>Ga0209400_1002852_pt1 | contig 12903 bp, 11 predicted proteins | sample M_130807_EF_Meta_FD_187313 | JGI IMG/M metagenome (GOLD analysis project Ga0209400, IMG submission 187313) | Freshwater microbial communities from Lake Montjoie, Canada to study carbon cycling - M_130807_EF_MetaG (SPAdes) (version 2) | ecosystem: Environmental > Aquatic > Freshwater > Lake... | reverse complement strand
TGTATTATTTATATCATAATTAACTTCAATATAATTTAAACCTTTATATCTAGGTAAAATACTGTTTATATTCCAGCCATTATTTAACGCGATTTGCGATAAACCAATTTCTTTGCGATTTATTATTTCATTTTTTACTAGTCTACATGTTTCTTCGTAATTAAAGAAACCGTTTTCCATTAAAAACATCAAATAATCATGTTTTAAACAAAAAAACATTGACTGTACATGTGAATATACCGGTTTATTTCCATAAATTGGTAAACAAATTGGTAATCCATAAATATTGTTGTAATGCCAAATATTTATAGATGTACCAACTATTTTTACTTTATCGTCATAAAATAAATCTATAAAAAGATTCGTCCATTTATCTTCATTATTTTTAAGATAAGGACCTTTTACAGAAGTGTTCATAAAAAAATAATAATCATATGTTTTATTAATAATATTTAAAACATAGCAATAAGCACCAAAATCATATCCTTTATTTTCTCTTTGAATAAAAATAATATTTTCTTTTTTTTCATATATACTTAAATTTAATCTGGTTGAACCGTTAATAATAATATAGTAATCTACATCATCTAATATACCGTTTTCTAAAAAAAATAATAAATTACCTTTATAACTATCATCTTTTTCATAATAAGAATATATACAACATATCTTATTTATCTCACTAAAAACCTTAGTAGGGTTATATGAAAACTCCATGTAATTAGACATTATAGTATATTATTTGTATATAGGTTTAACCTTTTTAACCCTTATGTTTTATTTAGTTATATAGTAATAAAAATATACCATATACGGCAAAGGGTTAATACCATTTATCTATAACATATACATATTGGATAAGGAACTGTATATAATATTCTACCTTGTAACACATACTTTGATACGACTTTATGAAAAATATTACCTAAAATTTTATTCCATCCTATCGGATATTCATTATTATTTTCATAACATTCTTGTGGGGATGGTTTAAAATTCATAGCCTTTAATTTTGGTAATTGTTCGTCCAAAAACGCAATCATATTTGAATACCATTCATTAGTAAATTTAGTTTTTGGCCTTACTATATAACTACCATTAGAAGGAAGAAAATTATACAAATGTTTTACTTCTTCATTCGCAACGTCGTTCGGGGTTGCTTCTCTTGCCCCATTAATATAAACTCGTTCGTCGTTATTAATATCATCAAACGCTCCATTCCAATCACCTGGTGTATCTTTTACATCCGAGTAACCACCTCCATAAAAATTCATAAAATATGTTCGCAAATAATCCGCTCGGTGAGTAAATGACAAATACTGGTATGACTCATGTAATGGATGTTCAGGTAATATATAATCTTTTAAATTATCGAGTGTTACTAATACAACCTCGCATTTTGAATGTTCCTTCAAATTATTTAATGCGTTTATTCTATTGTTACTCATCGCATTATCCCCCGTCCAAAAACAATATATACATCTTTTAAAACCATTATTAACTATTAAGGGGGCTTTTTTAATATTATTTATATAGTAATTTTCAGGTATATTGTAATGTATTTTATTTAAACAATTTATAACTTTTCTATGATCAGCGTTTGTATTTGAATGTATTAAACTATTTTCTCCTTTTTGAATAACTAGCCATGGAAAATAACTATAACAGTGACCACCGAATAATTGTAACCTTACCGACATCCAATCACTCGAAAAAAAATTGTCTTTAAAAACGTCCAATATCCATGATGCCCCTTTTTTTGTAATTATATAACCCGCCATTAAATATTGTTCCTTTTGTAATTTCCATTTAAATATTTCATCAATTGGTTCAGAAGCGTTTAATAATACCATATTCAAGTTTTTAAATTGCTCTTCCGTTAATTCATTTGTTAAATAATTTAATTTTAATTTCCACGATAAATCAAAACACGCGTCATCTTCCAATATTAACGCATATTCTATATCATTATTTATAATATGCCGATAAATATTAATATGTGATTGGCTACATCCTTTTTCCTCATTATTTAAATTTTCGAGAAAAACATCTGTTAATGTATCTTTTGTAGAAGCTGGCCATCTTTGAACATCCATATTAAAATACTTGAACTGCTTTTCCATAAATTCCCATCTTTCAATACTACTATCAAGTGATATACAAAATGAATTTTTTAATGTAAATGAAAAGGGAGGGTTAGGCATTTAATATATTTATCGTATAGTTAATGTTTTTAACCCTTATTTAAAAGTTTGATTTTATAATGTCAATACTTATCCGGTGAAAATTGAAAGTTTTTTTTACATTATAATACAATAATATAAGTATTTATAAAATTTATGAAATTTATTTTGTATTCTTTATATATAAAGAATTGTATATCTTTACACTCATTAACACGCATGAATTGCCACTTACCACCTTGTTTGTTAAACTTCCCTGGGTTTCAAAGTGAAATAGAATCATTCGGATTATCTCAAAGAAAAACCAATGATAAAAACAATAAAATGCGTGAAAAAATAATATGTAATATTATTAACAACCGTGTATCACCCGAATATTTTGACGTACCTGAATGGTTTTCTTTGAAAACAACCATATATACTTATTTAAATGAGTTAAATGGACATGCTCCTTATTCACGGGTAGAATGTTTACAAAAAGGGGGACGTAAATTTAATTATGATTTTGATATAATATTTTACGCTCCCAATTGTGATGATACTTCATTACCTTTGCCATCACCCACAAAATACAACGTTGAATTTAAATACAATGTATCAGCAATTGACCAAACACCCCAGTTTGTTTCCCCCGTAAAACCTAGCCAATATTTAACACTTTGCTATGAAAACTATTTCTTTGAAAACTACTTGCCATTATTATCCGCCTTTTCTGGATTACCACTTCCGTTAAAAGATGTATATATGAAAGAAATTCATTCATCCTCGCCCCCATGTATGAAACTATATCAAGAATTATATTACAGAGGGTGTAAAGCCAGTAGCCGATTTACGGGTGATGAACGAGCAATCTCTTTTTACGAAAAAAGCAAAGAACTATCTGCCGAAAGTATCAGTCGTTTTATTGAAAATGCCGATATTAAAATCGATGAACTCTCTAATTATTTATCTGAATCACAGAAAAATAAAATATATATGTTATATTTCAAAGAAAAAATGATTCTGGAAAAAACAAACATAAATGATTATCGAATCGATCCATCAAGTTGTATAAAAAACCCGGCAAAATCGCGATATGAATTTACAACCATAAGCGGAAAACCTCTACACGTCCTTTTACGATGGAAAAACGGCAACGGAATTGCCTTTCCATCATTTCAAATATCCTGATAAATAGGTAATATATATAGTAATTCTGTTGTATTTATTGCGTTATTTCCAAAATAAATGTCTATAAACTTCTTTGTTCTGTCATCACCAAAAGACTTCAACACTTTTTTATACTTGTTTTCATCCTCGCCCTCGTCCATACTCTCACTTTCATTTAACTCAATACAAATCAAATGATTTTCAACCAAATAAGGCTGGTTTTCGAGTGGTTTAATAAAACACGTATAAAATTTATAGTTACCCACTCCATACCCCCGATTAACAACAATCACTGGTTTAGTTATACCTTCACGGCGTATATAGTTTAATTTTTCTGTATTTTTATATTTTTTCGGTTGAAAAACACCGGTTTCCACATCGCTGCTATAAATAAGTTTTGTTTGTGTTTCGTCGTTGGTCAAAATGTCTTTACATTGATTCCAAACCACTGTTCCAACACTTACACGAAAACCCAAGTTGGAAAGAGTGGTTGAATTTTCACAAAGACGTCTGTATTTTTCCGCATTCGACTCCGTAGCAAATATAGTATAATTATTTATAGTTAATATATAACGTTCGGGTGTGACGACGGGGAAGGTGACGGGTGATGCTCGTTTTTGAGCGACGAAAATAATAGTTTCCTGTTGCGTATCAATAAATTTCCCTTCTTTACAATCGAGTATATACAGTATTTCACACATAGAAGCCAGGTATTTGCGAGTTTTGTCGTAATAAAGACAATTAAGAAAATTCTTTGGTAAAATGAAACTTAATACACCATTTTCTTTCAAAAGTTTCAAAGATTTTATTATGAATAAAATAAATATGTTTGGTCTTCCATCGAAAAAGCCCCAATATTTTTTATCCACCGCCTCTTTTTTCATTACATAAAATGGCGGATTGCCTATAATTAGGTCGTATTTCGTTCCTGGGTTGAAAGTCAAATAATCAGTATTTATTAAATTAACATTTTCTTTATGAAACACGGGTTTTATAGAATCATATATGGTGGCGTTTTTTTCTATACCAGTTATTGAGACAGTGGTTGTTGGAAATTGTTTTTTTAAAACGGCAATATATTCACCCGAACCACACGCGGGTTCCAATATTGTCAAAGAAGGGGTGTCTTTAAACAAACGTTTTAATAAATCTATATTATGTTTTACCACAGAGGGGGGGGTAAAGAAAATACCCTCGTCTTTTTTTGTGGTTTTCGATATTTGTGATGTTAATTCTTTTGATAAAATAGAATATTCAGACATTTTAGTATAGTTATATGTGTGTAAATATTTTAATTTTATTCAATTTTTTAGAAACTCTTGCTTGGCTGTTGCCCGTTAAATGGTCAATAAAACGGTAATAGCGAAACCCAAATGGACAAAGAAGGAATGAACGAACACAAACCTATATTGTGCGTCGTTTTTTTGTGACTCATTACGAAACCCTGTATATGTATAACAGCCGTTTCCACCAATTCGCACCACACTTTCCAAACACAAATACGCCATTACAGAATCAAATGTTTCTTTGGAAATATTTAACTTACATAACGCATGATATTTATCAAAGAAAATGGGTATTTCCACTTCGTCATTATATACTTTTTCGTTATAATAAAATATAGAACCGATTACAGTCAACGCAGTAATAAACACGAGTTTCTTTGAAACTGAATTTCCATTAAATACAATGAATGAGAGATATAGTATTGTTGCCGCAACAATATATTGGTCTATTACACGAATGAATGAGACGACGTATAACCGACTCCAAAAGGTGATGGAACTGAGATATAAGATTAATAGCAATAACCCCGTAATTTGTTTAGTTGGACACTGTTTTTTCAAAGAAAATAAACCGATTAGTAAGAAAATATGCGATGAAAATACACAATATTTGGTTATTTCTGGTGGAATGTAAATGTCTTTATAATTGTTGGATAGTATTTTGGCGTGATAAATGTGTAAAACCATTATACATAAACTATAATAAAATTAAATATAAAAGGTCACATAAAATTAATTTATTACTTCATTTATAACATTGACATAATTTATATTTTTTAAAATTGTTAACCCATTATTATTAGTAAACTTTTCATGTAATTTCCATTGTGTATTATTAATAAGAAATTCGTCAATTGCTTGTTTTAACCCTGTTGTAACTTCATAAAATGTAAAACCAAATTCTTCCATTTTTTTATTAATATCGTGTTTATTACGCACACTTTCGCTATATATTTCATCTATGGTTGTATCGTGCATAATAATATATTTGTTTGTAATATTACCAAACTTATTAAGTTCTCTTTTTAATTGTCCATATACGTGCCAAGTATCAATAAATACTAAATCGTAATTTTCAGTAATATTAAGGTCAGTATTAGAAATCCATTCATATTTAACGTCAATATCTAATGAATGTGTGTTTTCCAATAATTCATTAATATTACAACAATTTATATCATTTATTAAAATTTTTTTTAATTGTTTATTATTATTTAATAGTCCATATACGAATGCCCAAGTTGAAACACAATTACGGACTCCACACTCAATTATTGATTCACATTCAGTTGAGTATTTAAATAATATTGGTAAATGTTCGTTTATATCTGATTTTTTATTACAAAAAAAATCATATTTGTTTTTAATGAAAATTATATTATTCATTATATATATGTTTACTATAATATTTATATTAATAATTATAATAACTACATTATTATTTTATAATTTTATATATAATTTAAAAGAAACATTTGAAGACAATAAAACCAATGAAAATAAAGATATACCTGAATTTGGGTTTATTATTACACGTCACGTAAATAATATTGAAAATAATAAAATATGGATTTCTTGTATTGAAAGAATACGAAAATTTTATCCAACTACACTAATTGTTATTATTGATGATTATTCTAATTACGAGTATATTAATCATCCACCAGATTTTTTAAATAATTGTATTGTTATTAAATCTGAATATAAAGGTGCTGGAGAGTTATTACCGTATTATTATTATTACCATAACAAATGGTTTGAAAAAGCAATATATATTCACGATTCGGTTTTTATAAATGGAATAATTGATATTTCCAATGTAAATAATGTTAAGTTTTTATGGGAATTTTCATCGACACAAATTCATGAAGAACGACCATATATTAATGAGTTTTTAAGTTATTTAAACTATAAAGATGAATTACTTAACCTATTTAACAATGAAGATAAATGGGTTGGATGTTTTGGTGTAATGTCTGTTATAAAACACGAGTATATTAAAAAAATAGCAGATAAATATAATTTATTTATTCTATTAAATCACGTTAATAAACGTGTTCACCGTATGTCTATGGAAAGAATTTTAGCTATTTTATGTTTTCATGATAATGAAATAACTAAAGAAAACGCTTCAATTTATGGTCATTATTTTAATATGCAAGGTGGTAATAAATATAATTATGATACATATTACAAAGATTTAAGTAATGGTTTAATACAACCATCGCCTATAAAATTGTATTTTGGAAGATAAGTTAACCCTTTAACGATTTTGATATTTTTACAAAAAACAAATATTTTACCTATTTTAAATATTTGACAAGTTATGGTCTAGTATCTTATATTTACGGATTAAAATAATAATTTCGTTAACCCTGAAATCAGCGAGTTAAATCGTTAAAGGGTTGATATACTTATTTTGAATATACATATTGTAAACTATTACAATAATAAATAACAAAAATACTTTGAATTATCGTAATTTAACCCTTTGCCGTTTCTGAACTTTTTAATTTTTCATTTTTTCTTATATTGTAATAAAAAATGAAATCATAAATGGTATAAACTATATATATTTCGACACAAACACAATTTTTCTTTAACGACAAAGGGTTAAGTTAAATTCATTCGAATTTTTTTTAGTGCTTCTGACTTTTTAGATTAAAAAAATAAAAAGGCAGTAAAGGCACCCCCAAATGAAGAAATATCCTATAAACAATTTTTATACAAACGGATTTTCCGTAAACGGTAATATATATTCATTGAATAATTGTTTTACAAAAAAGAAAGATATCTGGTCTTGAATTCCACATTCTTGGATATGTTGATACCACATATTATTAATATCTATAATTTTACTATGTTTCATATTTCGAATTAAGAGACCGCATTGGCAATGTTGGTCTGTATATTCACTTAAACCAGCGTCCAGTTGTTTTTGTATGTATTTTTTGTATTTTTCTTTTTCCATTACATACGGTATAGTATAATATAATTTGCTCTTCATAATTATTTCGACAATATTATTTTATTTTCTATATCATCTACATACTTCCATCTCTCCCCATTATTATATTGTGTTAACGCATTGAACGTATTATTTAATTGTTCATCGTATTTATAAAATACTTTGTGTTTTTCACTATATTTATTACTTGCCCACGTGGTTTTTTCATTCATTGATTCAGCCGCTACAAATGCGTTATTTTGTAATTTGCCTATTTTCCATTCGTTTTTATCAAACAATATTTTTGTGTATTTTTCTATATTTAAATCCATTTCATTTAGTTTGTTTACATTTTTTTCATCTTGTAAATATTCAAAGAAACATTTTAAATATTTCTTTATAAAAATTGTAGGAACACATACTAAATTAGAATTAATACCTTCATAATTATGCCCTTCATATACCCAAATCAGCGGTTTATCACATAAAGAAACGATATCTGGAAACTCAAACATATGTTGAAATTCACTTCTTGATAATATTACATACTCATATTTTGATTCAAATAAATCCCCTAGTTTTTCATATATATAATACCAGTTATAGTATATTTGAAGGCACGGATCAATAATATAATTATTCCTTTTTTCCAACTTGTCGTAATTGGTATATATTTTGTTAGAAGGCTTATCATACGCGATTTTTGTAATAACGTTTTTATTAAATAACTCTATATCTTCATCTTTGTATCCCTTTTGAACAACGACAAATACGTCGGCATTTAATGGTTCGACCAGATTTTTATAGAAATTATCGTGTATTGTTTTTATTGCTCGTAATTCTCCCCATAAACAGACGGCATATTTTTTATTTGAAACTTGCGAGTGGTTGGGTGGGTTATCGAATCCTTCATTATTTGGGTATTTGTTAAAGAAACTATAACATAAATACAACCCTATTATTACTATTATTATTAATAATAGTATTTCATATTTCATTATTACTATATATTTAATAATGAAATAAACTATTTGTTGGTTTAATAACATTTATTAATTTATAAAAGAGACAATTATATTAAAGAAAATATTTTTCGGATGGTAATATTTTAAAATCTATATCATTAGTTTCCGTTGTTGTGATTCCAGTTGTTGTTCCCACCGCCTCCATTCCCACCGCCTCCATTACCACCGCCTCCGTTTCCACCGCCTCCGTTTCCACCGCCTCCATTTCCACCGCCTCCATTTCCACCGCCTCCATTTCCACCTCCATTCCCACCGCCTCCACTTCCACCTCCATTCCCACCGCCTCCATTCCCACCGCCCCCTCCACCACCATTGGAATTATTTCCCCCAATATTTCCAATATTACCAACTCCTGAACCAATACTAGTATTTTCGTTACCTATATTTGTGGTATTACCCAAACTTCCACTTCCACTGTTTGTTGTATTTCCAATTCCATTTCCCGTGTTTCCTGCTCCACTACCGATTCCTATATTACCATTTCCAACACCATTATTTCCGTTTCCTGTTTCACCAGTTCCATTTACGTAAATATTAAAAGGGGAACCCCCAGGATTGTTTCCATTTCGTGGGTCAATCCCCGAAGATTCCCCACCCCTTCAACTTCGTCTATCTGGTGATCGCGACCTTGAACGTTCATGTCTGTGATAATGATAATTTTCGCGCGGGTCATAATAATACCTTCCGCGTTCTGGACTTCGACGATGGTCTGGGCTTCTACTACGCAATATAGAATTTTCAATTCGCTGTTCCATCAAATAATCACGGACACGATCTTTATCTGTGCTACTGATTTTTTCTTTGATTTCACAACAACATTCCATCATCTGTTTTGTCAAACAATCCTTATTTTTCAACGCATCGGTTTGAATTGCCATCGTATTTTCCACATTTTGACGCACAATATCAGCCTTAGTTCCAAGTATATCGCGAGTTGTCATATTGTAATGGTCACTCGCCTGTTTTTCTATACTACTTTGAAGTTTCAACATTTCCAACTGCATTTTTCCAGCATTCTCCGCATTCCAACGGAGAGAATCCGCTACTCTCAATTCCGTATCTTTAAATCCATTCAATACTTGTGTATGATGCTGGAAGTTATACCCTCTTTCCTCGTGTGCGAGTGATTGAAGCAAGTTTTGTTGTTGAATAGAACTTGTTTGAAGCAAGTTTGAAAGACCAGCATTTACTCTTTCAATCGCCACCCCATTTGCGTTTGCGGTTCTTTCAATTGATTGACCCAATGCGGCAGATGTTCTTTCAGTAGAAGCAATTGCCTCTGAACCTACAGTATGTGTTGCCAAAAGATTAGCAGAAGCATTTTTATCGACAGAGGTTAATATTTCCGTTGTTTGTTGATGAGCAATGTTCAACCCAGTAGTATTATTGGCTTGAACAGTTGAAAGCAAATTATCGAAATTGCGTCTTGTGTCTGAAAGAACAAAATCTTGTCCACGACGAGAATCATTTAACGCAAACTCACCCGTTTGTTTTATTTGTCCAACAGTATTATCAGTATTTCTGTTTGTGTTTGATAATACAAATTCCGTATTACGTCTATCATCATTTAACGCAAAATCGGCATTTCGGTTAGTATTTGCCAATACATTATCAATATTACGACGTCCGTCATTTAGCAATATATCACTATTTCGGTTTACTTCACGACCCACTACATCGAAATTGCGTCGTGTGTCACTTCCAAGTGCGTCAAAATTACGGTTTACATTAAGAGCATTGACATCGAAATTGCGTCGACTGTCGCTACCGAGTGAGTCAAAGTTGCGCCGGGTGTCGTTTCCAAGTGAGTCGAAATTGCGGTTTACATTAAGAGCATTGACATCGAAATTGCGTCGACTGTCGCTACCGAGTGAGTCAAAGTTGCGCCGGGTGTCGTTTCCAAGTGAGTCGAAATTACGGTTTACATTTAAAGCATTAACATCGAAATTGCGGCGCTCGTCATTTCCAAGTGAGTCAAAGTTGCGCCGAGTGTCGTTTCCAAGTGAGTCGAAATTACGGTTTACATTCAAAGCATTAACATCGAAATTTCTTCGTTCGTCGTTTCCAAGTGCGTCGAAATTTCGTCTGGTGTCGTTTCCCAATGTATCAAAATTACGATTCACGTTGAGCGCATTTGCGTCAAAATTACGATTCACGTTGAGCGCATTTGCGTCAAAATTGCGTCTTTCATCGTTTCCCAACGCATCAAAATTTCTACGACTGTCGCTTCCAAGTGCGTCAAAATTGCGTCTTTCATCGTTTCCCAACACATCAAAATTTCTACGACCATCGTTTCCTAACGCATCAAAATTACGACGCACATCATTTCCAAGTGCGTCGTAATTTCGTCTTTCGTCATTAATTACGTGATCAGATGACCGGTTTACCTCTCTGCTTGTATCATATCCAGAATCTTTAATTGCGCTAATAATTAGGGGAGTGTCAGGACTAATATTCATATTATTATGAATATATATCATATATATTTTATTTTGGCCAAATACTCCCCTTTTTCGATTTAATTGTGCCGTAAATAAAATATTATTTCGATAATATTTTCGGTTTTCCGTTTCATAATGAAATAAAACATTATGAAACAAATTTTTTAAAGACATATATATTTTATTCTTTTTTAAAAAAAATATTCCTAAATTAGAATCCCTCTACAATAAACTATTGGTATTTTAATTCGCAATTATAGTAAAATATAAGTAATAATTGTTATTACCATATATAGTAATAATTATTATACTAAATTATAATTTAATATACACGATTACTTTACAAATAAACGGGTAAAATGAAATAAATAAATAATTTTATATAAAAATTATGACAAACGAAATTGTAACAGGAGAGAGGCTACAATCAATAGCGGATATTTATATTGGTATTTCTTCTCTATTTTCGTCAAATCCGAATATTGAACCTTCAAAATGTTTGGATATATTAACCATAAATAACCCTTTTAATAACCCGCGAATTGTTTTTATTTATCCAGATGTTTTAACTTTATTACCAAATATAATTGGATTTTTTAAAAATTCGTTTGTATTAATTACTCATAATAGTGATATTAATATTATTACCCATCCATTAATATTTTTTATATTAAATCATCCAATAGTTATTTATTGGTATGCTCAAAATGTTTGTTTAAAACATCCGAAATTACGTCCTTTGCCAATTGGTATTGCGAATTCTCAATGGAGTCATGGTGACTTGTCCGTTTTTGAACCTTTTATGCGAAATGTCGTGTTTAGTTTGAAAGAAAAGGAAATATACATGAATTTTAATGTGAATACGTCTTATATATTACGTGAAGAATGTAAAGAAATTTGTAAATCAAAAGGAATTGTATTTTTAGAATCGGTTTCATTTAAAGAACATATAATACGTCTTTCAGAATATAAATATTGTATTTGCCCACAAGGAAACGGTGAAGACACTCATCGAATATGGGAATGTTTGTATGTAAAAACAATTCCTATTATGTTAAAAACTAAATTTTCAATGTTTATTGTAGAATATTATAAGTTGCCTGTTATTTTATTAGATTCTTGGGATTTATTAGATATAAAAATGTTACCATATATGTTAAAAGACCAATTGAAAAATAGTGGTGGATTTAATCATGTGTTTCATCGTATTAATTATTTAACTATAAAAAAAAATATTTTAAACCTTATTTAAAACGACCATTTACATTTTTTTAACATTATATTTAATAACAAAATATATTTATTATTGTAAATAATATATTTAATTTGCGGATTTTATAGTTAAATTAAATAAAGATTAATATATTAGTAAGTTTTCTTTACTTATTGTAAGATGTCAAGTTCAGCAGATACATTAACAATAGTTAAACTAATTGCTATTACTGGTCCTACTGGAAATATAGGTCCTATAGGAAATATTGGTACTACAGGAAACACCGGTCCTACTGGAAACACTGGACCAATTGGACCAAAAGGTTCAATGGGTAGAATAGGACCAATTGGAAACACTGGATCAACAGGAAACACTGGATCAACAGGAAACACTGGATCAACAGGAAACACTGGTAATACAGGTGCTACTGGATTTACAGGTTCTACAGGTGCTACTGGATTTACAGGTTCTACAGGTGCTACTGGATTTACAGGTGCTACTGGTAATACAGGTGTTACTGGTAATACAGGATTTACAGGTTCTACAGGTGATACAGGTGATACAGGTGCTACAGGTGCTACAGGTGCTACAGGTGCTACAGGTACTACAGGTGCTACAGGTGCTACAGGTGCTACAGGTGCTACAGGTGCTACAGGTGC
>Ga0209400_1002851_pt1 | contig 12904 bp, 11 predicted proteins | sample M_130807_EF_Meta_FD_187313 | JGI IMG/M metagenome (GOLD analysis project Ga0209400, IMG submission 187313) | Freshwater microbial communities from Lake Montjoie, Canada to study carbon cycling - M_130807_EF_MetaG (SPAdes) (version 2) | ecosystem: Environmental > Aquatic > Freshwater > Lake... | reverse complement strand
CCGCCAAGAAAACGTTGTTGTAAATATCTGTGAAAAGAATAATAAAAAATTATTCACTTGAAATATATCGAAAAAATTTGTTTGTAAATTTAAACAAAAATCGTTTTTTTAAAACAAACTGACCCGCTTTGTTAAATAAAATTTCTTTACTAAATAGTATTTTTTTTTTGTTTATGCTCATAACATATTGTTTTTTGTTTTAATCAATTATATGGTTTTACCTATTATTAGACTTGAACTAACATCTTTTAAAAGGAACAAATTTTAAGTCTGTCGCGTCTACCAATTCCGCCAAGAAAACGTTGTTGTAAATATCTGTGAAAAGAATAATAAAAAATTATTCACTTGAAATATATCGAAAAAATTTATTTGTAAATTTAAACAAAAATCGTTTTTTTAGAATAAACTGACCACTTTTATTGAATAAAATTTCTTTCTTAAATAGTGTTTTTGTTTTTAATGCATGTTTCCGGACTTGAACCGAAATCTTTTTTAAGAATAAATTTTGAATGTATCGCGTCTACCAATTTCGCCAAACACGCTGAATAAATAGAGATTAAAAGTTTTTATATTTTAATTTAAAATATAAAGTTTTAACTTAATCCTTTAGCAAAAGACTCAACAAGAAATTGGGCAGTATCCATAACAGTTGGATCTAAACTTTCAATAGAAGATGTAGATTTTTCTACCAGCGAAATAAAATTTTCAAGATTTAGATAACAAAGTTCTGGTTGATCTACTCGTTTAATATAATGAGATACAATTGAATTTTTAAAATCAATTTTAGTTAAAATGTCATAATTGATATTATTTAATGTTAAATGAGACAAATTGTCTGAATTGTTTTGGATAAAATTTTTACCAGCAATTGTGTTCAAAAAATTGTTATCAACGCAAAAGTGGTAAGAGCAACTGGCCACCAAACAAACAACAAAAACAACCCCCATTAAACCTAAAACAGAAGGCAAATCTAAATGTGGTACATTATCAGAAAAAAAAATTTTTGATAAATTTAAAACTTTTTTTTCTGGTTGTAAAACCTTATTTAAAGACAAATCTAGCTGATCACATTTAGCACTTAAAAGTGCTAAATTATTTTGGAGTTGGATATTTGTAATACTTAAAACATTAAGTTGTTTTTGCAGAATGTACCTATCATACAACAGGATTATAAAAAAAAAGAGACTAAAAAAAGGTAAAGTTTTATTATTTTGAACAAAAAAATTTTTTATATTCAATAGATTTAAAAACATAGCAATAGTTAATAAAATTTAAAAAGTTGTTGTAAAATTAAGTATGTAAATCAACGAAACTACAGCAACAATGTTTCCCCAACAGTTTGAACGGTACTCATATCCGTTTGCAGTACCTCGCTAAGAAACTCAACAAGTGAAGTATATTTTGTTTCAGTGCATTTTTTTATAGAATGCTCTACCAAATGATTAACAAAGTCAACTTCTGAGTTTAAATCGTACTTGTTAAGTATAACAATCGGTATTTCTGTATAAGCAATTTGCAAAAAAGTTGATTTTAAAAATACAACAGGATAAGATTTAAATAAAAAAGACGAGTAAAAAAATTTTCCTGCAAGCCAACCGGATGTCCCTGCAATAACAGTAACAACTAAAATTATTCCGACAGAAGATAAATTTAACTCCAAATTTGATAAATTATTTATTCCAATAACATTTAAGACATTAAATTCACTATTAGCTGTTTTGACACAAGCTAACGATGTTTCTAATTGCAAACATTTTTGATTAAGAATTTCTATATTCGAATTCAATTGACTGTTTGTTAAATATAAATTTTTTATTTGCTTTTGCAATAAATAACGATCATACAAAACAGCACTAAACAAAAATAAAAAACAAAAATAAAAAGGCATAAAAGACTAAAAAAATTTAAAAATAAAAAAATTATGAAACTCCTCCACCAGGTGTTTGAGTTTGTCTGTCTAAATTATCAATAACTTCATGAGCAAACGATCGACTGCTTTCTAAAAAACCTGAAGACCAAAACCTATAAATGACACCACCAGCAGCAAAAAGCAAGGCAGTTCTTTTGCCCATAAATTTAGAGAGACTTTTCAATGTAGCTTTACAAACAGTTCCAACAGTATACCCAACGTTTTCGTTAGTTCCCAAATCAAGAAGAATCTTGGCAAAAGATTGGGTATATGCAGGTTCTTTTAAAAGTGGATACACATCTATAAAAGCTGCAGATCCTAATAAAAGTGCCATAGTTTGATCGGACACCAATCCACCGATAGCCTCATTACCCTGAACCATTAACTTCCAACAAAAACAAAAATTTTGACCATACATGGGATCAGCAAAAGGTTTGGCCAATCCATTTAAAAATAACCGAGCTGAAACAGTCAATAAAGCTTTTTTAGCCTCCTCATTCATAGCCGCGGTATCTGTTAAAGCATGCGCAAATCTATTATCCCAAAAAGTCTGTATCTGTTCATTAGGCACACGTGTACCATCCTCACCGTTATAGAATCCATTTTTCAAAGCATTTATCTGATGAAACTCGACTTTGTCAATCAAATCCATTGATTTTAAAACAGTTCCACTTACATTCTGTCTATACGCATTACTTCTTGGATCCAGATTTGGTTGGGAAATTTGATCTTCTACATACTCTTGTGTAAAATTTAACTTATATCATCAGGTGTTATGTGAGTCAATTTTCTATTACAAGCATCGAGAACATTATCTAAATGAGGTTTTAAGTTTACAAATTTGTCTGTATCCTCACCTCTAATCAAATCAATTTGATTGAACACAGCAGCAGAGCTCCTAACATGATTTTTAAAGTCTGTAGTCCAAACTTTTAGAGGACCTTCTACAAAATCCTCAGGTACAACTACCTGATCAATAATAGCCCTACGAATGCTGGTTGTTGCAGTATTAATATTTTCCATCATAAAAACAATTTTTTTTTATTTAATAAAACTAAAAGTAAGTTATAATAGACTTAAGTGGATTCGAACCAATGACCTTACACTTATCAAGTGTATACTCTAACCTCTGAGTTACAAGTCTTAAAAAAGTCTACCAAACTTTTTATACTTTTTAATATGTAGTGAAACATATTTTATATTTTTTTATTCCAGCCGCACGTTCCCGTACGACTACCTTGTTACGACTTCATCCCAGTTACGATTTCTAAAATAACAGTTTAATTTTTTTATTTTGATTAATTAACACATAGAAATTTTAAATTTAATAAAAGATTAAAAAGCTTTAAATAAAAATCACTCCCGGCATGTGACGGGCGGTGTGTGCAAGATCTAAGTACAAATTCACCGTAGCGTCATGATCTACGATTACTTGTGATTCCACCTTCATGTAGGCGAATTACAGCCTACAATCTGAACACGGTAACGTTTTAAGATTAACTCAAAATTGCTTTGTTGTATAACTTTTTGTCGTTACCATTGTAGCACGTGTGTAGCCCAGTTCATAAGGGCCATAAGGGCTTGACGTCATTCTCACCTTCCTCTAGTTTATCACTAGCTGTTTTGTAATAGTGGCTTTTTTTATTTTATAAAAAAAAGTACCAAAATAAAATAAGAGTTGCGCTCGTTAAAGGACTTAACCAAACACCTCACGGCACGAGCTGACGACAGCCATGCAACACCTGTATAGTTTTGTTTTAAATAAACTTAAAAGTTTATGCACAACATCAATAAAAGTAAATTTATTGTTAAAAAATATTCAAGAACTGGTAAGATTTTGCGCGTATTATCGCATTAAACCACATGCTCCACCACTTGTGTAGACCCCCGTCAATTCCTTTGAGTTCCAACCTTGCGGTCGTACTTCCCAGGCGGAATGTTTAACGCGTTAGCTTTATGATAGAAAAAATATTCCTATCATTAACATTCATCTTTGACAGCATAGACTACCAGGGTACCTAATCCTGTTTGATCCCTATGCTTTCGTTCCTCAACGTCAGTAACTAGACCAGACAATCGCCTTCGCCAACGGCATTCCTTCATAAATTATCGGATTCTACCCCTATGCACAAAATTCTATTGTCTTATACTAGACTCAAGTAAAAGAGTATTATAAGCATTTCTAAACAACAAATTTAGTCTTTTACCCATAACAACAAATACCGTCTACAAACCCTTTACGCCCAATCATTCCGGATAACGCTTGCCCCCTTCGTATTACCGCGGCTGCTGGCACGAAGTTAGCCGGGGCTTCTTCTTTGACTAGAGTCACTATCCTCATCAACGAAAGAATTTTACAGCCGATTAATCAAACCAAAATTGACTAAATCTTTTGTGCTTTCATCATTCACGCAGTATTACTGGATCAAGCTTTCGCTGATTGTCCAAAATTCCTCACTGCTGGCTAAAAAGCCTGGACCTTGTTTCAGTTCCAGTGTGGCTGGTCATCCTCTCAGATCAGCTAAGGATCATCGGCTTGGTAGGCTTTTACCCCACCAACAACCTAATCCTCCACAAGCTTATCTTAAAGCAACCGTTAGTTTTAAAATTGGAGTTGTCACTGCATAACATTCTTTTATAAATAAAATATGATTATTCCAAACTTTAAGGTAAATTCTTGTGTATTACTCACCTGTACGCCATGTTTTCACATTCAACTAGCATGTGTTAAGTATACTGCCAGCGTTCATCCTGAGCCAGGATCAAACTCACATTTTGTATAATTTTAAAATTAAACAGAATCAGAAAAATAATTTAACAACTTAAAATATCGTTAAATATAAATTAAATTAAAATTTTAAAACAGGTTCTTGCCCTAAAGTAATATTACCACGAACTCTATAATAATTAATAATAATAGCAAGTCCTACAGCAGATTCTGCAGCAGCAATTGTTAAAATAAAAAGTGCAAAAATTTGCCCGTATAAGTCATCAAAATATACAGAAAAATTTATAAAGTTTAAATTTAAACTTAAAAGAACAAGTTCAACACACATCAAAATAATTAAAATATTTCGACGGTTAAAAACAATTCCAAACATGCTTATAAAAAATAAAGAAAAGTTTGTTGTTAATTGCAGTAAAAACATGATTAAAATGTAAAAAATAATTAAAAATAAAAAATTAGTACTTATATACTTAAAATCTTACAATTTATAAATACTAAGCCTATCAACGTAATAATCTACTACGAATTTTGAAAATTTGTTTTGAAGTAGGTTTCCCATTTAGATGCTTTCAGCGGTTATCCTTTATAAACGTAGCTACTCGGCGCTGCTTTTGATTAAACAACCGAAACACCAGAGGTTTACTTAATTCGATCCTCTCGTACTAGAATTTAATCTTCTTAATTTTCTAAATTTACAACAGATAGGGACCGAACTGTCTCACGACGTTCTAAACCCAGCTCACGTACCACTTTAATCGGCGAACAGCCGAACCCTTGAAATCTTCTTCAACTTCAGGATGTGATGAGCCGACATCGAGGTGCCAAACGGTCTCGTCGATAAGGACTCTCAGAAACCATAAGCCTGTTATCCCCGGCGTACCTTTTATTCGTTGAGCGATGATTTTTCCACACAAAACCACCGGATCACTATGGCCGACTTTCATCTCTGTTCGAATTGTCATTCTTACAGTCAAGCAAACATATACCATTACGTTCTACAATAAATATTTATTTGAATTTGCCTTTGCACACCTCCGTTACTCTTTAGGAGGTGACCGCCCCAGTCAAACTACCTCTCATAAGCTGTCTTTATAAAAAAATTAAGTAAAACAAAAAAATAAGGGTGGTATTTCATTCATGCTTTTTACAAAGCTCCCACCTATTCTACACAAATTAATTGATTTTACAACTTAAAATCATAGTAAAGGTGCACGGGGTCTTTCCGTCTAACTGCAAATAGTCCGCATCTTCACGGACATTTCAATTTCACCAAGTCTACGTTGGAGACAGTAAAGAAGTCGTTACACCATTCATGCAGGTCGGAACTTACCCGACAAGGAATTTCGCTACCTTTGGACCGTCAGAGTTACAGCCGCCGTTTACTGGGGCTTAGTTCTAATGCCGTAGCAATAGAGTGTCACCTTACAGCACCGGGCAGGTGTCAGTCCCTATACATCTTCTTTCGAATTAGCAGAGACTTGTGTTTTTAGTAAACAGTCGCTTCTCTCTCTTTAGTGCCAACTCTTTTTAAAAAGAGTCACTCTTTCTCCCGAAGTTACAGAGTTAATTTGCCGAGTTCCTTCAACGTAGTTTTCTTGAACGCCTTAGTATATTCTACTCATCCACCTGTGTCGGTTTAGGGTACGGTTTTTATTAAAATAACTTTTTCCGGAAAAGATTCAAATTTTTTTGTAAATCATTAAACTTAAAAATTTTTATTCTTTTGTCATTTATTTTAATCCCATTAACTTATACATTTGTAATTTGTCTTAGGGACCGCATAACTAGATCAAACGATCTAGATCTCAATCTCTTTAAATGGTTGATTGAAAACCTTAGATTTACGGCGACAGTGATTAAACACTGTTTTAGCTACTCATGCCAGTATACTCACTTCTAATACCTCCAACTGTTTTCATAAACAGTCTTCAAACAGCATATAGAACGTTCTGCTACCTTTTTTTAGCGATTCGGATGTAATTTTTAAGTCTCTATACATTTTCGAAGCAAAAAAATTCGATCAATGAGCTGTTACGCTTTCTTAAAAAGATGGCTGCTTCCAAGCCTACTTTAGGATTGTCATAATTTTTTTACACTCTTATCACTTAAATTACAATTGAAGTCCTTATCGAAAAATCTGGGCTGTTTCCCTCTTGACTATAAACCTTAGCGCTTACAGTCTGACTCCACAAAAAAATAAAGCTTATTCGAAGTTTTTCAAAACTAAGTAAGATGTTAAACCCCCCGTATTTCAAAAGTGCTCTACCCAACTTTAATTGATTTTGCAGGCTATACTAAAATATATTTCGCAGAAAACCAGCTATCCCTGAGTTTGATTAGCCTTTCACTCCTAACCACAAGTCATCCCAATCTTTTTCAACAGACACGAGTTCAGTCCTCCAACATGTGTTTCCACAAAGTTTTCAACTTGCTCATGGTTAGATCACTCAGCTTCGGGTCTTATATTTATAACTAAAATGAAAACGTTTTTTTAAACTTGAGTTATCTACGCTTACAATAAAATTAAGCTTGCTACAAATATAAACTCACTGGCCCATTATGCAAAAGGTACGCTGTTACTTTTAAAAAAAGCTTCAACAGATTATTTGCATTAAGTTTTAGGTTCTTTTAACTCTAAAAAAGTTCTTTTTCACCTTTCCCTCACGGTACTTGTTCACTATCGATTATTAGAATTTATTAAACGCAAAGGTAGATCTCTGGATTCTCAACAAATTTATCATAATCCATTGAAAATAAATCCACATGCTTTTTTTTACAGGACTAAAACCTTCTATGGTAAGATTCAAAAAAAGATTAATGAATTTCATTTTAAATCGTATTCGCTCGCCACTACTAACGATATCTCGGTTGATTTTTTTATAAAGTTACTGAAATGTTTTACTTCACTTTTTAAAGAAGTTCTCTAAAAGACGAATTTTTTCAAAAGTAATCAAGTTTCAAAAAAAAATTCAAACTTGCTTTATGCAATACACAACTTATTTTTCTAATATCAAGGCAGCCACTTAATGCATTTTAAAATATAAAATTTTTGATTTATTCATTATTTATGTGCTGTTAACAAAGTTAGCTAAAAGTTATAGGAATGGAATAAATAATGAAGTGAATTTCGCAACTAAAAAAGTTTAGTAGACTTTTTATTTAGTTTAATTAATGTAGATGAATTGCTTCATTTAAATAAATCGAAATCAAAACACTAAATACAAATGATTGAATTAGTGCAACTCCTAATTCTAAACACATTAACGGAATCAAAATAAAGAAAGGTACTTGAAATAACAAAAATAAAATTCCAGAACATCCCATTAATGTCCAGCCAAAACCTGCAATTACTTTTAATAGAGTATGTCCAGCCATCATGTTTGCAAACAGTCGGATAGATAAACTAATAGGTTTAAAAATGTATGAAATTAACTCGATTGGCACTAATAGTAATCCTAAAAGAACACCAGTTCCAGACGGTAAAAATAACGAAAAAATTTCAATACCGTGGTGACGTACACAAATAATATTAATTCCAATAAATAAAAACAAAGCTAATGCAAAAGTAACAATTAAATGACTTGTTAAGGTAAAGCTATAGGGAACTAATCCAATAACGTTAAGACTTGCTGTAAAGAAAAAAATTGAAAAAACTAAAGGGATATATGGTTGTCCATCTTTGAAATTAATATTGTCGATAACAATAGAACTAACAACTTTACTGATAGTTTCAATAAGTAACTGCCAAGTTGTAGGAACAATGTTAAAGGTAAAATCAACAGGATTTAAACAACTAAAAATATAAGTTGAAAGTAAAAACATTAAAACCAAATAAATCAACAGTTCATTTGTAATGCTAATATCAATAAAACCTAAATAAATTGAAAATAAAGGAACAACTTCAAATTGTTCTAAAGGACTGAAAAAAGATGAAAACATAGACAATTAATTAAAATTTTTTAATTTTTTGGATTCAACTAAGAACCCCACCAATAAATAGTGATAAATAAAAACAACCAAACAACATCTACAAAATGCCAATACCAGGCAGCAGCTTCAAATCCAAAATGATGTTCTCGAGTGAAATGATTAAGATACAAACGTACAGTACATACAGCAATAAAGCATGTTCCTACAAAAACATGGAATCCATGAAATCCTGTTGCCATATAAAAAGTTGATCCGTATACACTATCCGAAATGCTAAAAGGTGCTGTTACGTACTCAAATCCTTGAAGTGCAGTGAAAATAATAGCTAAAAAAACTGTAGCAAAAAGAGCAACAATTGCTTGATATTTAGATCCCCAAACAATTGCATGATGTCCCCAAGTAATTGTTGCACCTGATGTTAACAAAATTACTGTATTTAATAAAGGTACTTTCCACGGATCTAAAATTGTAATAAAAGCTGGTGGCCAAACCCCTCCAATCACAGGGCTTGGATTAAAACTTGAATGAAAAAATGCCCAAAAAAATGCTGCAAAAAACATAATTTCTGAAACAATAAATAAAAGCATACCCATTCTTAATCCTAGTTGAACTGCTGAAGTATGTTGACCTTCAAAAGTTCCCTCACGAATAATATCTCTCCACCAAACATACATCATGAATAAAATCATGATAAATCCAAATCTCCACAAAAAACCACCACCAACGTATCCATGCATATACAAGACCCCTCCAAAAGTTAGCATTAGAGCTGAAAAAGCAGCAGTTAATGGCCAAGGGCTGGGATCAACTAAATGAAATCCATGTCTTTGATTATTACGAGTTAAGTTTACCATATAAGTATTTAATTTAATTTAAAAAGTTGTTTCGTTATAGTGAAAATGAAATTTTTAAAAGTTATTAACGCATTTAAATTTGCATTTAGAACATGCTTTTTAAAAGAGTTGTGCAAATAGAAAAAAAATAAGTAGGTATTTGTTCTTGTCAAATATCTCTATTTAATAACTCTAAAAACTTAAAACCATACAAAAATAGTTTTTGAGTTATTTTTTTTGTTTTAATTTTTCTAGTACACGCAAATTCACCGTGCTTGAAACCTAATTTTTCTCAAGTGATAGTAATACATTTAAATTCTTTACCGTTGTGCATTAAAACAGTTTGACCACATTTTTACAAAATTTTTTTTTTCATGGCAAATTAAAAATCTATCTAAAAAAGGCCCTTTCTAATTAGATCTACTTATTTTTTCTTATTTACAATTGGTTTTTCTTTTGTTGAAATTCCTCAAGGAGTTAGAGAAGGTCTTCTTGGATGCGGATGATCTCGAAGTTTCATAGTAATTCCTCAAACCGTTGGCCGAATTTTTTTTAATTTGTTTTTTACGGCTTTTCCGATAGATACTAAATTTTGTTGCGGATTTGAAATCGACCTTAAAAACGCCAAACGACTGCGCATCTACATCAATAATAACTTCAGATGGAAGTTTTACTTTGCAGTTATTTCCAAGTTTTTAAATTAATTGACAAGCTGTTCCCGCAGAACGAGCATATTTTTTAATGTGTTTTAAACTTAAACTATGAGAAATAGAACCTGTAGAAATATTTTGCAATAAAATTCGATAACCTAAATTAAGATCTGATTTTTTGTTTGTAGTTAAAACGACAGAGTCAGGCATTAATTTTAAAGTAGAAAGAATATTAAAAAATAACGAAGTTTAAAAATCAAAAAAATAAAAGAGTTTCTAAAAGGATCGTACATAAATGTTAAACTCCTGCCAAAAAAGCGTTTTTTACTTTTAGTTGAGACCTTAAAATTTTTTGCATATTTATTTGAAAACGAATTCCACTTCTTGTTGGATTTAATTTTTTAAGTTTCATATTTATTTTTAATTTTTTAAATGTGTACGTATCTATACATGAACTGATTTCTCTGTAACGTCAATTATTAACCAAATTCAATGTTTTTTCAGTTAATAAGATGTCTTTATTAAAAATTACCAATTTTAAAAATAAGCAAACAAAAAGTCGATATAAGCTTGGCCATGATCCGTCAAATGAGTCACTAATTCTTGAACCAATATTTCTTCATCTAAAGTTGTATCTGGAACAGGAACTCCTGGAGCAGCATACCAAGCGTAGAGACGGCTAAGTAAAACTCTTATAATTCTATTAGCTGTTGGATTAAAATACAACCAAACAACACCTCCCGTAACAGGCAAACTGTACAAATATAAAGCCCATCTAACAAAAAACTGATACCATCTTTCTCGCGATGAGTTCACTCTTAGTTCTCTAATTTCTCTAACAAAATCTTCACTAGCTTCTTGCAATACAACTCGAGCAGATTCTAATTGCTCAGTTAAATTTTCCCCACGTCTAATCACGTAAGAACGAATACCTCTAAGCTGTTCTATTCGAAAACGATCTACGACAATCTGATTTGCCACAGCCCGTAGTTGTCTGTAAAAAACATGAAAAGGCATAACAAACAAATCATTCAGAGGCAGTGTCATAACCCATAATCCCATGAAACTGACAGTAAAAATAGAAAAAATCATTAATGATTCGTCTGACACTGAACTAAATGAGTAAGAAAAGGTTTGAGTTAATAGATCTAAGGCTCTAGTAGAAAAAAAGTCTAAAACAAGCGCAATATTTCTAAATCTCCCAAAATAGTAGGTATAAAAATCACTACCAAGAGTCCCTTGGATACCCATTTGATATGCTCTTAGCGTAGCAAAATTGACGTTTAGACCTCTTTCTGTTCGCAAATTTTCCGATAAAGCTCTAAAAAACTCATATCTGTTTGTTACATCTCTGTTAAAAATGTCACCATTTGAAAAGTATTGGGTTACAAGAGCACTATACCCCCTGTGTAATTCTCCTTCTTGTTCTAAACGAACAGAAGGAACGGGAATAATAAGTGCATTTTGGAACGAACCACCAGTACCCGGAACTAAATTCATTAAAGTCGTATTACCACTAGGGATCACACTCGTTCCATTATCTTCCAAAATTCCAATTTGACTAACAGTTCTAGGCGTAAAATTACCTGAACTGGTTCTTTGCGGATAAAAAGTATTGTAGTGATTCCTTAACTGTTCTCTAGTTAAAGCGTTGGCCCCAACACGACTAGACAAATGATCTAATATGTAAAAAGTTTGATTATTTACATTAGTACCTTGATCGTTACTTGCCAAAATGCGTTGGTTTGCTACGTTATTAAAAACAGTTAAATTTTGCTCTGTAAACTCAATAGTCGTGCTGCCACAATTTTTTGAGCTAAATTTTCTATAAAGAATTTTAATTTTTTTCATATTTATAAGGTACTTTTTAAATTTGAGTATCAAGTATGCTAGTATAATTTCCACTTCTTCCTCTTTCCGGTATTTCCACATGAGGAAATGTTCTCAACCCAGGATTTTCTTGCTCTATGGAAATACCTTCAATTTTTAAATTTAATAAATTTAAATCTGTTTTTAGTGAATGTAAATTATCTATTTGTTCTTTTAAAATTTTTTCTGTGTCTTCTAGTATCGCCATTTGGTGTAAATGCATCTGATCCAAAACTGCTTTGTGATGTCTTTCTGCTAAGCCAGGCACCTGTTCTGCAAAAGTGTTAAAATTTGCATTTAAGGCGTGTATTCCGGACGTTTCTGAAAAGAGCGCTGTTAACACTAAACAGGAAACTAACGCTCCACCTATAAAAAGAAACATGGTGTTGTCTGTAGTAATGGTACGTGTATAAACCAGCGTTTGTTGTAATGAATGCGAAAGTTGTTTTAATAAATCAAGCTTGGAAGCAGCTTCTAAACTTCTTTCATTAATTTTTTCAATTTTGATACCAATGTTTTTCTGTTTTTGTAAAACTTGCTCTACCAATCGTTTATTCGCTTCTATTTGTGATTTTTCTAAATATTTTTCATAATTAAACATGGAAATCCCACCTGTCAAATTTCCAATTAAAAAAAGTATTGCGTTAAACATAAATGCTATTTTTTTATTTTTGTATTAAGCATGGTTCCCGTTTAAACAGTATTTAATGCTTGCGAAGAGATAACCGATGAATGCTAAGATGATTTCACGTTTTTTTCTTCAAAAAAAAGTTCTTTATAAAATGATATTTTTAAATTACAAATTAAAATTTAAGTAAAATTTATGGGATACTGTGTTTTTTGAAATTGCAAAAGCAGGATTTGAACCTGCGACCTCCGGATTATGAGCCCGACGAGCTAACCTAACTGCTCTATCTTACAAAAACTTAACGGAAAGGCACAGGAATAATTTTTGCTATGTTCGATTTCGAAGAAGAGAACATAG
>Ga0209400_1002850_pt1 | contig 12907 bp, 12 predicted proteins | sample M_130807_EF_Meta_FD_187313 | JGI IMG/M metagenome (GOLD analysis project Ga0209400, IMG submission 187313) | Freshwater microbial communities from Lake Montjoie, Canada to study carbon cycling - M_130807_EF_MetaG (SPAdes) (version 2) | ecosystem: Environmental > Aquatic > Freshwater > Lake... | reverse complement strand
ATATAATTAAAGATATCCATGATATACTTTCTTTAAATTCAGTTCCATGTAAATGTGTTATTATAAATTTACCAAAAGGTGCATCTTCTAAATTTTTATCAGGATTTAATACATTAAGTACTAAAGGATATATATTTTTTAATACTAATAAAACTAGTATAATAATAAATAAACTTTTTATACCCATTTAATTATTATTAATTACAATTATTTTAAATTTTAGAAAAATTTCCAATACGTTTGGAAAGACTCTTTTGTTCTTTATCTTTCTTTTTAAGTAATAAATTTACTTGTTGATCAAGTTTTTCTTCTAATGTTTGTTCTCCATTAATAACCTTATTGGGATTTGATAAAAATGAAAAACGATCATTAATAACTTTTGTTTTCTTACTAAATTTATCCAAACGTCTTTCTTCTTGTTGTAAAATATAACGGTCTTGACTTAATTTCTTTTGAACCAATGTTTCATTCCAACAAACATCTATTTGACCATTTGAAAAGGCAGATACTATATATCCTTCATCATTTAAAATATTATAAACTTCTTTTGTAACAGTTGTACGATCAAATATTGGATAATCATCTACTATAGCAGGAATGATGTATGTACAAGATTCCTTTTTATTTTTTGCATAATATTTTATCTTTTTATGTATGGATTCTACAATTTTATTAATACTTACTTTTAATTTATTTTTTCTTTCATGAGTAATATTAATTACTTCTTGAACATTCATTCCTTTAATTAAAATATTTATTTTAATTAAAACAATTTAACAAACTCTTTTAACAAATTTTTACAAGTTCTGAACTATTTGGAAAAACTTCATATAAACTTGAATCAGTTTTATTAGGTAATTTTAATCCATACCCTGAATATGCCCCAACTATATCTATATAATTATCACCAACTGACATTATAATTTTTATTTTATATTTATTGTAAAGTTCTTTTTTAAGTTTTGATTTAAAATTTGTAAAATCATCATTTGTTTCACCTTGATAACCTTCATGGAGATATAAAAATGAATAATTAATTGAATATTCATTTAATTGTTGTATAGTATATCCTTTATAATTATTATCCCTTGCTGTTATAATAATTATTAATAAATCATTATTAATACAGTAATCTAAAAGTTCTTTCATTGGTTTAATAAGTGTAGTTTTAGATCTTTTATTTTTAAAATGAGGACTATCATTAATATATAATAATGTATCATCTATATCAAACATAACAGCAGTTTTATAGGGTATAATTCCAAAAGTAGAATTATATTCTTTTATATACCATTTACCCATCTTTTCTGCTATTTTATATTTTTTTAGATTTGGTATCATAAATGATTTATTATTGTCTTTCTTTATTAGATAAAATAAAATAAATAAAACTAAAATTAAAATAATTAATTTATTCATTTATCATTAACTTTTATTTTTTAATAAAATGTTTTTAGATCAATATTCCATATTTCTCTAATATTCTTAATAAATTTATTTTCTACCTTTAAAATATCATTTGACCAATTTGTTTTTAAATAAATATGTGTTTGATTATAACCTACTATTAATATAATATCTGAAATTGTTTTTGTATAATCTAAAATATCAAGTTTTAGAACATTTGTTATAAAATCTTCATTTAAAATTATTCCTCCTAAGAGTATATTTCCTTTATTAAGAAAATGATAAATGTTATTTAAATTTGATTCATAACATTTAGATTTAATTTTTACATCATTAATAACGGCATTCTTTGAAAGAAAAATACCTTTATTTGAAAAGTAATTTAATAGTTCGTCTAAACGATAAATTTGTAAATCTATACTATATTCTTTAAATACATAACCAGCATGTTTAAGTTTATAATAAATAAATTGAAGTGGTATTCCAACTTTAAATTCATTAACAAGAAGACTTAAATCAATTTGTTCTTTTATTTCAGAAATAAATTCTATATTATTTTGAATACAATAAGATAATTTAAACATCTTCATATTAGGTATATTATAATTTAATTGTTTTGTTTGTTGTTGACCCATTTTTAATTTTATTTAATTTTAATTTTATTATTATTTTTATTTAACTTTTTAAACTTTAAATTAAGTTCAATCGGTATCAGAAAAATCAATAGAATAAAAATGAGTTTTACTTATCTTACGAAATTTATTTGTTAATTTTGGTCTAGTTAAAGGACTATCTGGTTTTGATATGATAATCTCTTGTATTTTCTGAATCCACTGTGCTGTATTATTTACCCCATCAACTAAATTGTTTATAAGTTTGTTATGTTGTAAAATACGTTTCCAGGTTTTGTCACTACACCATAAAGTCAAAGGAATAGAGTCTTTATAACATCCAAGTATTCTTAAACTTTGAAGATAATTTTCTCCATGTGTTTCAGGACGGGCATGGTAGTATTGATCTGTAAGATGAAGAGAATAATCTGTACTTACAAAACTAATACCACGTGATGCAAGATATCCAGCAATTATACTAATATGAGTATGGTTATAGTATGGATCATTTACTAATAATTGTAAAACTTCTGAAATAGAATAATTTTGAAATAAATGAATACCATTTTCTAATATATGATATTTTAGAATATATTGAGAATACTGGTTTAAACTTCTTTCTTTTGCAAAAGGGTCTAATGATCTACCTTTACATAAAACACGAATACCATCACCATTGTAAATAATGTATGTAAAAGTTGGAAATAACTCAGAAACATATTTCATTAAACTAAGATGGTTTTTTCTTTTTTTAGTAACAGAATGAAGAAGAACTGCTTTTTGTTTTTGAAGTAAAGAATTATAAATTTCATGGATAGTATCAATATCTGATCTAGGATCATTTGTTACAAAACTATCAACAAAATTTATATTAAGAGATTCAATTCCATGATAATTATTATTAGGTTTTAATTTAATAACTTTAGTCATTTCTTTTTGAGTAGTAAAAACAGCAATAGGTGTAGCAGTTGCACCTAAAATATGAGTTGCACCACTTTTAATTTCATTAAGAATAGTGTCTGATGTACTATTTCCACTTTTAGATTTTATGGAGAAATCAATTTCATCAATACAAATATGATATTCACCAGTATACATTTTTAAAACTTGTTTCATTTTTTTTAATTGAAAACTATTACAAAGAAGAATAATAATATAATTAGATTCCATACATTCTACTATTTTTTCAACAGATCCATGAGATAGAATTATTACATTAAGTTTCTTTTTAATAGTTTTATTAAATTCAATAAATCTGTTATATAATTGTAATTGATCGGCATTAATATTTCTAGTTAAAAAAATAACTGGATATCCCTTTTTTACACTTTGATAACAGTAATTAATTTCTTCATTAGTTTTACCAGATTGAACATGTCCAATTAAAGTAAGGTATTTACTTGAAGAAAAATCAAACGAAAACATTTTTGTTTTAATTGCTTTTTATTTTTTAAAGTAAAATAATTTTTTGTCAAAAAAAATATCTTAGTTTAGTAAAACTAATTAAAAATGTTCTTTGATGCAAATTTTGTACTTTTAGTTCTTATTCAAGTATTATGTGTATTTATATTTTTATGTGTTTTCTTTTTTACATATGCATCAAAAGTAGAAGGTGATATTGTAGAAAATCAAGTAAAATTTTTAATAAATGATATTGCTCAACATAATTTACATTTATTACCAGAAGATAACAAACAATTTCTAGTAAATTTATTTGATAATATTAAAACTGATACACCAGAAAATAAAAAAGCACAGGAAGCAATTTCAAATAATAATAATGAATTAATAAATAAATGCAAAAAGACTCTTATGGTATTATCTGTAGTAGTAATTCTTATAACTATATTATTTGTTATACTTTCTAAGAAAACTAATATAGGTTTCTTTAAGGGTTTACATTTATTCAAAATTTTTAAGGAAACTGCAATAATTGTATTATTTATTGGAATAGTAGAATATTTATTTTTAAATTATTTTGCTGCTGATTATATTTCTATAAGACCTAATATTGTAAAAGCACAAATATTTAATAATATTAGTAAAGGATTTACTCCAGAATCTTCAAGTTCTAAAGATTCTACAAGTTCTAATTCAGATAAAGATTCAATTGATTTTAAAAATGTTATAACAGATTTAATAGATAATATTAGATCCCCAGTTCAAACACCTTTTACATCTCCAGTTCAAACACCCTTTAGATCTCCAGTTCAATCACCTTTTAAATCTCCAGTTCAATCACCTTTTAAATCTCCAGTTCAATCACCCTTTAAATCTCCAGTTCAATCACCCTTTAAATCTCCAGTTCAAACACCCTTTAGATCTCCAGTTCAAACACCTTTTAGATCCCCAGTTCAAACACCTTTTAAATCTCCAGTTCAATCACCCTTTAAATCTCCAGTTCAAACACCTTTTAAATCCCCAGTTCAATCACCCTTTAAATCTCCAGTTCAATCACCCTTTAAATCTCCAGTTCAAACACCCTTTAAATCTCCAGTTCAAACACCTAAAAAATAATTAAAATAATTAAATTGTAAAATGAAAATAAAAAAAATATAGTTTCTAAATAAGAAACTTTTAAGATAATGGTTGAAACATCAACAAATTCTTCTGGTTGTAGCGAAATAAATCCAATGTTTCTTTTATTTAATAATATATTTCTTCATTGTCTTATACTATTTATAATTCTATTTGGTCTATTTAAATATATTATAGCACCATTATCCACAAATGTTATAAATGAAGAATTTATAGTAATTATAAATTCATTATTAAAACCTGAACTAATTAAAGAAGTTATACAAAATAAAAAATCACCAGAGATTCTTAAAGCAAAATTAATACAACTTTTAAATATAGATATATCAAACACAACACAAGTAATTTTACTAAATAAAATTACTGAATATATAGCTAATACACCAACTGATAAAATATCATCAACATTTAAAACTTTAGCAAATAATTTTGCAGCATATGAAACAGATCTTCGTGAAAGACGTAATGCAGATGTCTATAAAAAAATGAAATTAATAATAGTTTTATTAATTATTATGGCAATAATTATAAATATATTTCCTAGAATATTTGGAAATAAATGCACAGGAATTAAACATTTAGGAATTGAACTTCTAGTAATATTTTCATGTGTTGGTATAATTGAATTTTGGTTTTTTATGAATATTGGTAAAAAATTTGTTCCTGTAATGCCATCAGTTATTACACAAACATTTAAAGATACTATGATTGGTTTAGTTATGGAACCACCTGCTCCAGAATATATTTCACCAGTTAAAGAACATCATTCAAGTGGACATTAAAAATAAATTATTTTATTATTTTATTATTTTATTATTTAACTAATTTAAGTTTCCTTTTAAAAATAAAAAATAAAAATTTCTATTAAGAAACATTTATTATTTATTAAAATTATGAAAAAAGAAATCAAAAATGTAATATTTAGTGGTGGTGGGTTTAAAGGATGGGCATATATTGGAAGTATTCGTGCATTAAATGAAAATATTCCTTTTAAAAATATAAAACAAATTATAGGTGTTAGTTGTGGTGCAATATTTGGGTTTCTTTATTTGTTAGAATTAGACTATTCATATATTTTAAAATACTTTTTAGATGCTGATATAAAAAATTTCATTGATGTTGATATTGATTCTATTATGTCAAATCAATCATTACTTGAAGGTAAAAAATTAAGATCACTTATTTTAAATATTTCAAAAAATCAAATTACTGAAAAAACTACATTTAAAGAACTTTATAATAAAACAGGTATTCTATTTACACTAGGAACATTTTGTATAAAAGATATAAAAATAGAATATTTAAATAAAGATACAACACCTGATATTAGTGTCTTAGATGGTATAATGGCAAGTTGTGCTTTACCAATACTTTTACCTGCTTGTAGAATTAATGATAAATTATATTATGATGTTGGGTTTTGTAACAATTGTCCATGTAATTTAGTAGATAATAAAGATAGTATTGCATTTGATTTAAGTATTATTAGAAATGAATCAAATATTAATATACTTTCTTTATTATTTGGTATGATGAATATATTAAATAATACATTTAATAATAAAAATGATGAAATTGTTTTTAAAATATTGGATTTAAGATTTAAAGATGAATTTATGAATTTATCTCAAACAAAAGATGATATTTTTAATATTTATATGTGTGGTTATAAAAATACTAAAAAAATACTTGAAAAATACTACATTTAACTTTTAAGTTGTTAAACTTTTAAGTTGTTAACTTTTTAAAAAATTGTGAAAGTATTTTCTTTTGTTGAGGATGAACAATTGGTTTAGTTAAATGTTCATCGTCATAAGTTACCTTTTTATTATTATTTTCTTGTTTCTTCAATTTATTAAAATTTGCATCAAAAGGTATTTTTTGAGAATATACCTTCTTTTTCTCAACATTCTCAGTTTCCTTTTTAATTATTTTTATACAATTTTCTAAAGTATTCACTGGTTTAACTGGTTCAATAATTTCAAAATCTGGAAACAATTCTTGAAGTTTACTCAATGTACTCTTTTCTTTAAGTTCTTCCATTTTTAAAATAACATTTTCAGGTTCTTTAATAATTGATTTTTTAAGTTTATCAAGAGTATAATCATAAAAATGATAATTTTTATCAAGATTGGAATAACAAATTAAACAGGTTTTAGATTTTTCACAATAATTTATAATATTATCAGCAATTGGATCAGATTCATCTGAAAATACAAAAGCAAATTTAACTCTTTGTAAATTATCAATATAAGTTTGCTTATTTGTTAAATCTGTACCAATTAATAAATGTCCATATTGACAACCATATGTTTTTATATTATGCTGATTTCTAGCACATTTAAAATTAATAATTGTTTGTTTTGGAAGAATACGAATAATATCTACAATAGGGTATAAGGTATCCCATGAAGGTGTATTGTACATAAATATTTTTCCCCAATAATTAGGTTTTTGTATAATTGTTTCATCGAACTTTAAATTACTACCACGTGGCATTTTACTTTAATAATTATTACTTTTATTTCTTTAATTTTATTTAACTTTATTTAATTTTATATTTTTTATTTTAAGATTATTGTTTTTTTGTCAAAAAAAAAATAATGTTTATTTTTATAACTACATGAATAAATTAATTATTATCATAGTTGTTCTACTTTTATGTATGTTTTTTATGTGCAAAAAAGGTTCTTCTAGTATGACAAGTATAAGCAAATTTGGTGATACTATAAAGTCTAAATTTGCAGGTGAAAGTTCTTCACCAGATGATACTAAAGTTAATAATATAACAGATGATTGTGTTCTCATTTTCTATGCACCATGGTGTGGACATTGCAAAAAATCCATGAATGACTTTAAAAATGCATCATCTAAAAGTGATGGAAAGGTTATACTAATTAATAGTGATAATGAACCAGAACTTGTTAAGAAATATAATGTTCGTGGATTTCCAACTATTATGAAAGCAAATGGTGAGTCATATACAGGTGGAAGAGATTCTTCTTCAATTCTCAAATTTGCAAATGATAAATAATTAATAAAAAAAGACTTTAATTTTTAACAAAATTTAAATTTATTTAAGGAAAAGAGTGTATACCTAATCAGGAACTTTGAATAAATTTAACTTTTTTTCAAAAAAATGGCACCAAAAAAATCAGTTGAAGATACTTATCAGAAAAAGACTCAGTTGGAACATGTTTTACATCGTCCTGGAATGTATATTGGTGATATTGACTTTGTTACTGCTGAACGTTGGATTATTAATGATGATCGTGTTTTTGTTCGTAAGAATGTAAGTTACAGTCCAGGTCTTTATAAAATATTTGATGAAATCTTTACCAATGCAACTGACCATTCTCAACGTGATCAAACCATGAAGAAAATTGAAGTAACTTTTTCTGATAATGGTGAAATTAGTATTATGAATGATGGTGAAGGTATTCCTATTGAAATCCATAAAGAACTTGGAAAGTATGTTCCTGAAATTATTTTTGGTGAATTTCATACATCTTCAAATTATGATGATACCGAAAAACGTACTGTTGGTGGTCTGAATGGTTATGGATCTAAACTTACAAATGCCTTTTCTAAAAAATTTACTGTTGAAATTTGTGATGGTACTAAACATTTTATTCAAACTTGGGAAAATAATATGACTAAAAAATCTGAACCTAAAATTAAATCTAAAAAATCTAAAAGTTTTACTAAAATTTCTTTTATTCCTGATTATCAACGTTTTGGAATGAATTGTCTTGATGCTGATACTCGTGCACTTTTCTTATCTAGGGTATATGAAGGTTCTGCTATTACTAATAAAAATGTAGGTATTTATTTTGATTCTCAGAAAATTAATGTTAAAAACTTTGAAGACTTTGTTAACTTATTTACTACTTCACCTAAAGTATATACTAAACTTAATGAACGGTGGGAAATTGCTGTTGTACTAAACCCTTATGACAAGTTTTCTCAAGTTTCCTTTGTTAATGGTATCAGTACTTCTGAAGGTGGAACTCATGTTGATTATATCACCAATCAAATTGTTTATACCCTGAAAGAACAAATTGAAAAAAAAGCAAAGGATCTTACTATTCGTCCAGCATATATCAAAGATAACATTTTTATTTTTATTAATTGTTTAATTGAAAATCCTACCTTTTCTTCACAGACTAAAGAATATCATGTTACTAAAGCAAACAAATTTGGAAGTGCCGCTAAATTATCTGAAGATACTATTAAAAAAATTGAAAAATTAGGTATTGCTGCAAATGTTATCGATATTGCCAAAGCAAAGGAAAATAAAAGTCTTTCTAAAACAGATGGTAAGAAACAATTTCGTCTGACTGGTATTCCAAAGTTAGATGATGCCAATAAAGCAGGTGGTAATGAAGGATACAAATGCAAATTGATTTTAACGGAAGGTGACAGTGCTAAAGCATCTGCTGTTGCTGGTTTATCAGTTATTGGTCGTGATTATTATGGAGTGTTTCCTCTTCGTGGTAAGTTACTAAATGTTCGTGATGCAACTGCTGCTCAGATTTTAAAAAATGAAGAAATTAATAATCTCAAAAAAATTCTAGGTCTTCAACAAGGTAAGGAATATACTAATACCAAAAATCTTCGTTATGGTGGTATTCTTATTTTTACAGATGCTGATAATGATGGTTCTCATATCAAGGGTTTAATTATTAACTTTATCCATTCCTTTTGGCCATCTCTTTTAAAAGTTGAATCTTTTATCAGTAGCATTATTACTCCTATTGTAAAGGTAACTAAAGGTAAAACTATTATTCCTTTTTATAATCAAAATGATTTCATTGAATGGAAAAATACAATCCCCAATTTAAATTTATGGAACATCAAGTATTACAAGGGTTTGGGTACATCAACTGCCCAGGAAGCAAAGAGTTATTTTACAAATTTAGCAAAGCAAACAATTACTTATAATATGGATGAATTTACTGAAACTGACCTCATAAAAGCATTTAAGAAAGGTTTTGAAGATAATCGTAAAGAATGGATTAAAGAAAATACAGGTAAAAATAACAACCTTGATTTTACAGTTATAAAACAATCATTTAGTCAGTTTGTAAATAATGAACTTATTAACTTTTCAATTGCAGATCTTGAACGTAGTATTCCTAACTTAATGGATGGATTTAAACCTTCTCAACGTAAAGTACTTTATGGATGTATCAAAAAGGGACTTTATAGTGATATCAAAGTTGCTCAATTGAGTGGGTATATTTCTGAACATACAAGTTATCATCATGGTGAAGTAAGTCTTCAAGGAACCATTATTAATATGGCACAAGATTTTGTAGGATCAAATAATATTAATTTATTATTTCCATCTGGTCAGTTTGGTACGCGTCTTCAAGGTGGTAAGGATGCTGGTTCTCCAAGGTATATCTTTACCCATCTAATGCCAGTTACTAAGGTATTATTCAATGAACATGATAACAAACTTTTGGACTACCTTGATGATGATGGTGTTACAATTGAACCAAAGTATTATATTCCGGTTATACCGATGTTGTTGGTGAATGGATCTGAAGGAATTGGAACGGGTTATTCAACAAATATTCCTTGTTACAATCCAGATGAAATTATTTCAAATTTAAAAATTCTAATTGAAACCGATGGAAAAGGAGAACAAAAAAGTATGTATCCATGGTATCGTGGTTTTAAGGGAAAGATTGAACAAGAATCTGAAGGAAAGTTTATTACATATGGAGTTTATAAATTAGAATCTCCAACAATTGTTGAAGTAACAGAACTTCCAATTGGTAAATGGACACAAACTTACAAAGAATTCTTAGAAAGTCTTATTGAAGCAAATGAAATCATTGATTACAAAAATAATTGTGATGATACCAAAGTATCTTTCAAGGTTATAATGCAGAAGACTGTTATTGATGATCTTATAAAAAATAATGAAATGAACAAAAAGTTAAAATTGACAAGTACGATCAATACAACAAATATGCATGTCTTTGATTCTGAATGTAAAATCAGAAAGGTTAATAGTCCTGAAGAAATAATTTATCGTTTTTACCAAGTAAGGAAACAACATTTTATTAAACGGAAAGATTATCTGATTAAGACTTTGAAAGCAGATCTTGAAGTCTTAGATTCTAAGATTAAATTTATAAAGTTGGTTATTGAAGAAAAGATAATAGTATTCAATAAGAAAAAGGATTTTATCATTGAACAAATTAATAAACACCATTTATTAAAAATAAATGGAAATTATGATTATCTGTTAGATCTTAAATTATGGACTCTAACAGCAGAAAAGATTGAAGATTTTGAGAAGAATTCTGAGAAGATGAAAAAGGAATTAGTAATTCTAACAGAAACAACAGTTTCTCAGATGTGGAAATCAGAACTTCTTAGTTTAACCTTTTAATCTTTATTGATAAAGAGGAAGATAATAAATTGTACCACCAACATTAACTTGTAAAAATTCAGTTGTAATTGTTTTACTAAGTGTTTGAGCAGCAGTAGGATCATTAATTGTAACAACATTTAAAGAACTAGCAGTTCCTGCAGTAACATTTCCATTTAACGTTAGACCACCTAGTTGGCAACTAAGGTTTCTAAAATTAGAATCAAGTGGAATACCAGTAGAACTCATTATTCTTTATTAATTAATAAATATAAAAAAACTAAAAAATAAACTTAAAATAAAACTTTTAAATTGTAAAAAAAAGTAAAAAAAAATAATACCGTTAATTAAATAAACTTATTAATGAACGGTAATATTTTATTAACACCACCAATTGCCCGTTGTTCAGTATTTGATCAAGCAGTTCCTGGAACAGGACCCCCAGGACTTGTTAGTGCTCGTGGTCCATCAGTTGAACTTTCTAAATACCAAGATTCATTTAACTTATCACTTAAATCCAAATCAGATCTTAGTTTAAATCCAACACCTGAAGGATTTATTAAAACTGCTTTTCCACGTTTTCAAAAGACACGTGAAGGTGTCTATGCACTTGAAACTGATCGTGGAGAACTTTCAGCAACTGTTGAAACTCAAGCAAATGTTGTTGGTGTAACACAAAAACAATTCCAGAATCGTCTTCAAGATACAGTTCGTCCAACTACTAAAGAAACAACACTTTATACATATGACTCTGCTATTTCACCAATTACTAAAGCACCAACTGATTATTCTAATTTTATTCCTTATTATGCACCAATTGAAGGTAAAAGTGTAAGAATTAATGGTGCATCAAACTATGGACTTCGGTCTGCAACAAATTATTCTTACTTTGCTGGTCCTGGACCAACAAGTCTTAATCCATCTGCACTTCAAAACCCTGATGTACGTGTTGATAATGTTTGGCAAAGACCTGATTTCAATGTTGATGGTCCTGGTACATTTAAAGGTGCTCTTCCAAATGGAGAAAGATTTACACAATATCGTCGTATTGCTGATCCAATAACAAATGGTCTTAAACTTAACTACAATCTGGAAACTGATGGAGGAAGTCTCCATGATTATTCCCAACTTCTTGGTAAGAAAGTTGATGGTATTGAAAATCGTTATACAGCAAGTTACCAAATTGCACCACTCTTTACAAATCCTCTTAATGTTATTTGGGATCCTACAAATGCTGGTGAAATACCTGCATTTAGTACCAATCAATCACCTCAAGATTATGCATACATGAATCTTAAGAAACTTCCAGAAAGTAAATACACTAATGGTGGATATAACCCAACATGGGAACCCAATAAATCAAAAGATTCTATTAATTCATATGTTCTTGATATTGATCCAGGTATTTACAATCCAATGATTAACTGGCAACAAGGTCACAATGACAAACCAGGTGTTATTTATACTGAATCTAATAAAGCACTACCTGGTGCATCATACTCTGGTAATAGATCTCTTGATGATCTATTCCAACATGATCAAGAAGCAATTAATAAGGCATATCCATTTGTTAATCAACGGTATATTACTTATGGTGATCCAAATGGAGGACAAATTGCTGCTCGTTAAAAACTTTAATTTACTTATAATTGTAAATGGTAATTCATGGAACTTTCAAAAAATAGTTCCATGAATTACCCATTTTTATTTTAAATTTTCAACTTCTTCTTTTAATTTTATTATTACTTTTATTAACCTTTATAATAATCAGTTGTTAACCATTCAAAATTATTTATATCTTCTCTTGTTATATAATAGTTCTCTAACCTTTTATTTTTTGTTTGTTTAATATACCAAATTACATCATAATTATTAATATATCTTTTAAGATCATCAATTTCTTTGTTTAAATATACAAGTTTATAATTATCATTATTAATATTTTTATCAATACTATTTAAAA
>Ga0209400_1002849_pt1 | contig 12909 bp, 9 predicted proteins | sample M_130807_EF_Meta_FD_187313 | JGI IMG/M metagenome (GOLD analysis project Ga0209400, IMG submission 187313) | Freshwater microbial communities from Lake Montjoie, Canada to study carbon cycling - M_130807_EF_MetaG (SPAdes) (version 2) | ecosystem: Environmental > Aquatic > Freshwater > Lake... | reverse complement strand
AACATCTACTTCAACTGGTTCATCTCCACAAGCAAACTATTCAAACAACTATTCGTTTAATAATTTAACAGTAGTAAACAATTTAACTGTTGGTGGGAACACATATCTTGGAGATTCAGCAGGAGATAATGTAATAATTACTGGTTCTGTTTCTATAAGTGGAACTTTGTTAGTTAATGGTTCACAAATTACTTTATCAAGTTCAGCGATAACAAATAAAACAATTTTAATTACATCAAGTTATTCAGTTGTAAGTGATGATTATTTTATTGGTGTTGATAGTACCTACTCTGGTATAATAGTATCACTACCAACTTTAGCTTCAACAACAAACGGAAGAGTAATACATGTTAAAGATATAACTGGATTAGCCACTACAATACGGCCAATTACGGTATCCGCTTCTTCCGGTCAATATATAGATTTGGAACCATACGTTAAAATTGATGTAGACCACGGTTCAATAAGTTTGTATAAAGCTTCAAATGGATGGAATTTGTTCTAATGGGATATAAAACATATAAATCTATACCTAAAATGGTAGGAGATCAAGAAGTAACAAATACTATTAAAGCTGATCTTCTTGAATCAACTTTATTAAAAATAGATGGATTAATAATCAATAGAACTATTATATCTTCTTCTTATAACATTAAAAGAACAGAATATTTTATTGGAGTTCATACCGAAAATGCAGCTTGTAGCATTACTTTGACCTTACCAAACGCTTCTGGTTCTGTTAATGGAAGAACTTATATTATAAAAGATGAAGGTGGAATGGCCGATACTTATCCAATAATAATTGATACTTTAAATGGTGACAGAGTAGACGGAGAAGATACCTTTACAATTGACTCACCTTATGCTTCATTAAATCTTTATACAGACGGATTTAACAAATGGTTTATCTATTAAATTTTTGCTAACAAACTTTTTTTATTTGTCAAGTGCTTTTGGAAAATTAATTCACTAATTACTTTTACGACACATAGTTTAACAGTTTCGGCTTTTGGACTATGTGTCGTTTTTTTATTAGGAGATAAAAAATATGGCTTATAAATTTCAATTAGGTAAAGCAAAACTTTCTGGTTCAATCGAAACAGCACAAGTAATTACTTCACAAGGTGGTCTTATCGTTAATGGTGATGTAGACCTTGACGCTGGCGTAATCAATAATACCGAACTTTCTGGTGGTATAACAAACGATAAACTTGTTAACAACACAGTAAAGTTTAACGGTGTAACAGTAGCACTTGGCGAATCTGGCTCATTTGGAACTGATGCAGTAACTGAAGGTTCAACCAACAAATACTACTTAGATTCAAGAGCAAGAACCGCAGTATCCGTAACTGATGCTGGTGGTGATGGTTCACTTACTTATAATTCTGGTTCTGGTGTATTCACTTACACAGGCCCATCTGCTGCCGAAGCAAGAGCACACTTTAGTGCCGATGGTCAAGGTATCGAATATGCTTCTGCAACTGGTCAATTCTCACTTGAGCTTACTGGTGCATCTCTTCTAAAGAATGCAAGTGGTTTACAAGTTGATGAAAGTTGGGTTAGAGGACGTTTTGGTCCTGGTTCTGGTCTTAGTTATGTTCCTGCTACTGGTATATTTTCTGTTCCAAATAGTGGAATTACAAATGCTATGTTGGCTAGCAGCTCAGTAACAATCAACGGAACTGCTGGCGAAGTTACAGTAGTTGGTTCACCATTAGCTCTTGGTGGAACTGCTACAGTAAGCCTTCCAAGCACAATCTCCAAGAATTTAACCTTCACTGGTCAAGTTACGATGGAAAACCTCAATATAACTGGTACTTTAACCACAGTTAACGCTACAAACCTTGAGATTAAAGATGCAAGAATCCTTATGGCTTCTGGCTCAACTGCTTTTGCTACTGACGTTGGTATCGACTTTGGTTCACACGTTGGTCACGCAACATTATTAACTGCTGAAGTTAATATTGATAGTAGTGGTAGTGCTGAAAACGTTCTTTCTTCATCACTTCCATTAGTTGCACCAGCAGTTAAGGCTACATCATTCTACGGTAACCTCGTAGGTTCGATGCAACTTAATGTTGTACCAAAAGCAGAAAATTATACAATCCTAAGTGGTGATAACGTTATTAAAGCTACAGCAAATATCACTCTTAATCTCCCAGTTGGACCAGCAGTTGGTCAAGAGCACAGAATTAAGTGCTATGCTGCCGATCCTACTGCATCAGTAATAATTGTTCCACAAGTTGGTGGAACAATCGAAGGCTTAAGCCAAGTTGTTCTTGAGTCATACGGTGCAGCCATTTCCTTAGTATGGGACGGATCTGCATGGATGGTATTCTAATCCTTCTTTTGTTGGATTTGGTTTACTAACCAATATAAAATGTGGTGGCATCTTCTTCGGGGGGTGCCACCCTTTTTATTTGTTTAATACTATTTATTTTCATGGCATTCAAACTTTTGAAGAGATAATAGGTGAGTAATTTAATTAAATTAGGGTTTTTCTAAATTTAGACACTATTTATTTTTGATTACATATAAATTGGAGAACTCCTTAATGTCTTCTTTGTTAGAACAAGCAATTATAGATGCCACAGCATTAAAAGAAGCTGCACTTAAGAATGCAGAAGCACAAGTATTAGAAAGATATTCAACTGAAGTAAAAGACGCAATAAAAAGCTTATTAGAACAAGACGAAGGCTTTAATTCTCCAGTAGCGTCGGAAGGTGGAACATCTGGTATTAATGGTGGAAACGTTGGCGATCAAATGACCCAAGCTTATAAAGACGGACAAAAAATGTGTCCTTGCCCAGAAGATGGGGATCAAATTACAATTGATTTAACAGTTGGCGATGTTGATGGAATAGCCAAAGAAGCTAATATTGATCTTTCTGGTAATAATGGTTCTGCTATGTCCCGTGATCAATTTATCCAATCACAAGCAGCACAACTTCAAGAAGGCGAAGAATATGAGATTGATAAAGGAGAACTTTTAGATCTCTATGAAAAACTTACAGTTGATGCTAGAACAGTTCCATATGGTAATATTGAGTATCCAGCCAACACATTAGAAGTTGAATATCAAAAAGATATTGCAGCAGCCAAAAAAGTTCAACTTGAAGCAGAAGAAGAAGTTGAAGCTAAGATTGAAGAAAACAAAAAACTTACCAGACAAAATAAAAGTTTACAAGTTGAATATAAAAAACTTGAAAAGATTACTGAAGCACTTGCAAATAAAGTAGAACAATACGAGAGCGCAGTATCACAGTTAAAAGAGAACTTAGATAAGTTATCCGTAACAAATGCTAAACTTCTCTATACAAACCGCGTATTGAATAGTAACTCCTTGAATGAGCGACAAAAAGATAAACTTGTCGAAGCACTATCTAACGCAAAAACAACAGACGAAGCAAAGACAATCTATCAAACACTTCAAAGCACAGTGGGGGGTAATACAAAAGTATCTGCTCCAAAATCACTTAGCGAAGCCTTAAATAGACCTTCTTCATCTGTATTTCACACAAAGCAAAACGATACAGTAACTCCAGAAGTGGAAAGAATGCGTCGTTTAGCAGGTATTAAATAAATAAACATTTAAGGAGTTTATAATATGTCTATTATCGAAAGATTAACAGAGGGCATGGTTCAACGTGACCTCGCAAAAGAAGGAACAGCCCTTCTTAATAAATGGGAAAGAACAGGTCTTTTAGAAGGTATTCGTACAGAAAGAGCAAAACACACTATGGCTCGTCTTCTTGAGAACCAAGCAAAAGAGCTTCTTCGCGAATCTTCAGCTATGGCTGCTGGTGACGTAGAAGGTTTTGCTGCCGTAGCATTCCCAATCGTTCGCAGAGTATTCGCTGGTCTTATCGCCAACGATCTCGTTTCAGTTCAACCTATGTCACTTCCATCTGGTCTTATCTTCTTCCTCGACTTTAAGATTTCATCAACTGCTGGATCTGGTCCAAGATTAGGTTATGCTGCAAATGATTCAGTTTACGGTCAAGGCGTTCTCGGTCAACAAATCACTGGTGGTGTTAGCTTAACTGGTGTAAATGCTGAGAAAGGCTTCTATAACCTTAATAACGGCTATACCTCACCAACTGGTTCAAATACAGGTATGACAATTACTGTTGTTGCTTCTGGTACATTTGGTGCTGGTACACAAGGTATTGACGAATTCTGTCGTTTTGACGCAGATTTTGTTTCTGGTTCAACCAGAGTATTGGTCGCTTCAGTAGTAACTGATACTGAGTTTGTTGCTCTTAACAAGAGAAATTTGGTTGCTATCGTAGCAGACAGCACATCACTTCTTAGTGGTAGCCAAGTTAGAAGATTAACACAATTTGGAAATGGTATTACTGTTGGTTCAACTGCTACCGCTGCAAATGATGGAAAAACTTATCTTGTATTTACAGCACCAGCCAATACTGACGCTTCATTAAATACTCTTAATGCTTCTGTTGGTACACAAGCTGCAAGCGTTATAGCTAAATTCCCAATAGTTGATAAGTTTGGCACAACTAATATTGCTGCTGGCTCAACTAACGCTCTTGGCGCAATTGCTGGTCAAGATACTTGGGGTCTTGAGGCTCAAACTGAAATACCAGAGATCGATATCTCCGTCGATTCAGTATCAATCACCGCTATAACCAAGAAAATGAAAGCAAAATGGACACCAGAACTTGGTCAAGATCTTAATGCTTATCACAATCTTGATGCAGAGGTTGAGCTTACCTCAATTCTTTCAGAACAAATCGGTCTTGAAATTGATCGTGAAATTCTTGAAGACCTTATCAAAGGTGCAACTGCTGGAACATTCTACTGGTCAAGATCACCAGGTTTGTTCGTAAACAGATTAACTGGTGCCGAAATTGGTGCATCAGCTAAAGCTCCAGATTTCACTGGTACTGTCTCAGCTTGGTACGAAACCTTGATTGAAACAATTAATGATGTATCAGCCCAAATCCACAGAAAGACACTTCGCGGTGGTGCAAACTTTATCGTATGTGGTCCAGAAACTGCAAACGTTCTTGAGTTTACATCTGGCTTTAGAGCTAAAGTAACTCACGAAGACGAGAAGGGTGAAATTGGAGCAATTAACGTTGGTTCAATCTCCAAGAAATTTGACGTTTACGTTGATCCATACTTCCTTCGTAACGTAATCCTCGTTGGTCGTAAGGGCAGCTCATTCCTCGAAAGCGGATATGTATATGCACCATACGTCCCACTCCAAGTAACTCCAACCATCTTTGGTACTGAGGACTTCGTTCCACGCAAAGGTGTCATGACCCGTTACGCTAAGAAAATGGTTAAACCAGATCTTTACGGTTTGGTCATTATCCGTGGCCTTATTGGCGAAAGCGGTTCTTGATAGAACAGCCTAACTAGGCAAAGAATCCCCCCTCTCCGAAAGGATTGGGGGGTTTTCTTTTATTTGTAACTATTTAAAGTATTAAGGAGTATTTTATTTAATGGCTGTCCCTACGTTAACTCCTGCTTCTACTTTAAGTGCTATTGTATTACCATCAGCAGGAAATCTGGTAGATGTAGCAGCAGCTTTACCTTTTGGTATTTATGCTTCCTCCCCAGCGTTTTTAACAGGAGCAGCAGACCAAGTTGGTTATGTATATAAAAAGCTTGGTGGTGATATATTAGATATTGAAATAACAACAGGAAATGTATACGCTGCTTATGAAGAAGCTGTATTAGAATACTCTTATATTGTTAATTTACATCAAGCAATTAACGCTATGCCTACTTTTCTTGGAGCAGCAACAGGAACCTTTAATAGTGATGGAGAATTTACTTCTGGTTCAGCATTATCGGGTCAAACTCCACAATTAGCTTATCCAAGATATAATTTAGATTATTTTTCAAGATATGGTGATGCTTTTTCACTTGAAGCTGGAATAGGCTCAACACAACAAATATATTCAGCTTCCTTCAGTGTTACCCCAAGTGTTCAAGATTATGACTTACAAGCTATTATTGAATCATCTTCTTTAAGTAACGTAGATAAAGCAAGTGGCGGTCCTGTACCTTACTCTGGTTCAGTTGGAAATAAAAGAGTAATAATAAGAAAAGTATTTTATAAAACTCCAAACTCTATGTGGAGATTTTTTGGTTACTATGGCGGCTTAAATGCTATTGGTAATTTATCATCTTATGGTCAATATGCTGATGATAGCACGTTTGAAGTAATCCCAACATGGCACAATAAATTACAGGCTATGGCTTATGAAACAGCAATCTACACAAGAAACTCTCACTTCTCTTATGAGATTAAAAATAATAAAGTTAGATTATATCCATGCCCAAGTGATATAGGTGTAGATCATATGTGGGTTGAATTTAGTATATCAAATGAAGCAAATCCTTGGGAAACACCTTCAAATTCAAGCGACTCCGAAACTGGTGGGGTTAATAACATTAATACACTTCCCTTCTCCAATATACCATTTGAGAATATAAACGCAATAGGTAAACAGTGGATACGTCGTTATGCTTTAGCGGTATGTAAAGAAATGCTAGGACAAGTTAGATCCAAGTTTAGTACATTACCAATCCCAGGTGACTCTGTTACTTTAAATGGTCCTGCACTTATGTCGGAAGCAAAAGAAGAAAAGAAAGAATTGAAAGAAGAATTAAATAAGATTCTTGATCAAGTAACTTATCACAAGATTGCTGAAACAGAAGCTAAAATGTCCGATGATGTTCAAAAGGTTTCTCAAAAGATTCCTGTTCTTATTTACGCAGGATGATATAAATGAGCGAAACAACACAAGAAATAACTTTTGAAGCTTCAACAATAGAAACAGTTGATTTTGCTGTCTATAATTGGCTAAATGAAAAGATGAATGTTCATGCTACTACTTCTGAAGGTTGGAAGAAAGTTCCTGTTATATGGACTTCCGCAGAAAGAGCACATCAAATTAAAGCAGATAAAGACATTCGTGATTCATCTGGTATGATTAAATACCCAATTATATCTCTTGAAAGAACTTCGATGAATAAAGATGTAAATAAAAAAGGTTCTGTCCCAGCAAATATAAGAAATATAAATGATGAAAAAGGTGGAACAATAACAATAGCAAGAACAATTCAACAAGAAAAAACATCTAATTTTGAGAACGCAACATTAAATAAATATGTTGGAGCAAATGAAGATATTAGAAGAGCTATTGAAAGAAATAGAAGAAATGGTAATAAAAAAGGATTATTTGAATTAAGAGATCAAAGAGTGATTTCTGGAAACAAAACAGTATACGAAACAATAACAATTCCTATACCTATACATGTTACTATAACATATTCAATATTTATTAAAACAGATTACGTTCAACAAATGAATGAAATATTGGCACCGTTTTTAACAAAGAATGGTAATACAAGGTCTATAATATTACATAATGAAAATCATAGATTTGAAGCATTTATGAATGGTGATATAACACAAGATAGTAATTACCTAAGCCTTAATGAAGAAAGAAAAACTTATGGTTCAAAGATTACACTAGAAGTATTAGGTAAACTTATTGGTGGTGATAGTAATGAAGACAAACCAAAAATTATTAGAAGAGAAAATGCTGTTGAAGTTAAGTTCCCAAGAGAGAAAGTAATACTTCAAGACGAGATTGAAGAATTAGATTCAAATAAAAATAAGCGTTATTACAGAGAATAATGCTTTTTGCTGCTTATATTACTACTTATTTATGATTATATAAATCCATTAAGAGGGAGTGAAAATAATGTCAGTATCCAGTTTCAAGTTTGTATCCCCCGGCGTCTTTGTTAAAGAGTTTGATAACTCACAAATCACAGCCACACCAGCAGGAGTTGGCCCAACAATTATCGGTCGTCTAGAAAGAGGACCAGCTATGCGCCCAGTTCGTATTGGTTCTATGTCACAGTTTGTTGAAATCTTTGGCAATCCAGTAGCTGGTAGAGTTTCAAATGATGCTTGGAGAAATGGTAATTACTCCGCTCCAACCTATGCTGCTTATGCTATTCAAGCTTGGTTAAGAAATACTCCATCAGTAAACGTTGTTAGATTACTTGGAACACAACACACAAGCGCAACAACTGACGGTAAGGCTGGTTGGAACTTGGCTGCTCCCGCTGCATCTGCTGGCGGTTCTTATGGATTGTTCTTAGTTAATTCTGGTTCAACTAATTTAACTGGTACTCTTGCTGCTGTTTGGTATCTCGCTACTGGTTCAATCGCTCTTTCTGGTACATTAGCAGGTGGTTTAACTACCGATACTGCTCAAGGCTCAAATGCTCTATTTAAATCAGATGATGTAAACGGAGAATTCAAAGCTGTAATATTTGACGGTTCTGGTGCTCAAACTTTCAAGACCTCATTCAACTTCAATACTGATAGCAACAAGTACGTTAGAGATGTATTCAATACAAATCCAGTATTAACTAATACAACGATTACACCAACAGCTAATCAAAAAACGTATTGGCTTGGTGAGACATTTGATCGTTCAGTAGCCGAATATGTTACTAGTTTAACAGGTTCTGGTGCAGTATATGGCTTTGTTGCTCCATTAACAAACGGAACTAATCACGGTGGTAATTTCCGTACTGGTATGCAAAAATCAAAAACTGGTTTTGTATTTGGTCAAGATCTTGGATTTAATAATGCAACTTACAATCCAGCAAATATGCCACAATTGTTCAGATTTGTTACAATTGACTCTGGCGAATGGGAATCAAAGAATCTTAAAATTTCAATCGTAGATGTTAAAGGTCCAAGAAATCCACAATTTGAAGAATATGGAACATTCTCTGTTGAAATTAGAAGAGCAGAAGATCTTGATGTTGTTCCTAAAGTTGTTGAAAGATTTACAAACCTTAACCTCAATCCAGCTTCTGAAAACTATATTGCCAGAAGAATTGGTGATCGTTTCATCGAATGGAATGATAGTGAGAAGAGATACAGAGAATTTGGTAACTATTCAAATCTTTCTAAATATGTTTATGTAGAGATGAACGCACAAGTTGATAACGGTACAGCAGATCAACAACTTGTTCCATTCGGTTTCGTAGGTCCAGCAAGATTTAAGAAAGTTCAAGTATTAGGTACTGGTTCATTAAATTATGCCAACACATTTGTTTCATCTTCTGGTGCTCGAAATATTGCTACTGCTGGTAACTTCTTAAAGATTACAGGTAGTATATCATCTTCCTTTGATGCACAATTCTTATTCCCAGCACCAGCCCTAAGAGTTTCAGCAGCAGCAGAAGGTCTTTCAGATATAACTAAAGCTTACTTTGGTTATGACGTTACTACAAAAGCTACCAAAACACAAACAGACAAATCTTATGTAGATTATGTAAGATTGGCTACAGCAGATTATTCAGTTGATTCTGCTCCTTCTGGCTCAAACAGAGAGTTTTCGTTCTACTTCACATTAGATGATCTTTCTGGTTCATCAAATGGTGCAGTATATGTTTCTGGTTCAAGAGTATTGGGTACATCAATAACCGCTACTGGTGCCTCAAGTTCATATGGTTCTATATTTACTTCAGCAAGTTACGAAGCAGTTCTTAATGCTGGTTATAATAGATTCACTATGCCATTAGTTGGTGGTTTTGATGGTGTTGATGTTACAGAAGCAGATCCATTTAGAAATTCAATCTTCAACAACATTACTCCAACTGAAACAACAAACTATGAATATTATACACTTCGTAGAGCAGTTGATACAGTAGCAGATCCAGAAACAATCGTAACTGATATTATTTCAGTTCCCGGTATAACTTATGCTGGTGTTACAGATCACGTTATCACAACTGCTGAAAATCGTGCTGACTGTATGGCTATTATTGACCTTCCAAATGTTTATACCCCAGATCACGAAGCTGCAAACGTTACAACCGCAAATCGTCTTGGTGGTGGTGTTGATCAAGTTGTCAATACACTTAAAGGCAGAGCAATTAATTCAAGCTATGCTGCAACCTATTATCCTTGGGTTCAAATCAGAGATACCATCAATAATCAAAACGTATGGGTTCCACCTTCAGTTGTTGCAATTGGTGCTCTTTCTTATGGTCAAGCTACACAAGAACTTTGGTTTGCTCCAGCAGGGTTTACCAGAGGTGGATTAAGTGAAGGTCGTGGTGGTGTTCCAGTATTGGCAGTATCACAACGTCTCAATTCAAGAGAACGTGATTTACTTTACGAAGCCAACATTAATCCTATCGCACAATTCCCAGCAGAAGGTATCGTAATCTTTGGTCAAAAGACACTTCAAGTTACTCCATCTGCTCTCGATAGAATTAACGTTCGTAGATTAATGATTTACTTGAAGAGAGAAATTTCAATTATTGCTTCAAGATTGCTCTTCGATCAAAATGTAAGCTCAACTTGGGGAAGATTTACATCACAAGTTGAACCATTTCTTAATAGTGTTAAAACAAGATTGGGTGTGACTGAATATAGATTAATTCTTGACTCAACTACAACAACACCAGATTTAGTTGATAGAAATATCCTATACGCTAGAATTTACTTGAAACCAGCTAGAGCAATTGAATTTATCGCAATTGATTTTAATATTTCAAGTTCTGGTGCATCATTTGCAGATTAATACTAATTATAGTATACTAGGAGAAAATAAGTAATGGCAACATTTTGGAGTTCAGCAAACGTAGAACCAAAAAGAAAGTTTAAGTTTTTGGTAAGATTTAACCCAACAAATATAGCATATGATATACCGTCATTTGTTGTAAAGAAGGTTGATAAACCCGGATTTACAATTACAGAAACTAAACATACTTTCTTAGGTCACAACTTCTTTTTTCCCGGTAAATTAGAATGGAAAGAAATTAGTATGTCCATAGTAGACCCTGCCGGAACTGGTTTAAAGGGTGTAGGTGGTACTGAAATACCAAGTAACGAGACAGCACCAGATATGTCTTATAGATTAGTAGAAATTTTAGGTCTATTTGGGTATCAATCACCAATAAACGTTGGTAATGCTTTAAATGGTGGTCTCGGTGGTTCTGGTGATGTTAATTTTTCTGCTGGTGGAACAAGAATTAAATCTTTTTCAAAAGCGGGTTCTGTTGCTGCCTCCGGTAACATAGAAATATTACAGATAGATGATGATGGTACTGTTGTTGAAATTTGGGCATTAAAGAATGCTTGGATCAGAGATATTCAATTTGGTTCAAATGATTATAGTTCAGACGATGCACAAGAAGTAACTATTAAATTTAGATACGATTGGGCAGAATTTACAGGTGGACCAAATGGTAACACCCCCGCAACCTATGCAAAAACTTAATTATATTTATATAACCACTATTTAGTTATATGTCACAAGATAGTTTTAAAACTGATAGAGCGTATTTCTGGAGCAATTCATACGTTCACCCAAAAGCCAAATCCAAGTTCTTAGTTGAATTTGGATCTGGCATTTTTAATACCAATTTTAATGGTAAATATGAATGGTTAGTTAAAGCAGCAAATAGACCAAAATATACTGCTGAATATGAGGACTTTAAAAATCCAGTATCATATGCTACTACATCAGTTTTACCTAAATCTTGGAATTGGGAACCAATAACTATAAAGTTTGTAAATCCATTTAGTTTAACATTTTGGCCTAGAGATTTAACACAAGATTTAGATGAAATGTTATCCAATCTAGCTCAAAGTATGATTGCTAGAAAAGATTCTGCTGTATATGAAGATACTTCTGAACCAAATGCAGATGTGGTTGTGTTCCAACAAGGTACATTAAGTCCAATAGTTGAATCATATTTTGGTTCATCAATTAAACTACATGATATTTCTATGGGGTTTCAATCTCCAAAGTTAGGAACTGGTGGTGATGATGTTTCAAATATTAATGGAGTAACACAATATAATGATACAAACAATCCTACCTTACGCCCAGAAGAGTTAAGATTAGGAGAAATGTATTCAAATGGATATTGGCAACTTTATAATCCTTGGATAACTAAATTAGATTTTGGAGATTTTGATTATTCAGTTGATGAATTTATTGAAATATCAATAACATTTAAATATCAAAACGCTGTATACTTCTCTAAATTAAGAGAAGATCAAGTTGGTAACGATCCAGATAAGCAAGGATTAAAAAATCAAACCACTACAAAATCTCCTTCTGCTGGTTTTAGAGTTTCACCTTTCCCACTTGACTTTTAAATAAAATAAATTATATTACTAATTAATTAAGCATAGAGGTAAAAATGCGTAATAATGAGGACAGGTTTGGTGGTCCAATTGATAATCAAGATACACCAGTTCCTGCTATAGTACAAGAACAAACACAAATATTTTCATATATAACTCCAACGGAACTTATAGATATTCCATCAAAGGGTTTATACTATCCACCAGAACATCCCCTTCATATGAAAGATAGTATAGAAATTCGTCACATGACAGCAAAAGACGAAGATACATTAACATCACGTTCACTTCTTAAAAAAGGTGTTGCTGTTGATAAAATGTTAAATGATATTATTACAGACAAATCAATCAAAGTAGAAAATCTATTAATTGGAGATAAAAACGCTTTGATTATTGCTTCTCGTATTTCTGGTTATGGTGCAGAGTATGAAACAAAAGTTACATGCCCTTCTTGTAATGTTCCAAATCAACATTCATTTGATTTGAACGATCACAAAATGGCTAATCCAATTCCAGAAGAAGAACTACAAAAGTTAGGTATTAATATAACTTCAAACAAGAATTTCACCCTAACTCTTCCAGTATCAAAACTATCAATTGAAGCAAGATTTCTTAATGGAATGGATGAAAGAAATATAATTCAAAGATCCCAAGATAATCAAAAAAACAATCTTCCAGAGAACGCCATGACTCAACAAATTAAATACTTTGTTGTTTCAGTTAATGGAGAGACA
>Ga0209400_1002845_pt1 | contig 12916 bp, 13 predicted proteins | sample M_130807_EF_Meta_FD_187313 | JGI IMG/M metagenome (GOLD analysis project Ga0209400, IMG submission 187313) | Freshwater microbial communities from Lake Montjoie, Canada to study carbon cycling - M_130807_EF_MetaG (SPAdes) (version 2) | ecosystem: Environmental > Aquatic > Freshwater > Lake... | reverse complement strand
CAGCGGCGGCCAGCATGGCCTTGATCTCTTTGATCATCGTCGTCTTCCCAATTTTGCCGATTTTGGCCCCTTTGGGGACCAGATGGTGTGAATGGTTTTGCACTCAGCCGCTTTTCCCCAAAGCAAAGCAGCATTGCAATGGGGTAAGCCTAAGCCGGACCTTTATAAAAATGCTTAACAAGCCAGAGTGGCCTCAGTGCCACACGTTCCCCACTGCGCTGGCACGGGCGGGGGCAAAAAGCGGCCCGGTGGGGGGACTGATCGCTTGACCGGGGAGGCGGGGTTGGCCTACATCCACCTCCTGCTTCGGGCGCGCCCGACAGCGGGCGCGTAGCTCAGCGGGAGAGCACTCCCTTCACACGGGGAGTGGGCTTCTTGTTGAATCAGCTACTTATGTACGCTTACTGTGTTCAAGTGAACACGTAACTATGGATAGGGCGGTTAGCTCAGCGGCAGAGCATTCGCTTCACACGCGAAGGGTCACAGGTTCAATCCCTGTACCGCCCACCATTTAGACTTCTTGCCATGAACCATCGTGAGCTAAGTATCTAACACTTGGTATTGAGTTTACTGCTGTGCTTGGATAGGCCGATATTTCGTAAGGTTCACTGGACAGATAAAAACTATCTTCGCAAGTTTTTAAGGTACTATTTGAAACAATGCTGTAATTTGTACCTATAAGAACAAGAGATGTTGTGTGTGATTGTTGTGAAATAAATTTACAATCGTAGGATAAACCAGAATTTGGATCACAGTAGATAAGAAATTGGCCGTATCTCCAATTTGGATTAATTATTTCTTTGAATTTATTTTGTCTAAAAGCTGGTGGAAGAGTCTTTTTTGCAAATTGTCTAAAGCTCATTTTTATAACTCTAATGCTTTTGCGGCTTTTTGAAGATAATCAGGTGAGTACCTGGCGTAAACTTTACGAGTAATTTCTACGTCTGAGTGTCCAAGAAACTGTGCAATTTCTTCCATTGGAACTCCGCCTTCTGCCATCCAAACAGCTGCTGAATGTCGAAAGACGTGAGGAGAGACAAATGAAAGCCCTGCTGCGATAGCTGTGGCTTTGGCAAGGTCAAAGTGGAAGCCAGTTTTGTGCATCTCTTCGCAGATTTGAGCCATGTCATGCTCAAGACGAAGAGCGGCTGTCCACTGGTTGGACGACAAGTATGGAAGGAACTTAAGATATATCTTAAGAGATACTTCTATGTCTTGTTTACAGTAATGAATCATCTCTAAAGATAACTTAGAGAAATCCTTAAAGAGTATCTTAGGGGATTTTAGGCGTTGGCCCCAAGCATCCAGAGAATGCCCACCCGGAGCATTCGCATTGAATAAACGGCTGCATACCAGAGTATCTGTAGATAAGCTGCTATCCAAATGAGGTGCAAGGTCAGGGAAATGGCTTTGCAAAACTGGTAGATCAAACCCGATAATGTTGTGCCCGATCCATCCGGTGACTTGACGAGCAACATTGGCAAATTGGCTACGACCTCTCCGACCAGCCCAAGTACCAGAAATGGAGTCAATATCTTCATCCAGATGGAGGTTTTCGAAGACATGGGTTTTTCCACTTTCAACTTCTTTGACGACCACAACCCAAAGTTTTTGAGGGTTAACCAGTCCCTCGGTTTCGATATCAATAACTGCAAGCATTCAAATTGTAACTGTTCTAAAAATATAGTGTACCATAAGAGGATACAGTCTTCAAGGTTTGGGTAATTGGCGATAAGAAGTGACCCTGTGTTCAGTTGGTCACAAAAGTGGTTCTATTGGTCAAGAAATTAGCTGGTTTTAGGAAATGTGTTTACACCCATCATCTAAAAATCAATGTGTTAGCTGACTACTCTTTCTTTCACACGGGAGGGGTCACAGGTTCAATCCCTGTCGCGCCCACCATTTTTTCTTCTTTTTCCTGAATAGGTTTGACTGCGTTTGCCTGCTGTTCTCCCATGCCTGCAACCGCATGTCATGAATGGGGTTATCTCAGGTGCAATGCGTGCTGCACTTGCAGGTCATGTGACCGCGGGGCCTGGCCATCAATTCAGGAAAAGTGATCGCCTCATGTTCGATTATCGAAGGTCTCACTTGTAGGTCTCTTGTGAAAGCCGCCCACATCTGACAGCATTAAAAAAAATAAATAGAAATGGGGCGGGGATGGCTGCGAACAGAAGCACATCAGGCACGGCGATCAGCCAAAATGCAGAGATTTTCTGCCCCGAAACATCTGTTTCGGAAGATGAATCTCTCGTCCCGCCAAGTGGCAGTCAGTCAGACAGCGAGTTTGTCCTCGCCGATATTATTGCGCGCACCATCGTCCCCGAACTTTTGGTCCGCAATAAAGATCTCTTCAGCACGTCATCTGATGCGTTTGGCCATCCGACGCAAGCCGACATTGAGAGATTGAGTTCGCTTATTCTGGGGCCAGAAAATAGCGACGCACTTGAGTATATTAATGCGCTGCGTGAAAAGGGGCTGACGCTTGATCATTTATATTTGGAATTATTAGAGCCGACAGCGCGCCATCTCGGGGAATTATGGATTGTCGACAAAATTGATTTTTTTGCCGTGACGATCGGGGTCGGTCGCATGCAGCGCATCGTCCATCATTTTGCCGATCTCGATAAGCTCGCCCCCTATGATGAGAAGCGTCGCGCTTTGATGCTGGTTCCGCCGGGCGAAGACCATACATTTGGCAGTCAGCTTGTTCAGAGGTTTTTGCGAGCGGCCGATTGGTCTGTTGTTGCTCTTGATGGACGTGAAACGAATAAAGCGGCCGATCTTGTTGTGCACGAGTGGATGACCGTTGTCGGCATTTCCATCAGCTCTGATGTTGACATTGAGAGCATGCGCCACCTGATCCAATCCATCAGGTCGAAGTCCTTGAACCCGCATATCGGCATTATCATTGGCGGCCCGATGATTGCGCGCAGTCCAGAGCTCGTCTCAGAGTTGGGGGCTGACGGAGAGGCGCAAAATGCGCCGGCAGCTGTTTTGCTCGCAGAAACCATGCTGGCGCGCGGTCTAGAGGCGATGCGATTGACCCGCATTTAGAGGCTTGAAAACCAAAAGTGTCGCCCGCCCCATGTGACGGGCGACATGGATCATCTCACTCGCATTTTGCCAGAACAGAAATACGGCTGTCTTTCGCATTGGCGGTAATCAGCAAAGTGCGGCCTGCGACTTTTCGCACGCTCCAGATTTCATTCACCTGCCATGTATTGCCCTCGCCCGAACAGGCGAGGCGAACAGAGGCGCCAAAAGTCTGGCCTTTGAATGCTTTGAGCTGACAGCCCGATTCAATCTGGGATGTGTCGCGCGCTGTCACTTTCATAATGGCATCCGATTCCATGCGGTCGAAAGCGCCCGGCTTGCAAACAGAGGGCTCATCCCCGTCAGCGATCCACTCGCCTTGGAAATCTTTCGGAAATTGTTGCGCCATGGCGGGAACGGCTAAAAGAGCAAAGATCATGGCGGTCGCTGGCATAAGTTTCATTCTAATCATCTCCTAATTAAGGGTGCACGGTTTCCGTAAACCAATCGGTTGGTAATTCATGGCCGACTGCGCGCTCTTTGGCGCGCCGATAAATCACCGAGCCTGCGGCTGCAAATTGATAACCCAAGCCCAGATTGTTGAGGAAGCAGGTCACTTGTTCTGGCGTGTCGCGGCCTGTCAGGCGCTTGGCGATCAAATCGGGCAGAGTAGGGAAGGTTTTGAAATCAAGCTGTTTGGCCGCATTCCATCCCGCCTCTTTGGTCGATTCTTGAAATTTGGCATCTTTTGACACGACGAGGATGGGCGCTGTGTCATGCGTGTGCACGGCGACTTTATCGGCTGCGCGAATGGCAGCGGGTTCAATCTCCGGCTTTTTGATAGACGACAAATGCATGCCCGGCTCGATCCATTGTTGAAAGAAAATCGGATCAATGGAATTGGACGAGCACATGACAATATCAGCGCCGGCAATCGCCTCTTCAGGCTGGGCCATGGGGCGCACCTCTATGCCCAGCACCTCGCTCATGCGCGTGCAAAAAGCTTCGCGATTGTCTTTGTTGGGCGAGAAACAGCGGATGGTTTCGATAGAGCGGACGGCACAAGCTGCCGTGAGCTGCGTTTCGGCCTGCCACCCCGAGCCCAAAATGCCGATGGAGCGGGCATTTTCGCGCGCCATATATTTCACGCCCAAACCATTGGTCGCGCCCACGCGAATATGTTGCAGCACGCCATCTGGGAAGATGGCGAGTGGCTCGCCATTATGTGTCGAGAAGAGCAGCACAAGACCGACATAACGCTCATTGGGGGCCGCGGGCACTTTCACGCGGCGGCGCGAATTGCCAACGAGCGGATTGGTGACAATGTCCGAATTGATGCGAATGGCGCCCACGCCCAAGGCTGGCACAACGCCGTCCATGCTTTTCAATCCATAGACGGCATCTTCATGCCAGGTGGTCGGCGTGATGCAATCGGAGCGCTGGCGCGAGACACCGCGCCCTTCAGCCAGATCAAGATAGGCTGTCTCCAGCGCATCGATACAATCGGGCATGGAGAGTAGATTTTCGACATCCTCATTCGACAAGATCAGGGTCATCTATCTCTCCCTTTGGTTCAATGCGTGAGGATCAATCCGCTCACCACCACGCTTAAAATCATCATGGTTGTGCCGATGACCAGGGTGATATGGCGCAAGCCGAGTTTGGCAATGCTTGTCACAGAGGTGTTGAAGCCCAGAGCCGCAATGGCGATCAGGAGTCCCCAAGTGGACACAAGGCCCGCGATTGATTTGGCGGGCGTATAAATGGGCATGACATCAGGGGCGAGTGGCATGGCGCTGTTGACCAAGCACAGCGCCAAAAAGACAAAGGCGAAGACGGGCACTGGCACTTTGGCCGTGTTCGAGCTCGCAAACATGCGCCCGATGATCAGAATGACGGGCAAGAGCAGCAAGACGCGAAAGAGTTTCACGATGACAGCCGAGGCGCCGACATTGTCTGACACTGCATAGCCAGCCCCCACCACTTGCGCGACATCATGAATGGTGCCGCCGAGCAATGTGCCTGTCGCGGTTTCTTGAAACCCGAGCATTTGCCCCAAGGGTGGATAGGCGAGCATGGCGACAGTGGAGAGCAGATTGACGGCCACGATGACAAAAACCGTGTCTGCTTCTTTGCCTTGATAATTGGGCAAGACGCTGGAGGTGGCGAGCGCCGCAGACGCACCGCAGACGCCCGTTGCCACGCCTGACAGCGCACCAAAGCTGCGCGAGAGGCCCAGACAAGTGGCCAGCCACAGGCCGAAGGCGATGGTTGCCGCCATGGCGATGATGATGATCAGCGCGGTGGAAAGGCCAAGAGCAGCAATATCGCCCAAAGCCACGCGCAGCCCCAATAGGGCAACGGCGATGCGCAAAATGGTGGAGACGCAAAAGCGCAGGCCCGGCGCAAACAGCGGGCGTGCGGCGAGAGGGTGCATCCAGATGCCGATGATCAGCGCAATGACCAGGGCAGGGATCGGCGCAACAGGGGCAACCAGCGGCGCTGCGAAATGGGCCGCAATAGCCAATGCGCTAGCAAGGGCAATGCCGGGCAAAAGAGCCAGCGGGCTCTGTAGTGTGCCTGCGGAAACGGGTGCGGCCATTCTCTACTGACTTCGCTTCTTCTTATTGCTGGGCCGGCCCCGAGACATTGCCGAGGATTTTCGTCACGCGTTGTACGATTTGGGGCGGCGTTTTGTAAATCTCGGCGATCATTTTGGTGAGTTGTTCTCCCGAAATCGGCTCTACCGCGAGTTTGAGTTTGATAGCCTCCTCGATAAAGGCTTTGTCGGCCATTGTGTCATCAAAAGCTTTTCGCAAAATCTTCACGCGCCCCTCCGGCACACCGGGCGGAGCCACGAAGGGGCGGCCCAGTGCGGCGCGTGCGAGAAACAGGCGCAGTGCTTCCGTATTCTGCGGGTCGCCTGCCGTCATGTCGGTGGCCAGCGGCACGTTGGCTGGCACAGACGGGTCTTTTTCAAGTCCAGTCTGGAAGAGCAGATTCATTTCCCCATCGGTATAGAGGCGCGTGCGAGCGATGGAAGAAAAGGCAATGCAAATGCCCTGCACCTCATTGCGCTCCATGGCCATGACGATTTCATTCGAGCCCGGATAGCCTTTGATGGTTTTGAATTTCAGGCTGAGAAACTCGGCCAGAAATTCCGGGTAAATGGCACTGTCAGCACCCGACCCTGTGGCGCCGACCGCCAATTCCATTGTGCGCAAATCGGTGAGTTTTTGCACTTTGGCATCTTTGCGCGTGGCGCAAACGGTGGTGTCTTTGTCGGGCGAGCCTATCCAGTTCATCTTGAGCGGATCAAGCTGCGCATTCTGTCCGCCCAACAAGGGCTCAAGCGGAATGCCGCGACTGATGAGGCCAAAGACCGTGCCGTCTTTGGGCGCGCTGCTTGCCAGATGATTGGCGAGTTTCAGCGTGCCTGCCCCCGGCATGTTTTGCGCCACCATGGTAGGCTCATGCGGCATGAAGCGCGGCATGTGGCGGGTGAGCAATCGCGACCAGACATCATTCACGCCGCCCGGACCAAATCCGATGAGCACGGATATGGTCTTGCCTTTGTAAAAATCCGCATCGCTTTGCGCGAGTGCAGGGGCAGTGAGGGCGGCACAAGTTGCAAGCGTGATAGCAAAGCGGCGCAGCATGGTGGGTCTCCGTCAGTCGCGGATATCTTGTAGGAACCATTCAGTGGGAATTTCGCGGCCCTTCTTCAAACGGCGGGCTTCTTCATAGACGAGGCCGCCGACAGAAGAAAATTGCAAGCCCTGATTGCCGACATTGCGATAGAAGGTGATCTGGTCGCGATCCGTGCGGCCCTTGCATTTGCCGGTGACGAGATCGGCAAAGTCGGGCTTATCGCCGCCCTTGCCGCGATCCATGAATTCAGGATTGTCGCCGCCAAAACCGGGTTGCGGATTTTTTTCCGGGATGAGCTTCATCTGTTCGACGCTGCCACCGATATAGGCCGCAGGCGACAGGCCGCGCTCGGCTTGAAAACGTTCGGTCTGTTTCATTTGCAGGCCGGCCGTGCCTTGGCGCACGACGACATCAAACTTGTTCATCGCCGCATCGGGCATTTCACGGCGGCCGAGATTGGTGACGTGCTGGCCGGGACGCAACCAATCCGCATCATAGACGGGCTGCATACTGTCGGTGGCAGACGACACAATATCGACGCCCTCAAGTGCAGCTTTGGCATTGTCGACGGCAATCACTTCAATGCCGAGTTTTTTCGACATTTCTTCTGCATAGGCTTCGCGGTTTTTCGGATTGGGGCTGTAGACTTTGCATTGGCGAATGTCGCGCACGCAGGAGAAAGCCTCCAAGAAAGTGCGCGCCATGCCGCCCGATCCCAACATGCCAACCACGTGGGAATCTTCGCGCGAAAGATATTTGACGCCAATGCCAGCACCCCCGCCCACACGCATATGCTGCAAAACACCATCATTGATGAAAGCCAGTGGCAATGCATTTTTGGTGGAGATGAGATAGATGACGCCGCAATAAGTGCCGGGCTGTCCGCACCACTTGTCTTCGGTCCAGCCACCATCGGCGGTTTTCGGCCAAGTGATAATGTCGGACTTCATGCGAATGGCGAAATAGCCATCATTCGCACCTTCCATCGAGCCCCAGCGGAAATAGCCATCATCGCGTTCGCAGGGAAAATACATGTCGATGCGGGGACGATGTATGGCGCCGCCCTCCGGCAATTTGCGGAAGGCCTCTTCCTGCACGCGAATGCAATCCTTCATGGACAGGATTTCGGTCACGGTCGCATTGTCGATGATGAACATTTTGGCCCTCTCCCCTGATCTTTTTATGAGCTCAGTATAGTCGGGATAGGGCTGATGGGAATGCGCTCTGGTCAAGATCAAGCTGGAAAAGCGGTGAATAATGGGCCCGGCCATAGTCTGGACGTGAGATGCGGGTGGTTGCAGGGGGCTTCAGCCCGGATGTGAGCGGGCAAAATCAGGCGCGTTGGCGTGTTGATCGGCATTGAACTTCTGCGCTGGTTATTCGTTCCACTCTTGTTGGCCTCATGAGGCATCAGATTTCAGCATGCCTTGGTCTTTGCTCATGTCATGTCCTCCTGCGGAGTGCACATATGTTGTCCAGATTATTTGCCGGCTGTTTGACCTGCCTTGCGCTCACAGCCTGTGCGGGGCCCATGGATCGAGGCAATCCGTTAGCCTATGCCGCGCGCAATGGCCCAAGCTCGCCGCCACAGGAGTCTTACGTATGGGCGCGCAATGACGGACGCCGCATGTCGGGCAATCCGGCACTGCTGCGCCAAGGGCAAAAAGACCAAGCTGAATGTCGTCACCAGGCCAGCTTAAGCAGTGCCGTAAACCGCAACGTCTTTGCGCCCTGTATGCAAAAGCGCGGCTATTCCATGCGTCTTGCAGGCTAATTTTTTATTATCATCCTCTTTGTGAGTGAAGCCGCGGGGACCCCTTGTCGGTTGCGAACAGATGTTTCATAAACGCTTTTTTTGGCGCGTCTGTCGCGCGATTATTATTTTGAATGGTTTTCCTTTGACGATTGTTATGTCCATTTCCGTTCAAGACGGCGTTGTGCTCGCATCTGACAGCGCTGTGGAGCATCGCGGCCAAGTCTATTATTCGGCTGAAAAGACGATGCAGCTTATCAAAGGCGTGCCGATTGGCGTGTTGGTGGCGGGTGATGCTGCGATCAACAACAAAGCATTTATCGATGTGCTGAAAGATTTTGGCGCACAAAACCGCAATGGCCACGGGTCTTTTGATAAAAACAATTACACAGTTGAGGCCGTGGTGCGCCGTTTGCAAGATTATCTGCGCTCCATGGCGCCGATGCAGGTGGCCAAGCTGCGCTCGACTTTGATTGTCGGCGGCTATTCGTCGGGGGCACATACGCCCGAAGTGTGGAATCTCGTTTTCGATTCCAGTGACGGGGTGAGTGCCTCGCAGATTTGGTCACCAACCGAATATGGTATTTGCTGGGAAGGCGCAGGCGAATGTCTGCATCGCTTGATGAATGATGATTTCACCATGGACGGCTCGAATGATGCCTCAAGCCCGACATTGGTGACGCCGGGCATGCCGATTCATGATGCGGTCGCGCTGACACGCTTTCTCATGGAGGCCACCATTGGCTATGTGCGCTTTCGCGTGGATTTGCAGCCCAAAACAGTGGGCGGCCCGATTGATATGGCAGTGATCACACGCCACGAAGGCTTTCGCTGGGTTCAGCGCAAGAAATTGACCGGCGCCAATTTCAGCAAGAGCTAATCTTCTTTGCGCGGCCGCCACAGCGGCCATGTGATGACGGAAAAGCCAACCGCCAGCGAGCCGTTCAGAAAAATCTCGCCCGGCGTGCCGCCTTCATAGACGCCCCAGAGAATGCCGAGCACAAAAGCAGCGCCCATGCCGACGGCCAGTCGTTTATCGCGGATCATTTTCTTTAAATCCTTGTCTTTTCGATCTGTGAGACAGCATCCCATAATTGATCGAAATGGCTGATCACGATGTCTGGAGCAAATGTCGAGACATGCTGGTCAGTATAGCCGAAATCAACCGCAACGACCGGAATGCCGGCGGCTTTGGCCGTATCAATATCGGTGCGTGAATCGCCCACCATAATCGTATTGGCAGGCTGCCCGCCCGCCAGATCAATGGTCATGAGCAACATGCGTGGATCGGGCTTGGCAATGTTGCGGCCATTGTCTTTGAATGTGTCCTGACCGCAGATCGCCTTGAAGCGATGGTCGATCTTCAACGCCTTCAGAAGCTTTTTGGAGGGCACTTCCACTTTGTTGGTGCAGACGGCAAAGCTGAAACCCGCTGCTTCAAAACGGTCGAGTGCTGTCACGACGCCGTCATAGAGATGGCTGACATCGGCAATATGGGCTTCGTAATGAGCAAGGAAATCGGCAAAGAGCTGGTCGAGCTTGGCGCCCTCGATGCTGCGCCCTTCGGCAGCAAAGCCGCGCTGGATCAGCGCGCGCGCACCCGCCCCCACCATTTGGCGGGCTTCCTCCAGAGACACGGGCGCCAGGCCTTCGCGTTCGAGAATGACATTCAGCGTATTGGTGAGGTCGCCAGCCGTCTCGGCCAAAGTGCCGTCGAGGTCGAAAACCAGCATGGGGGCGTGGGTTGTTTGGGTCATGGCTTCGCCCTAGGGGGAAAACAGGGCAGCGTCAAATCTCGCCAATTGCCTTTCCACCTGGAAATCTTTAAGCGCCGAAGGGACCTTTTCCCGTGGCCGGAGCGATCCCATGACCGATAAAGCCGAAGCCGCTAAACGTCTCGCGGCCGCCCGTGCTGTGGAGCTCGTCAAACCCGGCATGAAACTTGGCCTGGGGACGGGCTCAACGGCGGCCCATTTCGTCGATCTTCTGGGTGAGAAGGTCGCCCAAGGCCTCAAGATTGTGGGCGTGCCGACATCCGAGCGCACCCGCGAACAGGCTCAAAAGCTCAATATTCCGCTCTCGACGCTCGATGAGACGCCTGAGCTCGATCTGACGGTCGATGGCGCGGATGAATTTGATCCGCAGCTGCGCCTTATCAAAGGCGGCGGGGCGGCACTCTTGCGCGAAAAGATCGTGGCGGCGGCCTCAGCCCGCATGGTCGTGGTGACCGATCGCTCCAAGCAAGTGGCAACTTTGGGCAAATTCCCCCTGCCGGTCGAAGTGGACCGTTTTGGGCTCGAATCCACCCGCCTGCATGTCATTGCGGCCGCAAATGCCCATGGCTGTTCGGGCGAGGTCAAACTGCGCCGCACCGGAGATGGTCATGTTTTGGTCACGGATGGCGGCCATGCCATTCTCGACTGCTTCTTTGGCGTGATTCCTGATGCCGACGGCCTCGCTCGTGCCCTGAATGTGATCCCGGGCGTGGTCGAACATGGATTATTCATCGGCCTCGCCAAAGCTGTCATTGTGGCAGACGAAGCGGGTGTCGAAGTGATTGGCGATCTCGCCTGAGATTTTTCGAGGAGACGAACAGATGAAGTCCACTCTCATTCGCTTGGCCGCGCTGGCGCTGATCGCCGCCGCACCCTTGCCCGCTTTGGCTCAGGCCCAGCCGAAGGCGCCTGCCTTCATGCCAGCTCAGCCTGCCGTGACTGATGCACAATTTGCCCTTGGTCGTGAGCTTGCCGTTCTGTCGGGTCTCGACAAAGGTTTTGAAGGATTCATCCCCGGCATTTTGCGTGAAATGCAGATGAACTTCACCCGCACCCGCCCTGAGATTGCAGCCGACCTCGACAAGGTTCTGCGCGAAACCATTCTGCCGGAGTTCACCAAGCGCACCGCTGAAATGGTCGATCAATCGGCGCGTATTCTGGCCAGCACGATGAGCGAGCAGGAATTGAAAGAGACAGTCGCTTTCTTGAAAACACCTGCTGGCAAAAAATATGTCGAGACGCAGCCTGTCTCCATGAACAAGATCATGCAGTCCATGGATTCATGGAACCGTGATTTGTCGGTGACGGTGGTCGACCGCGTGCGCGCGGAGATGAAGAAAAAGGGTCACGACCTCTAAGCGAGAACAGGCCTTCCATGTCCTTCGATGTTGATCTTTTCGTCATAGGCGCTGGTTCGGGCGGCGTGCGCGCCGCCCGCATTGCGGCCACCCATGGCGCCAAGGTCATGATCGCCGAAGAATTCCGCATGGGCGGCACCTGCGTCATCCGCGGTTGCGTGCCGAAAAAACTCTATGTCTATGCCAGCCGCTTCGCCGATGATTTTGCCGATAGCGCAGGCTTTGGCTGGACGTTTCCGGAAAAGCCCACCTTTCATTGGTCGACCCTTATGGCGGCCAAGGAAAAAGAAATCACGCGGCTTTCGGCCATTTATGGCAATAATCTTGGCAAGGCAGGCGTCGAGATTGTGCAGGATCGCGCCGAGATTGTTGATCCGCATACGGTGGTCTTGAAGAAAGACGGGCGTCGTATCACGGCAAGACTCATTCTGGTGGCAACAGGTGCAACGCCCGTGCTGGAACCCGCTGTTGCGGGCCTTGACTATGCGATCTCTTCCAACGAGCTCTTCGATCTGCCCGAGTTTCCCAAGCGCCTGATGGTGGTGGGCGGCGGATATATTGCGGTCGAATTTGCGAGCCTGTTTGCGCGGCTGTCCTCGAAAGTCTCATTGCTGTTTCGCGCCGACAATGTGTTGCGCGGTTTTGATGACGATATTCGCGAAGCTTTGCGTGTTGAGCTGCAGCATGCCGGCATTGATATTCATGCCGGGACTTTGCCGACAAAAATCGAAAAGAAAGCTGACGGTCTGCATGTAACCTGTTCGGATGGGCAGACGCGCATTGTCGATCAGCTCTTGCTCGCCACAGGGCGGCGCCCGCATACGCGGGGCCTTGGCTTGGAAGCTGCCGGTGTGGCGATGGATGGCGTTGGCGCGATCAAGGTCGATGCTTTTTCGCGCACCAATGTGCCTTCCATCTTCGCGGTGGGGGATGTGACCAACCGTATCAATCTCACTCCCGTGGCGATCCGTGAAGGCCATGCTTTTGCCGACACGCAATTTGGCGGCAAGCAAGTAGTGGTCGATCATTCACTTGTGCCGACCGCCGTTTTCACCACGCCGGAAATCGGCACGGTCGGCATGACCGAGGCCGAGGCGCGGCGCGCCTTCAATGTGGTCGATATTTATCAGGCGAGTTTCCGCCCGATGAAAGGTACGCTCTCGGGGCGGCCCGAAAAGACGCTGATGAAAATCATCGTCGATGGCGAAACGGATCTGGTTTTGGGTGTCCATATTCTGGGCCATGAGGCCGGAGAGATGGCGCAGTTGCTTGGTATCGCTGTGAAGCTCAAGGCGAAAAAGGCCGATTTCGATGCCACAATGGCGGTTCATCCGACAGCCGCC
>Ga0209400_1002844_pt1 | contig 12922 bp, 16 predicted proteins | sample M_130807_EF_Meta_FD_187313 | JGI IMG/M metagenome (GOLD analysis project Ga0209400, IMG submission 187313) | Freshwater microbial communities from Lake Montjoie, Canada to study carbon cycling - M_130807_EF_MetaG (SPAdes) (version 2) | ecosystem: Environmental > Aquatic > Freshwater > Lake... | reverse complement strand
ATGCCAAGATGAGTGCAATGCAAAATAAAATTAATCAGCTCGAAGAGGCACTTAAAGCAAAAAGTAACTAGAGCTATCTAGCAATTTTGCTTACAAGAGTTATGGGGCAACATTAGGTAATTTTTTGCCGAGTGGCGGGCAAGGCATCACAATCTCAGGATCAACTGCCAGAATTTTTTTATTCTTACCTGGATAGCTGACTCTCGATAAAAGATCTCTTAATAAATTTAAGTGCGTCTGTTTTTTATTATTCGCGTTCACAACTATCCAAGGGGCTTCAAGCGTGCTAGTTTTTTTTAACATGAGATTTCGCAAAGTACTATATGCTTTCCACTTACTTTGAGCTTGTTTATCGATCGGACTCACCTTCCACTGCTTTAATGGATCAACTTTTCTGGCTTCTAGGCGCTCAGCCTGCTCCTGCTTGTCAATATCTAAATAGTACTTAATGATCTGAATGTCAGATTGCACTAATAAATTTTCAAATTGGTTCACTGAGGCCATGAATTGTTTGTATTGCAGATCTGTACAGAATCCCATCACTTTTTCAACACCAGCTCTGTTGTACCAACTGCGATTAAAAATAGTTAACTCGCCCGCTGAGGGAAGCTCAGCAACATATCGTTGGAAATACCATTCGCCTTTCTGGTGCGAGGTAGGTATTCCTAGAGCGACCACATGGGTTTCACGGGGACTCAGATGTTGAATGATGCGTTTAATGCTACCGTCTTTGCCAGCGGCATCTCGTCCTTCCAAGATGATTAAAAGACGTAAGCCACTCGTAATGACCTGACGTTGAAGCTTAACTAACTCAATTTGTAATAATTGATTTAGATGGTCATCATAATCATCATGTTTACTGGACTTAGCAGATTTACTCAAATCTAAGGTGCTAACCCTGTTGCAGGCGCAGGAGCTTTAGGCGCTTTTTTAGCGGCCACTTTTTTCCTGGGTGCTTTTTTAGCAGGTGACTTTTTAGCAACCACTTTCTTGGAAGGAGTCTTTTTAGCAGTTACTTTTTTGGTAACTGACTTTTTAGCTACTTCTTTTTTATCAAGTTTATTTAGTGCGTTAGCCAACTTATCAATGAGTTTTTCGCGATCAGACTCTAATTTGTCTAGTTTTTTCATTAATTGCTTAACTAATTTTTTTTGACTCATCATTTTCTCCTTGGATCAGAATTTTATTGCCGTCTGTACATTCATCCTACGAGCTATTAAGTCTACTTGCAAGGGATTCTTATCAGCAACAGAATTCATTCTTAACTCATTAATTGGTGCTACATTGAGTAGGTATGTTCAAAACCCTGACTTCGTTACCTAAAACCGTTTGGTTAATAGGGCTGATTAGTTTTGTAAATGACTCAGCAAGCGAGATGTTGTATCCCTTAATGCCTCTTTATCTAGCTACGGTATTGATGGCGGGCCCCAAAGCCATTGGCCTTATTGAGGGTGTTGCTGAAGCAACCGCCAGCTTATTTAAGTTATTTTCTGGTGTGATTATTGATCGAACCAAAAAAACTAAGCCATGGATTGTTATCGGATATTTCCTCGCTGGCATTGGCAGACCTTTAATTGCATTTGCTAGTTCTTGGTTTGGGGTTTTATTAATTCGCTTTACTGATCGTCTTGGTAAAGGTCTCAGAAGCTCACCCAGAGATGCTTTATTAGCAGAGAGTGTTCCAGCAAGCCAACGCGGTATGACCTATGGCCTGCATCGCTCCATGGATAATGCTGGCGCGGTCGTTGGCCCCTTGCTCGCAGTCTATTTACTGTCGATTCAGGTGCCGCTAAGAGATATATTTTTATGGGCCATCATTCCGGGAATGATTACCGTTGGTCTAGTACTTTTCATAAAAGAGCCGCCGCGAGAGGATCTTGCCAGTTCACCGACGAAATTTACGTGGACACTTGAGGGCATGCCAACGGAATTTAAGCGTTATATTTTCGCTGTTGGATTATTTGCACTTAGTAATTCATCAGACATGTTCTTGCTTCTTAGGGCAAGAGAGCTTGGCGTGCCACAAGAGCAAATACCATTGTTGTGGGCTAGCATTCCTTGATCACCACTGTATTTGGAACTCCGCTTTCTGCCTTATCAGATCGCTATAGCCGCAGAAAATTTATTGCGCTGGCATGGACTGCTTATGCTTTTATTTACTGCGCAATGAGTTACCAAGGACTCACAGTTGGATGGCTTTTTGGAGTATTCGCACTTTATGGATTATTTAAGGCAGCCACTGAGGGTGTGGAGAAAGCATTGGTCGCTGATCTGGCGCCTAAGGGCCACACTGGGACCGCCTTTGGTTGGTTTAATCTTTGCTCAGGAATCATGCTCTTACCAGCCTCACTCATATTTGGCTGGCTTTACGAATCGAGCAGCCCTACAGTAGCGTTCCTCTTTTCTGGGCTATGCGCGAGTTTGGCAGTGCTACTCTTAGTTTTTTGGGTCAAACCTAAAGAACTTTAAGATTAAAAAACTAAAAAACCTAAATAAATCAATTATTTAGGTTTTTTTCTAACGTTTTACTGCTGTTTACTCTGGATGAAAGTTATTGCTGGCCATAAAGCTGATGGTTCTTTCAAAGCCTAAAATGCGGATATAACGCCAAGCGATATCGCGGTATTTATTGTCTAGATAGCCAATAGCGACCTCAGGAGTCCTTTTGGACAGGTCGATTTGTTCAATTGCACGGGCCCAGCGTTTGAGTCTTGTTGACATATTTGTCACCTCCATGACCATACAACGCATCAGAATTGGGTAGAGATGACAAGAATTTCTAAATATTTAACAAATATCTTAAGAGCTTAAAACCCTTAAATTGAGACCACTTTATGGGGATTGAGGATATTTTGGGGGTCCAGAGCCTTTTTTAGGGCCTTCATCAGATCATGCGCCACAGCACCCTTGTGCGCTCTTAAGTCAGCCAATTTGAGTTGTCCAACCCCATGTTCTGCTGATATTGAGCCCTGGCAACGCTCCACTTGGGCATAAACCAACTCATGGATAGCCTTTTCATGGCTTAGATTGAACACCTTTGGGTCCAATCCTAGAGGCGGGGCAATGTTGTAGTGGAGGTTGCCATCACCCAAATGCCCAAAATTAATGATCCTTACCCCCGGGTACTTTTGCCTCATCAGAGAGTCAGTGTCCTGAATAAAGCTTTCTAAAGATGAAAGGGGGATTGTGATGTCATGCTTTAGATTGGCGCCTTCTTCGGCTTGTGCCAGCGTAATGTGCTCACGCATATGCCAAAACGCATTGGCTTGACTCAGGTTGCTAGCAATGACTGCATCGCTAATGAGATTGCCTGAAAAGGCTTCCTCCAAAATAGTTTCGAGTAGTTTTCGAACATGCTCCTCACTTTCATGATCGGAGAGTTCAATCAACACAGTGAAGGGTGGATTTCCTTTTAAGGGATTGGCCATCTGTGGGAAGTGTTTTTCATTTAAGGCTAATGATTCTTGAGTCATCATTTCAAAACCCGTCAGCAATGATGTTGCACGCTTCTGGAATAGAGTCAGTAGAGCAATCGTAGATGCAATATTGTCAGTGGCAACTAGTGTTGTCCATTGAGAGACTGGCAGTGGATAAAGCTTCATGACCGCTGCTGTGATAATGCCTAGAGTGCCCTCTGAGCCAATGAAAAGATCACGTAAATCATAACCAGTGTTGTCTTTGCGTAAACCTTTTATACCATTCCAGATCTCACCTTGAGCGGTAACAACCTCAAGCCCTAAGCAAAGATCGCGAGTATTGCCATAGCGTAGTACATTCGTACCACCAGCATTGGTAGCCAAGTTGCCGCCAATCATGCAACTACCTTCTGCGCCAAGACTGAGCGGAAACAAAAAATCTTGTGCTGCGGCTTTTTCTTGAACAGCCTGCAAAATACATCCCGCTTCTAAGGTAATCGTTTGGTTGGCAGTATCAATCGCACGGATTTGATTCATGCGCTTGAGATTGAGAATGACTTGATTGCCGCTATTGTCAGGCGTAGCACCACCACAAAAACCAGTATGTCCTCCTTGCGGAACGATGGCGACATGATGGACGGCGCAAAGCTTCACAATATGAGCTACTTCATCAGTTGTTTTGGGTAGAAGTACTGCTAAGGCTTTGCCGGTATAGCGTTTACGCCAATCCGTGAGATAGGGCACCTTATCCTCATCATCAGTCAGAACATATTGTTTGCCTAATACTGCCCCAAATTGTTCGATCAAGCCTTGCATCATTACTCAGTCTGCCTCTTTTGCTTTGCTAAGATTTTTGCTTGCTGCTTAATGGGTTTGAGGTAGAGCAGTAAACAAATAAAACCGGTTGTTGCGAGGATGGTCTCTAAAAGCGCCATCCAAAAATTGGTACCGGTCTCAAGAATGCGAACCAAACCCTCAGTGATATAGAGGAGTATTAACATTGAAGCCCACTGCATGGTGTAGACCTTGCCTTTCCAGAGACCTGGAATTGCAAAGAGCAGGGGGATGCCTTTGAGTATTAACCAAGAACCACCAGGGCGAAGAGGTGAAATAAACCATTCCCAACACACGCATAGAATGAATAAATCGACAAAGGCTGCTGTTGCCAGGAGTTGATACGGATTCTTTTCAAGTATTTTCTTGAACATCTTGATTAGTTTTTCTGCAAAAGCTTGAGGGCAGTTTCTGCTAGGCGCTTACCTTGGGCTTTTGCTAAACGCTGCTCTTCAGGGCTAATCGGGGCTCGGCCATCTGCATGCGCCAAGTGAGTAACGCCATAAGGGCTGCCACCCGTATTTGAAGACATCAAATCAGGCTCGCTATAGGGCAGACCAACAATGACCATGCCGTGATGCAGTAGAGGAATCATCATAGTGAGCAAAGTACTTTCTTGTCCACCGTGCATGCTACCTGTGCTGGTAAACACGCAAGCAGGCTTTCCAATTAAAGCGCCGTTAAGCCATTCAGAGGAGCTGCCATCCCAAAAATATTTCATAGGGGCTGCCATATTGCCAAAGCGAGTAGGGGAGCCCAGGGCTAAACCAGCGCACTCTTGAAGATCAGTGTATTCAACATAAGGTGCACCCTCACTCGGTACGGCAGCTTCTGTGGTCTCACAAACGGTGGAAATTGCAGGAACAGTTCTGAGTCGCGCATTGATTCCAGGAACGCTTTCGATGCCTTCTGCGATTAGACGAGCCAGATCCCTGGTGGCACCATAACGGGAGTAGTACAAAACTAAAATTTCAGGTTGGTTCATATTCTCTTATGATACGGCGATGCGCCTTATTCGTAATCCTCAATTATGGCTTGCTCTGGGCAAACAGCTCTGGGAGCGTAATCGTGGCCTCAATCTGAATCAGATTGCCGCCAGCCTGGCGTTTACAACTACTTTGTCTCTGGTGCCAATGATCACCATCGCCACTATTCTGATTGGCTATCTACCCAGCGTCATCCAGGTAAAAAATGCTTTCAGAATATGGTTGCTCGATACCTACATGCCCGGCGGCCTAAATCAACAAGTATTTACCTACCTGGAACAGTTTTCATCTAAAGCAAGTGGATTAACTTTCATTGGCTTAATTGGCTTAGTGATCACTACCATCATGACATTGGCGGTGATTGAAGCAGCATTTAATCAGATTTTCAAAGTACAAGAGCGTCGTCCTTTATTGAAAAAGGTCATTATTTATAGTGCGGCAACTTTTTTGGGGCCAGTGCTTTTGGGTTTGGGCGTCTATTTAAGTGGTGTTTTATTTAGCGCCTCTGAGGGATGGATTGAAGCAATATCAATTGGCTTTCGCCTGATGGCAGCAATTGCACCCATTTTCTTAGCTATTGCTGTCTTTGCTGTCGTTTATAAAGTGTTACCTTACTCCAAGATTCTTTGGTCAGATGCTTTTTCAGGCGCCTGCTTTGCGGCTATTAGCTTCGAGTTGATGAAGTTTGGCTATGCCTTTTTTCTGAGTAACACCGCCTTCTATAAGACTGTTTATGGCGCCTTCGCCATCTTCCCTCTGGGGCTGCTCTGGATTTATATGACCTGGTGGATCACCCTTGCTGGAGCAGTCTTGGTTGCCAATTTACCCAACATCCGTAGCGGGGTCATTAGGGTTATTAGTTACTGAAAGAGCCCCTAGCCCTTGATTGATAGAGATCTTCAGCATATATTGAAGCTATCAGCAATGTGTTTGTATTGTTTCTGGAGATGAGATGAAAGTTCACGATATCTTACGCGTTAAGGGTGGCACCTTATTTACTGTTGCTCCTGATACTGCATTGCAAACTGCAGTATTAGTCATGAGCGAACATGACATAGGCTCTTTGGTTGTCATGCAGTACGACAAACTGGTTGGTATTCTGACTTTCCGTGAAGTGATTGCAGCTTTAGCAACTCATCACGGCAAGCTCGATGGTCTGCAAGTGAGTGCAGTGATGAATCAAAAGCCACTGACTTGTAATATGGAATCGGAGATCAATGAAGTCCGCCGCATGATGTTGGTTGATCACGCACGCTATTTACCTGTCATAGATCAAAAAATGCTGATGGGCGTAATCTCTTTTTATGACGTTGCCAAGTCTGTAGTTGAAGCGCAAGACTTCGAAAACACCATGCTAAAAGCCTACATTCGCGATTGGCCAGAAGATACCGAAAAGGCTGCAAACTAGCACTTAACTGCTTGCTTTAAGCTGATATTCCTGACAAATGACATAATATCGCTATGTCAGGAAATACTTTAGGCCTCCTCTTTAGCGTTACCACTTTTGGTGAATCTCACGGCCCTGCTATTGGTGCGGTGGTCGATGGCTGTCCTCCAGGCATGCCCTTATCGGAGGCAGACCTTCAGTTAGACCTAGATCGCCGTAAGCCAGGTACCTCTCGTCATGTGACTCAGCGCAAAGAAGAAGATCGGGTTGAGATTCTTTCTGGCGTCTTCGAGGGCAAGACTACCGGCGCACCAATTGGCCTGTTAATACGGAATACCGATCAGCGTAGTCAAGACTATGGCGATATCTTGCAAACATTCAGGCCGGGACATGCTGACTATGCTTATCACCATAAATACGGTTTTCGAGATCCCCGTGGTGGCGGGAGATCTTCTGCGCGCTTAACTGCACCCGTTGTTGCAGCAGCAGCGATTGCAAAAAAATGGTTGCATCAACAATATGGCACGCAGTTTTATGGCTATATGAGTCAACTGGGTTCCTTAGAAATTCCATTTAAGGATCTTTCTCAGGTTGAGAACAATCCATTCTTTGCAGCTAACGCTGACATCATCCCGCAACTTGAGGCTTATATGGATGAGCTGCGCAAGGCAGGGGACTCTTGTGGTGCACGCATTGAGGTACGTGCGCGTAATATGCCCATTGGCTTTGGTGAGCCTCTCTTTGATAAATTGGATGCAGATATTGCACACGCCATGATGGGAATCAACGCTGTTAAAGGTGTTGAGATCGGCGCAGGCTTTAAATCAGTTGCACAGCGTGGTAGTGAGCATGGCGATGAAATGCATCCCGATGGCTTTGCCAGCAATCATTCTGGAGGCACCTTGGGCGGTATCAGTAGCGGTCAAGACCTGCGGGTTTCTATTGCCATTAAACCGACCTCTAGCATCATGAGTCCAAAGCAATCGATTGACTTAGATGGCAAGCCGATTACCGTTCAAACTAAAGGGCGTCATGATCCTTGTGTTGGTATTCGTGCTACGCCCATAGCTGAAGCGATGTTGGCTTTGGTGGTGATGGATCACGCATTACGTCATCGCGCTCAGTGTGCTGATGTCAAGGTGGCACTTAAACCTATCCCTGCAGCTCGCCCGGGATCAAAATCAGATTGATGGCTATTGTTTAGATGACGCCATCTCTTCGTTGGGCCTTCGGGTCCTTTTTCTTTTTATATTTTGCTTATGTTGGTCTAGTTTCACCGTACGCTAGCCTGTTCTTTTTAGAGCGCGGATTTAGCGTGATTGAGATTGCAGTATTGATGTCAATGCTGCAAATTACCCGCATTATCGGGCCATTTTCTTGGGGCTGGCTCTCTGACTTTTTATCTAACCGCGTTGGGATTATTCGCTTTTGCGCCTGCTTGGCGGCGCTAGTCTTTTTATCCATTTACTTTTTACAAAGCTATATTAGCTTTTTCATCTGGATGTTTGTACTCCACACTATCCTGAGCAGCCTGATGCCTCTTGGAGAATCTGCAACCGTACATGCTTTATTTAAAGACAATTCTTTTGATAAACGTTATGGTCGTCTTCGTCTATGGGGGTCTCTAGGCTTCATTTTTATGGTGCTGACTGCTGGTGAGCTCTTTCAACGAAAATCAATAGAGCTCTATCCGGCGGTAGGTGCGATAGTTTTGATATCACTAGCCATAGTCACTTTCTTGCTGCATGAACCGAAGATGGAACGCCGCAAAATGGTCAAGGGTGAATTGCTAGTGGTGCTCTTGAATCCAGATGTTCGGTGGTTTTTAATCTCTGGTTTCTTTATGGTATTTGCTCATGCAGCCCTCTATGTTTTTTATTCCCTTTATCTTGCCAATCTTGGTTACGATAAACTTCAAATTGGCCTATTCTGGGCCTTAGGTGTTTTTGCAGAAGTGATTTTCTTTTACTTCCAAAGTAAAGTACTGAGTCGTTTAGATGCCGAGGTTATTCTTCAGGCAGCTTTTGGGATTGGGGTGATACGCTTTATTCTGATTGCATTCTTGCCAACAACAGCTATTCTGATCTTTGCCCAAGTCTTACATGCAGGTACATTTGCGGCTCACCATAGTGCCGCCACGAAATTACTCCAACGCTGGTTTACTGGGCCTTTACAGGCTAGAGGACAGGCCTTAATGGCAACGGTTTCTTATGGTCTAGGAGGCACCTTAGGCGGGTTGTGCGCAGGCTGGATCTGGGAGCTATCTCAACCACGTGATGTATTTGTCATGGCAGCGTTTGCCTGCGGTTTAGCTGGTATGGCGATTCAAAAACTGAGACCACGCCACTATCAAAGCAGATAATGAAAATCTGTTTACTGAATCTTTGCCTTAGCGCGAAGTTTTTGCATCATTTCTGAAAACTTTTCTTTTTGCCAATTCTGATCAGACATCATCATTTGTTTTAGCTGATCTTTCATCTCATCAAAGCTAGGAGCCTTGGCATCGCGAGAATCTAGCGTCTTGATAATATGGAATCCAAATTGGGATTTCACTGGCTTATCCGTAATCTGGCCGTTCTTGAGTTGCACCATGGCTTTTGAAAACTCAGGAACTAGTGCTTTATCAGACACCCAGCCGAGGTCGCCGCCATTTTTAGCGGAGCCGGGATCTTTAGATTTGGCTTTGGCGATATCTTCAAAATTAGCCCCAGCCTTCAGTTGGACGATGATAGCTTTGGCATCTGCTTCTTTGTCCACCAGGATATGCTCTACGTGATATTCCTTACCGGCATACTGACCTTTGATGTTTTCATAGGCGGCTTTCAGGTCTGCATCGGTGATGCCTTCGCGCTCTACATAGTCCTCAAACACAGCTCCTACTAGAACTCCAACGCGGGCTTGCTCTAATTGCTCGCGCACCGCTTCTTTTTGGATGACCCCACGCTTATCAGCATCTTGCAAAATCAATTCACGGGTGATTAGCATCTCGCGGGCTTGATCTCGCACTTGAGGATCATCTGGCTTACCCATTTTTTCCACTAACTTATCTAATTGAGCCTTAGGAATAGCTTTGCCGTTGACGATGACAGCATTCTGGGCAACTGCATTAGCTGATAAGAAAAGGGCAAAAAAAGTGATCGTAAATAAGGAGTGAAAATTTAGCATGGCGGTGATTATTTAATAAATGGTCTGAATGATTCGGTTTTAGAGCTTACCAGTGTAAATCAAACTGAAGAACCAGACTCACCCGGTGCTATGGCATTAATCGTTAAGGCATGAATCTCTGTTGGGATGTGTCGATTTAAGGCAGCATAAACCGCACGATGTCTAGCGACTAAGCCCAAACCCTTAAATTCTGGGGCAACGATAGTGAGCTTAAAGTGGCCGCCACCAGTAGCCGCACCCACATGCCCAGCATGCAGATGGCTTTCATCTTCAATCTGAAGATGCTCAATTGCAAATGACTTATGTAGGTCTTGTTTAAATAATGCAATACGTGTTTGATTAATACTCATTCAGAAGGATGCTCCATATGACGCGATAGCCAGACACCTTGGACAATCACAAAGGCGACTAGTAAACCTGTACTGCCAAAGAGTTTGAAGTTGACCCAAGTTTCTTCGGAGAACTCAAAAGCGATATAGAGATTGAGGATGCCCATCAAAAAGAAGAATACAGCCCAAGCCATATTGAGTCTGTGCCAAACAGAGTGCGAGTTTTCTGGCTTGAGAGTAACTTGCTTGCCCATGAGAACTTGAATCCAATTTTTACTAAAGAATTGGGCGCTAATAAATAAAGCCCCTGAAAATAGCCAGTAAAGGGCAGTCGGTTTTAGTTGAATAAAAGTCTTGTCATGCAAAAAAATAGTCAGGCTACCAAATACCAGAATCATGACCAAGCTCACCCATTGCATGGCATCGATCTTGCGGTGGCGATAGTAAACCCACAGAATCTGACCAATAGTAGCAACCATGGCAACTATCGTCGCGGTATAGATATCACCAAATTTAAAGGCGATAAAGAATAGAATGATGGGAAATAGGTCGAATAAAAATTTCATAAGAGGCATTATCCAGCTATTTAATATTTCAGCCCTGTTTTTCAGATTCGCTTGTGGGCTTTGCATTAGAGCTAGGTTGAAAACTCAAAGATGCAGAATTGATGCAATAGCGTAAGCCAGTAGGGTTTGGGCCATCATCAAAGACATGACCTAAATGGGCATCACAGTTAGCGCAACGTACTTCAGTACGAATCATTCCATGGCTAACATCTTTAATTTCTTTGATAGCTGATTCTTCCTCTGCTTGGTTGTAACTAGGCCATCCACAGCCAGCATCAAATTTAGTATCTGAGAGGAAGAGTGGGGTATCACAGCAAACGCAGCTATATCTCCCTTTATCCCAATGGTCCCAATACTTTCCAGTAAATGGTCTTTCAGTTGCAGCCTCTCTAGTGACGCGATACTCAATATCAGTGAGTATTTTTTTGTATTCTGGATTCGTTTTTTTCATAAGAACTCTCTTGATTTAAATCGGTATCGAGGCACTAAGAAGAGCAGCTAACTTCAATGAACTCTAAATCGGGAGGCGGGGGATTTGCGTACTCTTGGTATTGCCCCTGTTCATCAAACGGGCCCTCTAAAACACTCAAGAGTTTAGCCACTTCAGAAAAATCTTGCTGTTGGGCTTTTTCAATTGCAGCTTGGGCTAAATGATTGCGTAATATATATTTTGGGTTTACTGCATTCATTCTTTGTTTGCGATCAGCATCAACACTTAATTCTGCCTGTAAGCGAGCGATGTAATCACTAAACCATTGATCAATCGCATCTCGATCAATGAAGTCATTACGTGCTTCGATTTGGCTGATAGGAGCATTGGTATTAATCTGAGCAAGCCCTCTAAATAGCTTTGTAAAGTCAACTCTTGCGTCATGCATCATCTTGAGAAGTCTTTCAATCAGTTCGATATCTTCTTCTTGCTCTTTAATGAGACCCAGCTTGCGCCTAAATAGTGTCTGCCAAGCTTTTTCAAAGATGATTGGAAATTCACTGAGCGCATTAGTGAGGAGCTTTTTAGCCTCTTCTTCAGAGTGATCTAATTCTAGTAAAGGTATAAAGGCGCTTGCTAAGCAGGCCATATTCCAGTGCATGATCTGCGGCTGGCGATGATAGGCATAGCGGCCACCATGATCGCTATGATTGCAGATGTGATCCATTTGAAATTGATCTAGAAAGCCAAAAGGGCCATAGTCAATCGTCAGTCCTAATACGCTGATATTGTCACTGTTGAGAACTCCATGACAAAAGCCAACGGCTTGCCACTGAGCAACCAGTATTGCATTACGCTCAGATATCTTTTGAAATAGCGCTAAGTAAGGATCTTTATTATTGCGACATTCAGAATAATGCTGATCCATTAGTAAATCGGCCAGCTCTTTCAGGCGAGCGATATTTTGTGTTGAAGCAAAGTGTTCAAAATGACCAACGCGAATAAAGCTCGGTGCTAAGCGGGCACACACGGCAGCAGTTTCGAGAGTCTCTCGCAAGACCGGCATATTAGACCCAACCACCGATAAAGCTCTGCTAGTAGGTATGCCTAAAGCGTGCATCGCTTCGCTGCATAAAAATTCGCGGATAGAAGAGCGCAAGACAGCTCTGCCATCGCCCATGCGTGAATACCGCGTCTTACCGGCACCCTTTAGTTGTAATTCTTGACCAGCGATATCACCCAAGAGAATTGCTCTACCATCACCTAGCTGTCCAGCCCAGACACCAAATTGATGTCCGCTATAAGCAGTGGCAATCGGGTTGGAAAATTTCTGAGATTGGGTCTCTAGACTATTGCCGGCCAGAAGGTTCAGCCAAGTCTCATCCTCTGGATATCCATCACTCTTTAAATTGAGCTTGAGCAATTTTGCCGCCGATGATGAAAAAGCTACCCAGTAAGGACCTGGAATCGGGCTTGGTTGTAGTTCTTGGATAGCGTCATCGCCGCTTAAAGTAAAGGCCATAAGAACTATTCTAGGGGGATTTCCCAAATGGTGTTTGAGCTACTAAAATAAGGGTATGAATAAACAAGTCCAGATCAATGCCCAAACTCAGCTTGCCAATTTGGGGGAAGAATTAAACGTTCCTTTTTTAAAGCTTCTGGGCGTCCGCTGCCTGAGCGCAGAAATGGGTAAAGGAGAGATCTTGCTAGCCCTTAAGCCAGAGCATACCAATACCTGGGCCGTAGCCCATGGCGGCGTTCTTCTCACTCTGATGGATGTTGCTATGGCTGTCGGGCTAGATCGGGTGA
>Ga0209400_1002843_pt1 | contig 12924 bp, 15 predicted proteins | sample M_130807_EF_Meta_FD_187313 | JGI IMG/M metagenome (GOLD analysis project Ga0209400, IMG submission 187313) | Freshwater microbial communities from Lake Montjoie, Canada to study carbon cycling - M_130807_EF_MetaG (SPAdes) (version 2) | ecosystem: Environmental > Aquatic > Freshwater > Lake... | reverse complement strand
GCATTGAGATTGCGCGCACGAGGTTATCGCCAATGTGCTGAGCAACCTCTAGCGTCAAGGTACGAGTAGTACCTGACATGGTTGTCTGCACATGTAGCGCATTAAAGATCGCGGGCATTGAATCGGCTGGGAATTCAATATCCACCACCGGTCCGATAACACGAGCTACGCGGCCATTTTTTGAGTTCGACATCATTCACTCCCTGCACTAGCTGAGGCCAACGCGTCTGCGCCGCCAACAATTTCACTGATCTCTTGGGTAATTTCGGCCTGACGAGCCGCGTTCGCAAGTCTTGTTAGGGACTTGATTAGATCATCAGCATTGTCAGTTGCTGACTTCATTGCGCGACGTCGAGCTGCATGCTCTGAAGCTGCAGATTGCAACATCGCGTTAAAGATTCGAGCCTCAATGTAACGTGGCAGTAGTGCATCAAGCACCACAGCAGCATTAGGTTCGAATTCATACATTGGTAGCAAACCAGTTGGAGCTGGTGCATCGCTCTCTACAACCTCTAAGGGAAGCATGCGCTTTGCCATCGCATTTTGAATGAGCATTGATTTAAATTCAGTAAAGACAATGTGGATCTCATCGACTCCAGCTGGATCAACTTCTGAATCTGCAACGAAAGCCTTGATTAAGGAATCTGCAACTTCTTTTGCATTTTCATATGTTGGACTATCTGAAAAACCTGTCCATTGCCCTGCGATGAAACGCTCGCGGAACTTATAGTAACCAACCGCTTTGCGCCCAACTAGGTAAGGCTTAACCTCAAGACCGCGTTCACGAAGAAGTGCAGCTAACTGCTCACCTTCCTTGATTGCATTGTTTGAGTACGCACCAGCCATTCCGCGGTCTGAAGAGATAATCAAAATTGCAGCGCGCTTTGGATTCTCATCAGCTGTTGTTAATGGGTGAGCTGTTGAAGAGTATGAAGCGACTGCAGAAACCGCACGGGTCAACTCATTTGCATAAGGAGTAGACGCTGCAACCCGTTGTTGCGCCTTAACGATTCGAGAAGCAGAGATTAACTCCATAGCTTTCGTAATCTTTTTGGTCGCTTTAACAGATCGCATGCGTCTGCGATAAATGCGGAGTTGGGCACCCATGAGTTACTTCTTCACCGCCGGTGGCACAAACTTTGTAATTTGCTCTGCACTTTCCCCATCTAGGGCTTCAGCTGGAGCTTCATTAAGAGCCTGTGTTACAGATGACTTGAACTGCTTCTTGAAAGCTTCAATAGCCTCTGTCATCTTTGCAATCGTGTCATCATCTAGCTGCTTAGTCTCAGAGATAACTGAGTTGATCTCCTTGCGTTCGCGAGCAATAAAGTCGAGAAGCTCTGATTCGAAGCGACGGATATCTGCAACTGCAACATCATCAAGCTTTCCAGTAGTACCAGCCCAAATTGAAACGATCTGGCGTTCCAATGAATATGGTGAGTACTGACCCTGCTTAAGAAGTTCAACCATGCGTGCACCACGCTCAAGCTGAGCCTTTGATGCAGCATCTAGATCTGAACCGAAAGCAGCAAATGCTTCTAGTTCGCGATACTGAGCAAGGTCAAGACGCAAACGTCCAGCAATCTTCTTCATCGCTTTTGTCTGTGCTGAGCTACCAACACGAGAAACAGAAACACCTACGTTGATCGCTGGGCGAACACCGGCGTTAAACAAATCTGTTTCGAAGAAGACCTGACCATCAGTAATTGAAATTACGTTTGTAGGAATAAAGGCAGAAACGTCATTTCCCTTTGTTTCGATGATTGGCAAACCGGTCATTGAACCGCCACCTAATTCATCAGAAAGCTTTGCGCAACGCTCTAGCAAACGTGAATGTAAGTAGAAAACATCGCCTGGGTAGGCTTCGCGGCCTGGTGGACGACGAAGTAGAAGTGAGACTGAACGGTAAGCCTCAGCTTGCTTTGATAAATCATCAAACACGATAAGAACATGCTCGCCCTTGTACATCCAGTGCTGACCGATTGCAGAACCTGTGTAAGGAGATAGGTACTTGAAACCTGCTGGATCTGATGCAGGGGACGCGACGATTGTTGTGTACTCCATTGCGCCAGCCTCTTCGAGTGCGCCCTTTACTGCAGCAATCGTTGAACCCTTCTGGCCAATAGCAACATAAATACACTTAACCTGCTTCTTCTTATCGCCAGATTTCCAGTTTTCCTTCTGGTTAATAATTGTGTCGACAGCAACTGCAGTCTTACCAGTCTGGCGGTCACCAATGATTAGCTGGCGCTGTCCGCGACCAATCGCTGTCATTGCATCGATCGCCTTGATACCAGTTGCAAGAGGTTCCTTAACAGGTTGGCGCTGAACTACAGAGGGAGCCTGGAGTTCAAGAGCACGACGTGCTTCAGCTTTGATTTCACCCTTGCCATCAATTGGATTTCCAAGTGCGTCAACAACGCGACCTAGGAAACCATCACCGACTGGTACTGAAAGAATTTCACCGGTACGACGTACTGATGTTCCTTCTTCAATTCCTGTTGTGCTACCCAAAATAACGGTACCGATTTCACGGACGTCAAGGTTGAGTGCCAGGCCAAGTGTGCCGTTTTCAAACTGCAGCAACTCATTTGCCATTGTTGATGGCAGCCCTTGAACACGTGCGATTCCGTCGCCTGCTTGGCTTACGGTTCCGACTTCGTCGCGAGCTGCAACGCCTGGATCGTATGACTTAACGAAGTTCGCTAAGGCACCCTGAATCTCTTCAGGATTGATCTTTAGGTCTGCCATGTGATTCTCCCTTTATTTGCTTCCGGCAAGAGCGCGTGCGGCCCCCGCCAAACGATTTGAAACTGAACCATCAACCATTTCATCTGCGAACTTGACTGAAACTCCACCTAAAACAGATGGATCTATCTCAATGTTGATGCGGACAGGTTGTCCAACCTTGCTTGTTAATGATGTTGTAAGGCGATCTAGTTGTGCTTGGCTCAGTGGTGCTGCAATCCGAACCAGTGCAATAAGGCGGTTACGGCGTGCGGCAAGTGCCCACTGATAATCAGCAAATGCTGACTCAATGCTGCGACCTCTCCAAGCATTAACCATTTGTGAAACCAGCTTTACAGTCGAAACAGATGCGCCCTTGAGAATGTCGGCAACCAAGGTCGCCTTTGCATTCGTAGCATCTGATGTCAGCGCCTTGCGAAGTTCTGATGAACCAGCAAAAGCAGTTGCGGCTGTGAAAATTTCATCTTCTACACGGTCAAGTTCGCCTGCGATATTGGCAGCTGATGCTTCTGCCTCAATTGCTAGCTGTTCTACGACTAGTACAAGATCCTTTGGTGATGACCAGCGAAGGCTTGATAGCTCGGTAACTAAACCAAGTGCAAGTGCGCCAATCTTTTTTCCTAGTAGATCAGAGATAAATGCTGCCTTTGCCTTGCCATCGCGAGATGGATCGGTAAGTGCGCGACGCACAGCAATATTTGTGCTGAGCACATCTGCAACAAAGAAAAGCTCAGAGCTCAAAGCAGATGCACTATTTGCATCTGCGCCTTTGACGGCAGCATCAAGTGACACCCGTGAAGCCACAAGTGACTTACGGCTGCTGCCTCCGAAGTGAGCTCTCATATTTACTTACTCTTCTCTAGATCTTCAAGAAAACGATCAACGATTCGTGATTGACGAGCTTGATCATCTAGTGCTTCTCCAACAATCTTTGAAGCAAGTTCAACTGCAAGTGCGCCAACTTCATTTCGAAGTGAGGTAACTGCTTGTTGACGTTCTGCTTCGATTGAAGCGTGAGCAGCTGCTGTGATGCGAGCTGCTTCTTCTTGTGCCTTTGCACGAAGATCTTCAATGATTGCTGCACCTTGAACTCGAGCTTCTTCACGAAGAGTCTGCGCTTCTGACTGAGCTTTGGAAAGTTGCTCGGTGTACTGATTAAGTGCGCGTTGTGCTTCAACTTGCGCCTTCTCTGCACGCTCAATCCCACCTTGAATTGCCTCTGTTCGCGCGGTGAATGCTTTTTCAAACATTGGCACAACGAACTTGCGAAGCACAAGGAAAAGAAGTGTGAACGCGATGGCTCCCACAATCAATTCAGCTGTGTGCGGAATTAAAGGGTTGACCTTGCCTTCCGCGGCTAAGTTAACAAATTGCATCAGTTGTCCTTTAGTAAATTCTTCTAATTAGAGAACGAATGCGAGTACGAGACCGAAGAGAGCGAGTGCTTCAGCAAGCGCGAAACCTAGGAACGCGATTGGCTGTAGAACGCTACGAGCTTCTGGCTGACGTGCGACGCCGTTGATGTATGCGGCGAAGATAAGTCCTGTTGCGATACCTGGACCAATTGCTGCGAGGCCAAAACCAATGAGGTTGAGTGTGCCTGTCATGCCTGCTTCTACCATTTCTTTCCTTCTTTCCTATTAGTGCTCGTCGGCAAGGGCGCCGGCGATGTATAGAGCTGCGAGCAGAGTAAAAATATACGCCTGCAAGCATTGGACCATGAATTCAAAGAAGGTCAACACAATGCCGATAGCGAAGGCAAATGGGCTGATCAACTTCAAACCAATTACACCCTGGAGTAGATGTTCTCCACCCAAGATAAACACGAGCAACAACAAGTGGCCCGCAAACATATTTGCGAATAAACGAAGTGAAAGCGTTAATGGGCGCACAACAAAGAATGTAAGAATTTCAAGAGGTGTAATCAAAATGTATGCAGCTTTTGGAACGCCAGGCATAAACAAGATTTCCTTAAAGTACTTAAATGCTCCTTGCTTACGAATTCCTACATAGTGGAAAACCAAATAAGTAGAAAGCGCTAAAACATATGGGAATGAAACATGCGACATCGTCGGAAACTGGATAAGCGGAATAATTCCGAAGAGGTTATTCACCAAAATAAAAGTAAACAAGGTGAACAGGTATGGCACAAAACGCATGAATTCGTGACCGATGACCTCTTTAGCCAAGTTTTCACGCACAAACGAGTACACAGATTCACCAGCAAATTGGAACTTGCTGGGGACAATTGCTGCTTTGCGCGCGGACAAAATAAAGAATACTGAAATCAAAATTACAGAGAGAAAGACAAGAAGAATTGGCTTGGTTGTGTAAACGTTGTCACCGAAAATTGGAGGAAGTTCGAAGTCTTTAGTGCTTGGTGGGACGAATCCTTCACCTTCAGCAGAACGCACTAGAACGCGCACGCAAACTCCTCACAGGCCAATTAAAATGGTCGATCTAACGGGAAGACGGGCCAACCCTATGGGAGAGGGGTTATTTATGAGAAATCGAAATGAGCTTCACGGCTGTGAGATTAAGCGTGGTGTGCGCGCTATTCGCGGCCAAAACGCAGCCAGACCAGGTAGATCGCCCCGCTGATTCCCACGAGCAGGCCGATAAGGGTAAAAATCCCCTTGTCCAGCCACTTGTCCAGCCCGTAGCCAATGCCGCCCCAGAAGATCAGGCCGGATAGGAGGTAACCAAAGATCGACCACATTGCATTTTCATCACGGTTTGCCATGGTGACTCCTTCTAATCGTTGACGGACTTGTTGGTTGCCGGCAGAGGTAAATGTAGGCGCAATTTCATATAACTGGCAATCTCGCCCCAGAGCCAGGCGATGGTGAGGGCAACTGCGGTTACCCCAAAGGCAATTCGGTTAATGGTGGCCCGATCCGTGTACGTGGCGATAGCCCATAACAAAATCCCGAGCACAAACAGCTTGGCAAAGTAAGAAAACAAGGCCATTGCCATCGTGGAAATTGGATCTAAATTACGAGTCATACGAGAGACCGCAATGTGAATAACAAAAAAGATGATGACTACAAACTGGGCAAGCAGCGCCCCTAAAAAACCACTCTTTCCTTGAACAACTGCAGATGCCGCGATTGCAACAATGCTTACGAGAAGAGTTGGAACAAATGCCCCACGCAACAATTGTGATTCATTACTTGGCTGACTCATGCCGTAATCTTCTTTTTATGTTTCATCACTAGTCCACTTGATAACGCAAAAAATAATGCAGTCAAGACAGCTACCCACCACGGTGCAAAAGCTAAAACAGTTACAGGAAATGCAATTGTTGCAGTCCATAAGTAGACAATTAAAACAGTTTGACCTGTTGAGTTTCCGGCACTCAATAATCGGTGGTGCAAGTGCAAATTATCTGGGGCAAATGGCGATTTACCAGCTTTGATTCGGCGACTAACTGCCAGGAGTAAATCCAAAAATGGAATTGCAAGGACTGCAAAGGGAAGCAATAGCGGCAACAAGGTTGGTCCTAATTTTTCAGCTGAGATTGCATTAGGATCGACCTGGCCAGTTAAAGTAATTGCAGAAACAGAAAGTAAGAGACCTAACAACATTGAGCCGCTATCGCCCATAAAAATCTTTGCTGGACTTAAATTGTGAGGCAAGAAACCAAGGCAAATACCTATTAATACTGCTGTTATGAGCGATGGTGCTCCTGCGCGGCTGAAGCCGTAGTCAACGGCTAACAAATAGGCAAATGCAAAAAACGCTATACCTGAAATTGCTACTACACCTGCCGCAAGGCCATCCATGCCGTCTATGAAGTTCACGGCGTTGATAACAACTAGAACGATTAACACCGTTAGTAGCTGACCAATGCTTGGTGGCAATGTAATAACACCGTTAATTGGAAGCCACAAGATTTGAATTCCATACAACAACAAAATACCTGCGGTAAAAACTTGCCCAGCAAGTTTGGTTAAGGCATCAAGTTCGAAACGATCATCTGCCATTCCTAATAAAACAATGGCAGTGGATGCCAAAAATATTCCTTGTGCTTCATGCCCAATAGATTTTCCAACAAGCGGCAGATTGCTAACGATCAAGAAGGTCAGGGCCATTGCAGCCCACATCGCTACCCCACCCCAACGCGCAGTTGGCGTGCTGTGAATATCGCGCTCTCGAATTCCCGCAACCGCCCCGAATCTAACTGCTTGGGCGCGAACAAGAGGAGTAATCAGATAACACAAAGCTGCAGATATCAGCAGAGTTATCAAGTACTCGCGCATTGCTTGGTGTTATGCCTGGTAGATAGGAAAACGCGCAGTTAATGCATGAACTTCAGATTTAATAGCATCATGTGCTGCTGCATCATCAGTTTTAATGGCTCTTGAAATTAACGTTGCGATCTGCTTCATCTCTTCCACACCCATTCCTTGGGTAGTAGTTGCGGGCGAACCAACACGAATACCACTTGTAATACCTGGCTTTTCTGGATCATAAGGAATTGAGTTCTTGTTCATAACAATTCCTGCAGCCCCGCAGCGCTCATCTGCCACCTTGCCGGTAACACCAGTGCTGCGAATATCCATTAACGCTAGGTGAGTTTGGGTGCCGCCAGATACTGCGCGCATGCCTTCTGCTTCAAGGGCAGCGGCAAGTGCCTTTGCATTAACAATTACATCGGCAGCATATTTTTGGTAGGCAGGCGTTGCGCACTCTGCGAGCGCAATTGCCTTTCCGGCAACTGCAGACATGATTGGCCCACCCTGCATTCCAGGAAATACAGCCTTATCAATTGCAGCGGCATGTTCTGCCTTAGCCAAAATCATTCCACCGCGCGGTCCCCGCAAAACTTTGTGTGTTGTAAAGGAAACGACATCTGCATACGGCACAGGTGAAGGGATTGCTTTACCTGCAACTAACCCAATGAAGTGCGCCGCATCCACCCACATAATTGCGCCGACCTCATCACAAATTTCGCGGATCTTTGCAAAATCAACAAGTGATGGATAGGCCGTTGCTCCTGAGCAAATCATCTTTGGCTTTGTACGAATTGCTTGGTCACGAAGCTCGTCGTAATCAATGAGTTCGTTATCTTGGCGAACACCATATGACTCAATGTTGAACCACTTGCCTGAAAAGTTAACTGGGGATCCATGGGTTAAGTGACCACCATGTGCCAATGACATTGCAAGAACTGTGTCCCCTGGCTTAGTAAATGCCAGATAGATCGCAACGTTTGCAGAAGCACCTGAGTGAGGTTGCACATTGGCATGTTCTGCGCCGAACAGACTCTTGGCGCGATCAATTGCTAGGTATTCCGCCTTATCAACCTCTTCGCATCCACCGTAGTACCGCTTGCCTGGATAACCCTCGGCATATTTATTAGAAAGTGTTGATCCAAGAGCGGCCAAGACTGCGCGTGAGGTGAAGTTTTCAGATGCAATCAACTGCAGGTTGCTCTGCTGACGCTTAAGTTCAGATAAAAGAACTGCGGCGATATCAGGATCCTGCTGGGTTAATAGGTTGAAATCTGGGCCATAGAAAGTTTCGGGCATGAGCAAACCTTATCGGGCAAGGGGCTTAAATGCCTGTTGCTCCAGGCACGATCGCTTGGATCTCGGCTAAGGAGATAGCTCCCTCGCGCAGCATCCGAACCCCGGTTTCATCAGCCTCAATTACCGTAGAGCTTGGGCCCTTTCGAAGATTTCCATTGTCAAACTTCAGTGCCACATCAGAATCTAAGACATAAATGTCATCTAGGGATTTTGGTGGTGCCATTCCTTTACGCGAAGCACTTGCAACCGCCAATGGACCCGTTTGAGTGACAAGTGCTTTTGCAAACTTTGCTCGCGGAATTCGCACGCTGATGCGATCTAATTGATTGTTATCGCCAAGATCCCAACTAAGACCCAATTGTGGTCGCAGATTAAGTGAGAGCATTCCGGGCCAAAACTTTTTCATCAAACCTTTGATCTCAGGTGTTACTTCACGAATAATTCCCTCAGTTGTTTTGACGCTTCCAACCATTACTTGGGCTGCTGTGAACAATGGATCTCCTCGCAACACATGCATCTGTCGCACCGTGTCTGATCTAAAGGCATCACATACATATGCATAACTATTTTCCATTGGAATGACGATGATGTATCCATCGGCTATCGCTTTGGCAGCTTTATTAACATGACGATTTAACTCACCCTTTTTAAGGTCTATCACTTTTGCCATGGCTACCTCCTTACAGCGCTAGTCCAACGGGGACGACCTACTAGGTCATCATGCAGGGCAATTTCTAGAAAATCTACTGACAGAGCATCGGTAATCGCCGCGCCTTGCTCTTCGGTATGTTCAATTACAAGAACTCCCCCATTTTTAAGCAATCGAGCCGCGGCTGCGATAAAAATCTTTGGCAGCTCCATGCCGGTTGGGCCACCAAATAAGGCGATGTGTGGCTCAAAGCCGGCAACATCTCGTGGCAATTCTTGTGAATTCGGAATATACGGTGGATTGGCAATAACAACATCGCACTTGATGCCAGGCAAGACATCTGCCACATCCCCCTCAACAACCCGCACATTTTCTGCGATCACTGAAACATTTTTCTTCAGCCAGAACAAGGCTTCTGGGCTTTTCTCAACTGCAATAACGCGAGTTGTTGGCGCCTCCGTTGCTATAGCCAAAGAGAGCGCACCAGAACCTGCGCCTAGATCAATGACACTAACAGGTGCTGGCAGATTTTCGATGTGTTGCAAAACTGCTTCCACTAATAACTCTGACTCAGGTCGCGGAACAAGCACACCAGGACCAACTTCAATATTTAAGTATCTAAATCCTGCTACGCCCGTTAAATATTGCAACGGTTCAAAGTTAAGGCGACGATCCAATAGATCATAGAACTGCTCTTCCAGAACATCTTTGTCTTCAATACCAAGCAGAGTCGCTTCAACTAGGACGGTGTTATGTAGATCCATTCGAGATAAACCAAGAACATGCGCCAATAAGTGCTCGGCATCTACCTCTGAAATTCCAGATTCGGCTAACTGCGATTTAGCATTGCGCAGAATCTCCTTGATGTGCATGTTAGTTCGCGTTAGCTAATCGCGCTGCTTTGTCGGCATCTAACAATGTTTGAATCATGTCATCTAGATCTCCGTTAAGCACCGCATCCAAATTATTTGATTTGTAGTTAACGCGGTGATCGCTGATCCGATTTTCTGGATAATTATAAGTCCGAATACGCTCAGAACGATCCACTGTTCGGACCTGACTCTTACGCTCTGCGGACGCAATCGCTTCAGCCTTTTCTTGAGCATCAGCCAAGAGACGAGCACGCAAAATGCGGAGTGCAGATTCCTTATTCTGTAGCTGGCTTTTTTCATTCTGACAAGAAACAACAATTCCGGTTGGAACGTGGGTTAAGCGCACGGCAGAGTCAGTGGTGTTAACCGATTGCCCACCAGGACCTGATGAACGATAAACATCTACGCGCACATCATTCATATTCAGATCAACATCTACTTCCTCTGCTTCAGGCAGGATCAAAACTCCTGCAGCCGAAGTGTGAATACGTCCCTGGCTTTCAGTCTCTGGTACACGCTGTACACGGTGTACACCGCCCTCAAACTTCAAGCGTGCATACGGAGACTCGCCAGGTGCTGCCACACCCTTTGATTTAACCGCTACGGAAATATCTTTGTATCCACCCATTTCGCTTTCAGTGGCATCAATAATTTCAACTTTCCAATTATGCTTTTCGGCATAACGCATATACATGCGTAATAGATCACCAGCAAATATTGCTGACTCATCACCACCAGCACCTGCTTTAACTTCCAAAATAACATCACGGTCATCATTGGGATCACGTGGCAATAACAACTCTTCTAGCTTTGTGGCAGCCGCATCACGTGTTGCTTCGAGCGCTGGAATTTCGGCAGCAAACTCTGGGTCAACGGCTGCTAACTCTGCAGCGGCTAACAAATCATCTTCAGATGACTTCCACGCCTTAAATCCTGCAACGACAGGTCCAAGTTGGGCATAGCGACGACCAAGCTTGCGAGCATTTGCTTGATCATCATGAATAGAAGGATCAGCCATCTTTGCTTCTAGTTCGGCGTATTCGCGCACCATCTCATGTGCTGATGCAAAGCGATCATTGCTCATTGGCTGCTCCTTTCTCTCTAGAGGTTAAGTAAAAATTGTGAGGGAAATAAAAAACCGCGACCGCAACCCGACAAGGGCTGCGATGCGGTTTCTTTAAAAAGCTACTTTGCTTCTTTTTTGCCGAAGCGCTCTTCGAACTTAGCCACGCGACCACCGGTATCAAGGATGCGCTGCTTGCCTGTGTAGAACGGGTGGCATACAGAACAGACTTCAACGTAGATTGATCCGCTAGCAACTGTTGAACGAGTTACAAACTTCTCGCCGCAACCACAAGTTACTTGGGTGTCTTTGTACTCTGGGTGGATCTCTGGCTTCATGGTTATTCCTTATATTCGTGTTTGGGTCCTGCAAGCAGGTGAACCAAACTGACGGTTAACAGACCCCAAGGATAAGCGATAAGCCTACATTTGAGAAATTTACGCTTACTTTGAGTCGTCTGGACCCGAAGTTGTCTTCTGAATCTGCATCAAGAACTCGACGTTGGACTTAGTGCCCTTCATCTTCTCAAGCAGCAGTTCGAGAGCTGCTTGTGGCTCTAGTGCATGCAATACACGACGAAGCTTCCACACAATGTTGAGCTCTTCTGAACCCATAAGGATTTCTTCCTTACGTGTACCTGAAGCAACAACGTTAACTGCAGGGAAGATGCGCTTATCAGCCATACGGCGATCAAGGATTAACTCCATGTTTCCAGTTCCCTTGAACTCTTCGAAGATAACTTCATCCATACGAGAGCCTGTATCAACAAGTGCTGTAGCAAGAATTGTTAGCGATCCGCCATCTTCAATATTACGAGCAGCTCCGAAGAACTTCTTTGGTGGATATAGCGCGGCTGAATCAACACCACCAGAAAGAATACGACCAGATGCAGGTGCTGCGATGTTATATGCACGACCAAGGCGTGTGATTGAGTCGAGAAGAACAACCACATCATGACCTAGTTCAACCAAACGCTTTGCGCGCTCGATAGCAAGTTCAGCAATTGTCGTGTGGTCATCTGCTGGGCGATCAAAAGTTGAAGCAATAACTTCACCCTTAACTGATCGCTGCATATCTGTAACTTCTTCTGGGCGCTCATCAACTAGAACAACCATCAAGTGACACTCTGGGTTATTCGTTGTGATCGCGTTTGCAATTGATTGAAGAACCATTGTCTTACCAGCCTTTGGAGGCGAAACAATAAGACCGCGCTGACCCTTACCAATTGGTGCAATTAAATCGATAACACGAGTAGTAAGAACATTTGGCTCTGTCTCAAGGCGCAAACGCTCTTGCGGATAAAGCGGGGTGAGCTTTCCGAACTCAACACGATTACGGGCTTCTTCCGGAGTCATTCCGTTAACTGTTTCCAGAGTAATAAGTGCGTTGAACTTTTGCTTTGTTTCACCCTCACGTGGTTGGCGAACTTGACCTGTTACAACATCTCCCTTGCGCAGTCCGTTCTTTCGAACCTGCTGCAGTGAAACGTAAACATCGTTTGGTCCTGGAAGGTATCCAGCTGTGCGAATAAATGCATAGCTTTCAAGAATGTCCAGCAAGCCACCGACTGGCACTAGAACATCGTCTTCACCAATAACTGGTTCGCGCTCTTCACGTGGAGCACGATCACGGTTGCGATCGCGATTACGGTCACGTCCACGTCCTCGGTCGTTGCGATCAAAGCGTCCACCACGGTCGTTGCGATCACTGCCGCGATCGTTGTTGCTCTGTGGCGCTGAATCATCATCGCCATCATCATCTGAGTCCTGATTGTTATTGGCAGGCTTGGAATCCTTCTTACGGTTGTTACGTGCCTCGCGACGTGCCTCGCGTTCAGCCTTTGCAGCTTCACGGTTCTTTGCCTGCAGGTCAGCAATCGCTTCAACAAGTGCGTCCTTCTTCATCTTTGCTGCGCCATCGACACCAAGTTGGGTTGCAACTGTCTTTAACTTTGGAAGGGTCATGGCAGCAAGCTCTGGACTTTGTGAGCGAACTGGTTCAATTTCTGTTGTCATGAATATCTTTTCACTATTGGTTCTAGGGCTTAAATCCTAAAGA
>Ga0209400_1002841_pt1 | contig 12925 bp, 27 predicted proteins | sample M_130807_EF_Meta_FD_187313 | JGI IMG/M metagenome (GOLD analysis project Ga0209400, IMG submission 187313) | Freshwater microbial communities from Lake Montjoie, Canada to study carbon cycling - M_130807_EF_MetaG (SPAdes) (version 2) | ecosystem: Environmental > Aquatic > Freshwater > Lake... | reverse complement strand
ATTCGAACCACGCATCTTCCCAACCCGAGTTGGGGCTCTACCATTGAGCTATATGACTTATCCAGATTTGCTCCGGAACGGCAGAGCTGCGATCTTCGACGCCGCAGGGCCAGCTTAGACTAAAAAGGAATTAAATAATAACTCCAAAGACGTCTGCCATCTTTTCAAAGTGCTCTTTATAAATTCTACGATTCATAATTTCTTTTCCGCTAACATCTTTAAACGATACTGTTAAACGACGTCCTGTCGGATTAGCTGTGATTACTTCAATTTGATGACACGCTACTACATTACCTTTACCTTGACGGAAGTTAACTGATTTAGAATCTACCGATGTCAACTTCATTCCAATTAAGGATGCTGAAGGATTAGGCTTTGATACTTTAGTTGCTACTGTTTTAGTAGCTACCTTTACTACATTTGCATTTGAAGCTGCCGCTGTTACTTGATTTGCCATATTAGCTAATTATTATTTATTATATAGGGTATTAATATAAATGTAATGGAGGCACCCCAATCAAACCCCCACTACATTGTTACTTGTTATTATTAAATATGATCTACATCTTGAGCCACTACATCATCTACATTGAATAAGTCACTTTTGGTTTCGTCTGGATTAACACAATACTTTTGCACTATTTGCTTGACAAAAGTTCTTTCTGAATCCACACCACCATCATTTGAGAAGAAAGGATATATACCTACTTCTGCTGCTTCTGATAATGTAAAGCCATCATATATCAACGATGCTATTTCTACATTTGCACGAGTTGATAATGTATTAGTTAATTTAGGATTTGATTGAGATATCTCCTTACGAGTTTGGTTAGCAATTTCTGCTATGGATAATAGAATATTTACATCTGCAGCTGGATACTTCATTTTCAATAAAGTGAATTCCATTTGAGTATCTAATTGATCCATTTCAATAGTGATAAATCTATCCATTAACGCTCTATCCATTACACGAGTGGAAGTATACTCATTACCTACGTTTGCCGTAGCAATGAAACTCACACCTGGCGCTACCTTAATAGTCGGAGCTCCGTCTTTCTCATCAAGACGTAAATATCTTTGATTAAGATCCAATACAGTCATTAAGATGTTCCAAGCTTCAGGATGAGCTCTAGACAACTCATCTAACAGGATGACTGCATTTTCGGTTTGAATTGCTTTCACAAATAAAGACTCTGAAAAATAAGTACCATCTTCTTTTGAGAAGTGAGTATTACCTATTAAGGTAGCGCGTGGATCTTGAGTTGCACCCAAGTTAAAATAAAAGTCTGGACGGTCAAGAGCGGTAACTAAATACTTAGCTGCCATTGTCTTACCTGTTCCTGCAGGACCTGTCATCATTATATTCTTGCCACGCATTGCTGAGCGTACAAGATATTTCCATTTCAAATCACTCATAATTAACTGCTCCGGTTTAAGAGCAATCGAGCTATGAATAAAGTCTTTCATAATAGAATGTTCAGAATTTGAAGCAATTAGCTTAACTGGTTCCACATCTTCAACCTTCATTGAATTTGTATTTGAAAACGACCATTCATTGGTTACGTGATCTAAATTTAATTGTTTGCCTAATTCTGCGGCTTTACGTCTCAATGAACGATCAATTTGGTTAGACACATCTTTACCTTCATTGGTAATAGCTTTTAAGAAACGACCTTCTTGGGTCACTGTTGCGATAATTTTTTTCATTTGATTGGGGTTATTTATTTATTAATTATTAATTACTATACATTAAGATAAGCATCATTTTTCAAAGATCCTAATCATTTTTAAAATTCATTTGACTTAAATTATTTCTAAAAGTATCTTCATCTTTTGACCCCGGAAGGTTAAATGATACTCTAGATAAAGATCCGTCAGGATATACTTTATATGCTATTCGTGCACTATTTGCAAATTGAATTTGAACTAAATTATAACGCTCACCGTTACTGTAATTACTTCTTCTTCCTCTACTATCATAACTTGATTCATACCCATAATCGGTAGTGACTTCAGCGTCAGGATACTCAGCCTTGAAACGATCCACAGTAGTCTGTAAAGCATTTTTCTTATTCTCTTCACGCTTACGTGCATTATCAAGTTTATCAATAGCTGCTGTAATCTTTTCCATTACAGATTTCACTTTAGATAAAGCTTGCCCTTGTTGCTTCCATTCAATCCCAACACCTGAGATATACATTTTATATCCTTTTGAAGTACCTCTAGAACTCCATTTTGAGCTATATACAATTTGCTCTTCTACTTTAATCTGCTGACCATACTTGTGTGATATACTAGCTGATTGACGTTCAAATTCTTCTGACCATTCAATATGACGATTAAAGCCATTATCCTTATCAATATAGTCACCCATTACTTGCACAGTTTCTTTCCAGGTTCTAATATCCATTGAATACTGAGTGCCATCAAAGTCTAATAAATACTTTCTCGTGGCGTCTACTTGCTCCTGGTCTTTCTTTTTAGTTGCGAGGATGTAATCCTGCTTTGTTTTAATGTCTTTTTTCTAATTGAATAGCTTTTACGGTTGCGTCATGCTTTGCAGCTAATGCTGCCTGCTCACGCTTAAGCGCTATCATTTCTTTTTCTGCTGGGGTCAATTCTAATGTCTGATTCATGTCTTTTTTTTTAAATTAAATTTTTCCTTCTAAAATAGATCCTAGTATTAATACTATACCCATTACTCCAAAAACTGCTATAGTTAAAGCTAATGACCATAAAAAGTCTTTTGGGTTTTCTACATACGCCTGCTTCAGCGTTCTTATCATTTCCTTCATTTTGTCTTTTTTTTAAATAACACAGGAGGGGCCGATCCTTACTCTTATACGGCAGTCTCGCCTCGGCATTGATTTCTGAACCTCCTAAGGTTATTAGGCTTTTTTAGTTAAAGGAGTTGCAACACCAGCGATCATCTTATGAGGAATTCCTGCTATCATAATATATTTTGCTACCACGGCAGAACCAGCTGTCATTGGTACTCTCTTGTAATTCGACTTATACGAATTTTTGTCTTTTGCACACAAAGCTAAAAAAGTTGCTTTATCAATTTTCGGCATTTTCACCGGTTTACTACTTTTGTCAGAATTTACACTTTTCATATTTTTCAGGCTTTAAATAACCCTATACTTAAAGTTAAGTAATTAAAATTCATTTACCAAATCTTTTGGTGAAATAAGGTCATTGAGTATCAAGGAGTTATATAACCTATTGATACTCAATGAATTAAAATTATCAATGGAAAGTTCCAGGCAGATCCTTATTTTCTTTAGCTATTTTAAGCTTTATAAATTTATTATGCATAGCTTTAAATATATAGCTAGCCCAATAGAACTTTCCATTAACACTGCGTACGACAGCGGTGGTGTTAGATCCATATATACTCTCGACTACCTTTAAATCGTTTCCTGTAAAGTGGATAGGTATTTCATTGCGTTGTATTTTCATATGTTATTTTTTCACTACTATATAATGGTATCTATACCCGTCAAACTCCTGTTTTAAATATCCTTTATTAATAAGTGCATTTCGGATAGGATCATACTGCTGATTCTTATATGCTGTAACCTTTCCTGATACTAAGGATCTGGCACTACGATTACCATTCCAATGCTTCATTTTAGCCAAATAAGGAAACTTAGCAATTTCAATCATTCGATCCAAAGCTCCACGAGTATGGATCTTAATTATCTTATTGCTATGTATATGTGCTAGCACTTTATGCATTGCAGCTCGTGAGCTTGAATTTATACCTCTTTTCATAATTACTTAAATTTAATGTAAAATGCTGGATCATTATGCGAACGTCTATACCCGGTACCGAATGCACCAACCCTATATGCATCCACGCTGTGAACCATTGATCCCATTGGGGTTTCTTGGATCGCTTCATATATACGGTCTGCAACGGTATACATAAACCCTTCAGTGATTCTGCCATACCATAACTTGCAACGATACCCTTTAGCTCGGGGTTCTGTGAACATCCTAGAATAGGAAAGGTGCGTGCCCTTATAGCGGGCAACTACTTTATGAATGGCAGTGAATAATTGTCTTTTTTGCTCCACACTTAAGCGGTGGTAGTTTCTACGGTCTTTTGGATTGATGTTCATTTTTTAGTTTTTTAAGGATTAATGTTTCATGCATTTTATGTCTGATATTGCGCTTTTAATCGCGCCTGTTAAATATCCTACTATATAGGCGTGCGATTTCTCTCTTTCTTGCCATAAGCGATCACTTTGTGATAATGCAATGTTTAAACTGTCTATTAATTGTTGTTTTTCTTTCTTACTCATATTTTTATGTCTATACATAAATTTAAGTAATTACATTAACAAAACCAAATCATTTGGCAAATTAAATGAATTGATACTCAAGGAGTTACAAAATATATTTCGCTACGTAACTCCTTGATACTCAATAAGATGCATGTAATCCTGTGGCCCGGCCGGTGTAATTCATTATGAATCAAGGCGATGCAAAAGAAATTTCTAGGATTGATGTATTAAATTTTATATATTATACTATAATCGATAAAGAACCTGTGCTAGCGCGAGAGAATGTAAATTAAATTTGGTGCTAACAAAAGGAATTTATATATTATATATAATAAGTAATAAAAGGGGCTATTCCCAAAAAACAACAAACAACAAGGTTATGTTAAATACAATAACAAAAGTGTACGTAATTGCGTCTCGTCAACGCAGAGGTGATGTTACTAAAACAGCTAGCAACACCGGTTTTTCACCGTCATACGTTTCTCGTGTGTTTCGTGGATTAAGAAACAACGAGCAAATTCTTTCTGAAGGATATCGTATCGTTTCTCGTAGAATGAAAAATACCGATCCTAACGGATAGTAGTATATTGTTCTATATATAGAGCGAGAGATTGAACTGGGATTGGCAATGACGTCGATCCCTTTTCTCATGTTGAGATCGATCGATAAGGAAAAAAACGGTATATAAAAAAATTGAAGGGTTCGATATTTATTCATATCTAATTACCGCCTTCTCTACTAGTCTTAAATCCTATTCAAATTATTTGCGTATACAACCTGTAGTCTACTTACATTCTAATAGAGTAATAGATATTACCTTTTCCATTCCGACTATATACACTAATCTATTAGGTGCTAGATATAAGATTGATTTTCTAGTAATTCAATGCAAATGCAAAGGAGCGCAGCTGTGCTGGAGTATTCTTTATCTCTATACTCGTATACTCTTTAATGTTATTAATATTATTATCTTTATATAGAGCAATATATCGTATTGTAGTTGTTGTTGTATATGTAGTTATTGAGTTCAGGGCCTGACTTCGTCAAACCCTTTCCGGCACATCCTGTGCCAATTATACAGTTGAAAAGCTAGCAGGGTCACTACTAGCTTTCAAAATATTATTTACGTTTTATTTTATCTTAAAATTTTATATCGAGTCAATAACACTGTCAATCCTTGCCATAAATCATTTTCTTCTGAGCCTTCAGGAGCGGCTTTCCACTTATCTAACATTTCACGATTCACCATATTCTTCTTTTCGAGTTTACTTAATGATACAGTTACCATTGCATCTCCATTGAAGTTTAATTTTGTGTTTTGCTTTGCTGCAGTTGCTTTGGCCCATGCAATAAACTTACGCTGTTGTGCTAAGCGTTCTGCTTGTATTTGTTTCGCTATGTCGTCACCAAAAGATTCTTCTTCTTTTACTATCTTTCTAATCTCTTCGCGGATTAGTTTTCTGAATTCTGTGATTTTCATATTATTTTGTTTTACGCTCCTTTAATTAGTTTTGCAAATTGCTTTTTGCTTAGTATAACCTTTGATGTTCTGCCATTAATCTTTTGAGACAGTGTAATAAATCCATCATCTGCAGATTTAACATTAACATCAGGCCATTTATCACCTGTGCCTTTAATAGTATCACCTGCTATAGTTGTTTCGTAAGCTTCGTTTAAAGTTTTTCTAACCTCTTCTCGAATTAGTTTTCTGAATTCTGTTAGTTTCATTTTATGTATATCGTTTAATGGTCTTCATTAAGTCTAACATTTTCTTTTTTAAGAGGTCAAAGTCAATACTAGATCCTGCGTATTGGTTTTTTGGACCTAGATAATGATCTAGATCATCTTTTAGTTCCTCCATTGCTTTTAATACCCATGGATGTACATTACTAGTATTACCGATTTCGTTTAAAGTCTTTTTAACTTCTTCACGGATTATTTTTTGTAATTCAGATTTATTCATTTTGGTTTATTTTATATATAAATATGTAAGTCTTTTAAATTAAATTTTTACTATTACCGATCCATAGCTGTCTTCGAATTTCGCAGTTGGTATTTGCTTTTTGATAAATGCCATGTATAAGTCATTTCTCTTAAAGCCTTTCTCGCCTTCCTTTTTAATTGGCTCGTATATAATGACTTTTATATTGTCATTGCGTTTTATATAATCTTTTATGATATTGACTATGGTAGACATAACTCGATACATTTCTCCTTTATTGGATACTGTAAACATATCACCAGTATAATCGCCAGCCATGTTTGGCTCTGCACCGGGTATGATGCCAAAGGACACTTCAATAGCTGGATATTCCTTATCATTCTCTTTGAAGTCTTCATATACATAATTCTCTAGAGAGACTTTATATGAAGTGCCTTGATCTGTTTTAAATGCAAAAAATACAGTATCTTCTTTAGTGAAAACTTTTTTCCATTTGTATGGAGTGGAAGTGCCTTCTCCTACTTCCTTTAGTATGTCCCGTAGCTTGATCATTGTTGAATGTTTTTATAAAACTCATCGTCTAACCATTCTGTCGACTTGAGTTTTGAAATAGCTCTTTGTATATATGGTATCTCTTCTATTTTGCTAACTCCTTTAGGTACTTCGGCATCGTAGAATTTATTATTGAGTTTAACCCAGGAGTGTCCATTAGGATCGTTTGGAATATCAAAAGTCCATTGATGTTTACCACCAAACTTTTCTACAAACAACTCAGCCCACATATCACAATACCCATTGTTAATCTCTTTAGGAGTCAATGTAGTAAAGTCTTCTCGATACTCGTCATTGATGTTATCAATTAATTCTGAATTGAATTTGCTGTTGATATTAACTACAGCTTCTTTAAGTATGTCTCGTAGTTTAATCATGATAGAAAATAATCTCCTTTAATTAATTTAGCATTAGGAATCTTTTTCCATGCTTTTGTTGCCATTTCATTTCTGCTAGACTCGTCTGATACAATTCCTTCAAAGCCTTTACTCTTTGCAAATTGCATTGCTTTAAGTAAAGACTGTTGGTATATTCCTTTACCTCGCAATTTAATAGGATATATATCTGCAGTTCCTACTGCTAAATGGTTAGGATATAAACTATTATTCCAAAGAGTTATTATACCTATTATCTTTCCTGAAGCATCTTTGATATCTATATCCCAGTCCCACTCTTCGCTTTTAGATTTATGTATAGAGTATTTAACTACATCTTCATTTAGTATGTCGCGTAGTTTAATCATATAAGAGTTACGTTTTGTTTAGGTATATCTCCTTCATATACATAAAAAGGATTGTTTGGGTCGTTTTCTTTATCAATTCCACCATCACCCCAAATCTCTTCCCAATTCCATAATTTATTTACATCAGGTACTTTAACTTTAAATGAATACTTGTATGGCGGTTTGGTCATTGGCTTTTCCGATAAGTATACCATACCCTGATCATCACCCTTTATTCCATTTTGCAGTACAAAGTCTCTTTTACGTTCATTTGAAACTGAGTGATATAATGCTTTAGGTAGTGTTTCTTCGGTTAATATGTCTTTGAGTTTGATCATTATAATGTTACTTGATACACTCCACCTTTGTAATCAACACGAGCGTTAGGTAATTGTTTTTGTATATATGCTTTATAAAAATTAGCTCGACGATTATCATTGTCGTCAGACTTCTCAGGAGCAAATTTGATTACTTTAACTGGCGGATTTCCTTCCTTAGCCAAAAACTCTATATCTGCTTTAATGATTGCAATTACAGTAGCCATTATTTTGAATTGCTCTCCTTTATTAGTTACATCTGAATAGTCTCCTGTAACGGTTTTGAACGATACATATAAATTGGTTTTTAAGGAAGTAAAATTTTTTGTGCTCATTAAAGAAGTAAGTGACGCTTCATATTCTAAACTTGAGTCTGTTGTGAATGCATAGCTACGCTCCTTGCCACCAAATGTAGACTTTTTAAATTTAAACTTGTATGGAGTGGCAGTGCCTTCTCCTACTTCAGTTAATATGTCTTTGAGTTTGATCATTATGATTTACTTATTAGGCACAATATCTTTTACTTTATCAACAGCTATAATGTATTGTTTTATATTACCAATTTTCCCATTAGGATCTTTAAAGGATATACGTTCTTCCTGCTCATCATATTGGCCAGTAGCATCAAAAAAGTCTCTTCTATCAGATTCTGATTCATCTTCTAACCAATCATATTCCCAATTATCTGTATAGTCCCAACCTGGTACATATGCAAAAGGTTGTATTTTGTATTTGTTAGATAATTTATCGCCGTCAATCGTTATTCTATAATCTGTTTTTACATTCCAATTATTACCTTTTCTATGAAAGTTTTTATTTCGAGTAAATGATATAAAATATAAAGTATGATCTCTATAGCTTTCAGTCGTTATGTTAAGTTCGTTAGAATCTAAAATACTCTTTAATCCAGCTTTTGATGTATAATGATACAAAATGCCAACTTGTTTTGCCTCGTTTAATATGTCTTTGAGCTTGATCATTTATATAAAAAATAATACGTGCCGTTATTAACTTGCTTCATTTCCAACTTAGTTGCTATAAGCGGAGCCATCTTTTTATACAAATCTTTTCTAGAAGCTTCTTTAGCTGAAAAGAATATAAGATCGGATTTTTCTCGTTTGATTTTATCAACTATTGCATTGATAACAATACCGAAGATCTTTGCTGTATCAGAACCTCCTAATCCAGTAATACCTTTGCCCTTTTTAACATCTCTAAATTCAACATGATATCCTTCGCCGTCATTAAACATTTCAAGTACTTCCTCAGGTAATAGTTTACCTGCAGCAATAATAGCATTATCTGGCAAATTTAGGTATTCTAAAGAAGTAATGTCTATTGTGTATTTTTGATCGTTAGGGCCAGTAAAGGTAGCAGTGAAATCTGTTTCTTCACCTTGTTTCCATTTGAGTTTTTCTTTGGTATCAAATAGCTCTTTTAAAAGTAATTCTAGTTTTATCATTTTATTTATTTTTAATCAATAACTCTCCTAACACTTCCATTCGACCTACTTCACGTTGAAACTCAATTGGAGTCATAGACAATGAAATCTTCTTGTAAGTTTCTTCAAACTCTTTTTTTGCAGCCTCTACATCAAATTTACCTTCAGTAGCTTTCTTATAGTATGGAGCTTTTACTTTGAAGTGATGCCAAGTCAGCAATGCCAAGCCACCTTTTTCTTCAGCTGTCGTTGCTATCTTCGCTGCGCCTTTACCTCGAGTTTCTGCAAACTCTTCAAATGCTTTTCCTGTTACCAGTTCCTTTTCTTCAGGAGCTTCGGATAATATAGTTTTTAATTTGATCATTTAATTAAGGTTTGAATTGTCCAGCACTCCATCCATTTCTTACAAATTTCTTAAAAATGCCTTTTTTATCTTTGAAATTACTATACGCATATTTCACGGCAGCAAATGGATTAGATCCATCGTCGTCGCTAGCATTTTTTTCAATAATATCTTTATACTGATTAAATGCTGATTTGAATTTAGACTCATCGTTATTATAAATAAGCAGCAATGCACTTTCAATTGTTTTTTGATCATTAGCAGGCTCATTAGCTATCATACCTTGCAAAGCATCTGTTATGTTATTTACTCCTTCTGATGTTTGCAATAAATGTACATACATTACATATGGAGTGCTATACATGTTTTCATTTTCTTTAGAAAACTTTTCTGATTTAGGCACACTTGAATTCCATTTGAAGTTTGAAGTATATTTATCTAAATACATTTTGATTTGTTTATTTTGTTCAGAATCTGAACTTAATCTTCTCCAGCCTTGATCGTTATCAATAGTTCTTTGAATTCGATCTTCATTACCGTCTTGATCGAATTCAAACGGAGATAAACTTAAATTAACTATTTCGTTTAATAAATGTTTAAGTTTGATCATTTTTATTTTGTGGTCTGTGTTATATCAATACCAGATTTATTGCCAATAGATGGAGATGTAATAGATTTGGTTTTAGGTGGTGCTTTCATCATAGTTTTGGCTTTATCCCACCTGTCGTCAGCAATAGCACTACAACGCTCTAAAGTCTCAGCAAAGTATTCTTCATTATTATCTTCAAGTTTAGTGAATACTGCACGATCGTCTGCCCACCAATCTTTTTTACCTTGATTTTGTTTAATGTATTCATTTGCATTAATGGTAATTAAATCACGAGTTAAATGTAATGATTCATGAACCAATACACGATTTCCAAATCCTGGCCACAGCATTCTTCCTACATTGTAGAAGACGTATAATTCAGCTCCTGACCAATTAGTTAATCCTGCGATAAATGCTCCATCCCAAGTTTCAGATTGGCCATTAGCTTTTAATTGGTCTAAATGAGCTTGACAATCGCTTCTTGACAGACCTGCAGTTTCGTTTACACCAAACGCATCAAAAATTGCCATACTACTTTCTCCGAAAATCAAATGATAAGATTGAAATTGTATACTTTCTCTGTCTGGCAAATTAAATGCTTCAATTGTAATGTAATCGTGAATCAACACGCCTTTAGCTGTTGACATCTTTTTACTTTTAAATTTAAAAGTAAGGTCTTCTACTGTTTCAGCTCCTAAAGCCACGAGGTTTGTAATATTCGCATCTTCTTGCGATATTTCAAATAAAATATTTTTAAGTTTAATCATTTATTTGCAATTAAATTTATTTTTTATTTTTCCGAGTATAGTATTGTAATACTCGTTCAACAATATCAGCTAATTCGTTATAGGTAGTTGGTTGAACTACTTGTGTTTTTTGTTTCTGTGCTGTATACCACATACTACTTTTCACAATTGGTATTTTTGTTGATATTAAATAATACTCTTTACAATCCACCAACACTTCATCCACTTTACCTGTAGGCCAAGTGTTCTTGTAGCTGTCTAATGGAAAGGTGTTTAAAGTATCTTGCTTTTTCATGCGAGACGCATTTGAATATATGTCTGTTATCTTTGGACTCCAAATAGTCTTATAGTCTCCAACTGGTATTAGATAGTATGCATCGCCGAATAATCCATGTCGATTAGTATTATAAGAGGCATATATAATATGCTCAATATTAAACTTGTTAACCAGATCTTTAAATAATTTTCCTAAATCAGCATCATATACTGGAGAGCTTGAATTTATGGCAGATCCTATCTTACCTTTATCCCACGGACCTGAAGTTACCTTTGCAGCTCCTGTTCTGATTCCTCCTGACTCTCTAACTAACATAGGTTTGTTTCCTAGTTTTTTAATGTGAGGTAAAGCTTCTGTTAATGTATCTAGTACACTTGAACCTTCAATAATGTCTTCGAGTAATACATCTTTTAACTTGATAATAGATTCTAATTTAGGTTCCATTAACTTTTCAATTCGCATTGTAAGTAAAGGCCTTCCATTAATGATTGGAAGTCCGTATGTATCATACTCAATAGATTTAACTTTAACTCGTTTGTTTTTAAATCTACCTACGCGTACAATATCTCCTATTTCAATTGGTATCTTTATCATTTATACTGATTTGATATCTGTTGATTCAATAAGTGTGTATGTAAATGAATTACCGTGAATGTCTTTTGATTTGCGACATATAGCCATAAATGCATCAAAGTCTGCTGATTTTTTAAATACTTGACAACCTTCAGACCAATTTTCTACGTAAGTTGAATCGGTGCCGGCTTTGTGAATATTAATTCCAAAAACTCCTTCTTGAATTTTATCTTCATTGTAAGTTAAATCTTTATTAGCATCTCTATAAACTTTAACGTTTTTTGCTTGCCCTAAAGCTTCATATTTTCCTTGATGTAATCTAATAGTATGAGAGCCTCTATATTGACCTTCAACTAATCTAGCAACACCAGCTGCATTGTGATATTCCATAACACCCTTCTTACCTGGATCTGTTGTTGCTTGCCAACAATTAAACTTCCAAATACCATTTTCTTTATAAGATATAGTTAACCAGTCATCAAATACATTTGTTACTTTTTGACCTGTAGTGGAGTTTCTTACTCCGACAATATTTACATCATAATCTTTAGCTCCTTCAAACCATACATATCCTTTTGACTTTACTGCTAATTCAATTTGTTCTCTTGTATAACAACTCATAATTTATTTTTTAATTTATTTGATAATTTAAGTAACTAGGTTTAATAGGCTTGATGTTTTCAAAGTAAAATGAATATGTCTTTTTTGTATTGTGTAGATAAATTGTTTTTAAAAACCCTACTGGAATAGTAGCTCCTGTTGGTAATTTAGAACTACCATCAGTAAAAATTACTCTTATAGTAACAGACACCATTTCATTGATTGCCCATACTCTTTCTTGTACTTCTAACATTTTCCATACACCTCTATTTAAGTATTGGTTTTGTAAAGCACAATTAACATAAGAGAATGTTTTGTATAACATTTCTTTAGTGCAATTAAAGTCTGCTGCTGGAGCCATATGTCCTTTGTCATATACATTGTCTACATAATCTTTTGCATCTGAAGTGTGAACACTTTTATCAGTGTAAAAATCCATACCAGCTCTTGACGCGGTACCATTGGTACATTGTACTGTATAGGTTATTTTTAAAGGACTTTCAAGCTTTTCACTATAAACTGCTTCATAAAT
>Ga0209400_1002840_pt1 | contig 12926 bp, 11 predicted proteins | sample M_130807_EF_Meta_FD_187313 | JGI IMG/M metagenome (GOLD analysis project Ga0209400, IMG submission 187313) | Freshwater microbial communities from Lake Montjoie, Canada to study carbon cycling - M_130807_EF_MetaG (SPAdes) (version 2) | ecosystem: Environmental > Aquatic > Freshwater > Lake... | reverse complement strand
GAGATCGCTTTCTTTCCGCCGGTGACCGGGGGCTGATATGGCGATCTCAATCCGCGTCCAAGAAAAAGATTTCGACATTAGTGCTGAAATAGCGCTACTTCGCAAAGGCGATCCTAGAGTTGGCGCAGTGGTGAGCTTCTTGGGCACTGTGCGCGATATGAATGACGGTAGCCAAGTGAAGGGAATGACGCTAGAGCATTACCCCGGCATGACCGAAAAAGCATTGCAAGAAATTCTGGATCAAGCCAAAACCCGTTGGGATATTTATCAGACCTTAGTGATTCATAGAGTAGGTCCACTGCTACCTGAAGACCAAATTGTCTTAGTTTCGGTTACCAGCGCGCATAGAGGAGAAGCATTTGCTGCATGTGAATTCATCATGGATTATTTAAAAACTGCAGCTCCATTCTGGAAAAAAGAAGACACTCCGCAGGGTGCAAGATGGGTTGACGCCCGTGTGACCGACGATGCCGCAATGGCGCGCTGGGTTAAGAAGTAACTTTACTTTTAAAAAACTTCAATTTCTCGCCTCTAGGAAGTTTCTTTAATCTCGCCTCCGCTTTGGACGCCCCTGATCGATCGGGGTGCTCTTGAGTCGCCAAAAGGACAACTGGTCTACGAGACCTTGTATAGCGCGCACCTTGCCCTAAATTGTGAGCTTCTAGACGATGTTCTAGGCGATTAGTGATGCCGGCATAGTAAGTGCCATCAGCACATTCGAGGAGGTAAACAAGCCAAGTCAAAATAAGAGAAATGAGGGATAAAAGTGGGTTATACGCTTGAAATTATCAAGAATGTCCTTATATTCTATAGATAGATATATGGAGTACATAAATGAGAATAGATAAGTTAACCACTAAATTTCAAGAGGCCTTAAGTGAGGCCCAAAGTATCGCTTTAGCCAAAGATAACCAATATATTGAGCCAGCCCATGTGTTGCTGGCAATGTTGCGCGATTCTGATGGTGCTGCCAAGAGTTTATTAACCCGTGCTGGTGTCAACGTCTTAGGCCTTGAAAAAGGCGCGGAGAAGATCATTGCGAATTTGCCTGAAGTACAGGGTACTAGCGGCGAGGTTCAGGTGGGTCGTGATTTAAGCAATTGGCTCAACCTCTGCGAAAAAGAAGCTAACAAGCGTAATGACCAATTTATTGCTGGCGAACTATTTTTGCTAGTCGTAGCGGATGATAAAGGTGAGCTTGGTAAAGCGGCTCGTGAAAATGGATTAAATCGTAAATCATTAGAAGCGGCTATTGATTTGGTACGCGGAGGAGAGTCAGTGAATAGTGCAGATGCTGAAGGTCAACGTGAGGCCTTAAAGAAATACACCATCGATTTAACCGAGCGTGCCCGTATGGGTAAGTTAGATCCCGTGATTGGCCGCGATGACGAGATTCGTCGAACTATTCAGATCTTGCAACGTCGTGGCAAAAACAATCCGGTATTAATCGGCGAGCCAGGTGTAGGTAAGACGGCAATTGTTGAGGGCTTAGCGCAACGTATAGTCAACGGTGAGGTTCCTGAAACTCTGAAGAACAAGCGCGTCCTTGTTTTGGATATGGCTTTGTTATTAGCTGGTGCTAAGTATCGCGGTGAGTTTGAGGAGCGTTTGAAGGCCGTACTGAGTGATGTTGCCAAAGACGAAGGTCAAACCATCATCTTTATTGATGAGATTCATACGATGGTTGGTGCTGGTAAAGGTGATGGCGCAATGGATGCTGGCAATATGCTTAAGCCCGCCTTAGCTCGTGGCGAATTGCATTGCATCGGTGCCACGACTTTAGATGAGTACCGTAAGTACATTGAAAAAGATGCTGCACTAGAGCGTCGCTTCCAAAAAGTGATGGTTGAAGAGCCTAGTGTGGAAGCAACGATTGCGATCTTGCGTGGTTTGCAAGAGCGTTATGAACTTCACCATGGTATTGAGATTACCGATCCAGCGATTGTGGCTGCCGCGGAGTTATCGCATCGCTACATTACGGACCGTTTCTTGCCGGATAAGGCGATCGACTTAATTGACGAGGCGGGTTCACGTATTCGGATGGAGATTGACTCTAAGCCTGAGGTGATGGATAAATTAGAGCGTCGTCTGATTCAACTCAAGATTGAGCGTGAAGCAGTTAAGAAAGAAAAAGACGAAGCCTCTCAAAAGCGCCTTGGCCTCATAGAGGACGAAATCAAACGCCTCGGTGCCGAGTATGCTGACTTAGAAGAAATCTGGAAAGCAGAGAAGGGGGCTGTCTTGGGCGCCGCTCATCTAAAAGAAGATATCGAAAAAGTTCGCGCTGATATCGCTAGGCTACAACGAGAAGGTAAGTTGGAGCAAGTCGCAGAATTGCAATACGGAAGATTACCAGAGCTTGAAGCCAAGCTCAAGTCTGCCGCAGCAGCCGAAGCTAAAAGTGATAAAAATGGTGCTGTGAAGAACAAACTTCTACGTACCCATGTGGGTGCAGAAGAGATTGCTGAAGTAGTGTCTCGTGCTACTGGTATTCCGGTATCGAAGATGATGCAGGGCGAGCGCGATAAGTTACTCAAGATGGAAGAGCTCTTACATAAGCGTGTAGTTGGGCAGGAAGAGGCCATTCGCGCGGTGTCAGATGCGATTCGTCGCTCCCGTGCTGGCTTGTCTGAAGAGAATCGCCCTTACGGATCTTTCTTATTTTTAGGACCTACTGGTGTTGGTAAGACAGAACTCTGCAAAGCTTTAGCGGGCTTCTTGTTTGATAGTGAAGAGCATCTCATTCGCATTGACATGAGTGAATTCATGGAGAAGCATAGCGTTGCGCGTTTGATTGGCGCGCCTCCAGGTTATGTGGGCTACGAAGAGGGTGGCTATTTAACGGAGCAAGTCCGTCGTCATCCTTATAGTGTGATTCTCTTTGACGAGATTGAAAAAGCGCACCCTGATGTCTTTAACGTACTCCTGCAAGTATTGGATGATGGTCGTTTAACGGATGGTCAAGGCCGTACCGTAGATTTTAAGAACACCGTGATTGTGATGACTAGCAATATTGGCTCCCATCTCATTCAGTCTATGAATGGCAAGAAGCAGTTAGAGATTAAGGAAGCTGTGTTTGAAGAGCTTAAGAGTCATTTCCGTCCAGAATTCTTAAACCGCATTGATGAGATCGTGGTCTTCCATGGCTTGGATAAAGGCAATATCGCCAATATTGCCAAGATCCTGCTCAAAAACTTGTCGGGTCGTTTGGCAAAAGTCGATATGCAGCTTGAGGTCAGTGATGCCGCCTTGAATAAGATTGCTGAAGTGGGCTTTGATCCTATTTATGGGGCAAGACCACTCAAGCGGGCTATTCAGCAATTCATCGAGAACCCCGTTTCTAAGATGATCTTGGAGGGCAAGTTCGGACCTAAAGATGTGGTGCCTGTAGATGTCGATAAAAAAGGCGACTTTAGCTTCACACGCCAGGTTCACTAAGCACTAACTAGGCGGTAACTGAGTATTTCAGCAGAAATCTTCCTGCACTAGTAAACTCCGTACATGACTGTTGCCCTCACTAGTAGGCGCGCCAGTGATGTCCGGGTTATTGGTCTGATCAGCCTGGCGCACGGTAGCTCCCACTTCTTTCATTTGATTCTGCCTCCCATGTTCCCATGGCTGAAGGCAGAATTTGGCTTTAACTATGCTGAGCTTGGTTTGCTCATGACCATCTTCTTTGTGGTTTCCTGCATAGTTCAGGCTGCCTCTGGATTTTTAGTTGATCGTATTGGTGCTCGCCCTGTTCTATTTGCTGGAGTGGGCTTACTTGCATTGGCTGCTCTGACCTATTCACAAAGTAATGGGTATGCCATGTTGGTTTTAGGGGCTGTGATTGCAGGATGTGGTAATGGCATTTTCCATCCTGTCGATTACACACTCATTAATCATAAAATTTCTCCATCGAATTTACCCTACGCTTACTCTGTCCATGGGGTCACAGGTTATTTGGGGTGGGCTGCCGCACCTGCCTTTATGGTTGCCATGACCACTATATTTGACTGGCGGATTGCATTCTTGGCCGCCGCTGCACTTGAAGCATTTATTCTATTAACACTTTGGCTTGATCGTGACCGCTTGGTCGATGATGTCCAAGTAAGACGCCAGGAATCGGAAACCAATCATGCTGCTAATAATCCCGGCAGCACACCATTAAGTACTTTTGGATTCATGAAATTACCAGTCGTTTGGTTTTGCTGGATTTTCTTTTTCTTCAGCATGGCGGCAACTTCTGGACTTCAATCCTTTGCTCCTACTGCCCTCTTCAAAATTTATGATCTTGCCGTGAGCTCCGGAAATTACTACTTAACCTTACTATCCATGGGTGGAGCTGGTGGCATGTTGTTAGGTGCTTATCTCGCTACACGCCTGAAAGTCCCAGAAAGAATTATCACTGTCTGCTTTACCGTCAATATTTTGATGGGTCTTCTTTTGGCAACTGGCGTAGTTCCCACAGAGATCATTGTGATGGCCTTTATTGTGATCGGTCTTGGTTTAGGTATTGCAGCACCATCACGTGATTTGATGATTCGCGCTGCTACCCCTTCGGGTGCATCTGGAAGGGTGTATGGAATTGTGTATTCAGGGATTGATTTGGGCGCGGCCCTCAGTCCACTGGTGTTTGGCATCCTATTAGATGTTGGTATGCCTAAGTTGTTATTCATTGGTGTTGCACTGCTGCAACTGATGATTATTTTGATTGGCTTTAAGGTTTCTAAACTGGGCGTCAGCAAATCTGCTTAGTCAGCTCTTTCATTTCATAATATGAAATAGCATTACACTGCGTAAAATGCGGTCTGATTAGTTGTTGTAGATTACATTTCGGTAAGTGGGTCACCCTTCCGCATTATAAAAATAGCCATTTAAGTGATTGTTTTTAAATAACTAAATATTTTTATAAAAATCTGCGATCTCCCTTGTAAGCTTTGTTGAACTGTCTAAACTCTTATATAAGACATAAGAGTTAAATGTCTCAATATTGGAAGTACTTGTTTAACTTAGGGGGAAAAACATGGCAGATCGCAAAGCAGAAATCGCAGCACTCCAAAAAGATTGGGATACCAATCCACGTTGGAAAGGCATTACCCGCGGCTACACAGCAGAAGACGTTGTCCGTCTGCGCGGTTCACTCAAGATTGAGCACACTTTGGCTAAGCATGGTGCCGAGCGCCTTTGGCAATTAGTGAATAACGAGGCTTACGTAAACTGCTTAGGTGCCTTGACTGGTGGGCAAGCAATGCAACAAGTGAAAGCGGGCATCCAAGCAATCTACCTATCTGGTTGGCAAGTTGCTGCTGATGGTAACTCTTATGCTGCTATGTACCCAGACCAATCTTTATATCCAGTAGATTCGGTGCCTAAGATGGTTGAGCGTATTAATAACTCTTTCCAGCGCGCCGATGAAATTCAGACGGCTAAAGGAATTAATAAGGGCGATACAGGTTACATCGAGTACTTTGCACCCATCGTTGCTGACGCCGAAGCCGGATTTGGTGGCGTATTGAATGCATTTGAGTTAAGTAAAGCATTAATCAAGCAGGGCGCGGCTGGCGTTCACTTCGAAGACCAATTGTCTTCAGTGAAGAAGTGCGGTCACTTAGGTGGCAAAGTATTGTTGCCAACAGCTGAGTCTGTTCAGAAATTGATCTCTGCTCGTTTAGCTGCTGACGTGATGGGTGTTTCAACCATTATCTTGGCGCGAACTGATGCTGAAGCAGCTGACTTATTAACTTCTGACTATGATGAAAATGACAAGCCATTCTTGACTGGTGAGCGGACTCCAGAAGGCTTCTACAAAACACGCAAGGGCTTGGATCAAGCAATCTCGCGTGGTTTGGCATACGCCGCTTACGCTGATATGGTGTGGTGTGAGACAGGCACGCCGGACCTTGATTTTGCTCGGAAATTTGCTGAAGCAATTCGTGCGAAATTTCCAGGCAAGATGTTGGCATACAACTGCTCACCATCTTTCAATTGGAAGAAAAACTTGGATGATGCAACGATTGCGAAGTTTCAACGGGAGCTAGGTGCCATGGGTTACAAGTATCAATTTATCACTCTCGCTGGTATTCACTCCATGTGGTACCACATGTTTGATTTAGCGCAAGACTATATGCAGCGCGGTATGACTGCCTATATTGAGAAAGTACAAGAGCCAGAATTTGCTGCTCGTGATCGAGGTTACACTTTCGTTTCGCATCAGCAAGAAGTTGGCACCGGTTACTTTGATGATGTCACTACTGTCATTCAGGGTGGCAAGTCTTCCGTAACGGCATTGACTGGTTCTACCGAAGAAGAGCAGTTCCATTAATCCTGGATGAATCCCTAAGTAGTTTGTATTAGCAGAAGCATCAATACTGCCGCGGCATCTAAATTACCCCACAAGGGTGACTTAGGTGCCGTTTTCGTATACATTCTTCCCATGACTAATTGCGTACTTTGTAAAGATGAACCCAAGCCTGAAGAGGGGCAACTGATTTGGCGCGGTGATGACTGTCGCATCATTCTTGTGAATGATTCCGATCTACCCGGTTTTTGTAGAGTGATCTGGAATCGTCATGAAGCAGATATGACTGATCTGACTTATGGTGAGCGCGAGCATCTGATGACACTCGTGTTTGCTGTGGAAGAGGCAATACGCCATGTCATGCATCCCGATAAGGTTAATCTTGCAGCCTTAGGTAATATGGTTCCCCATATTCACTGGCATGTCATCCCTAGATTTAAGGATGATGCTTTTTATCCAGGATCGGCTTGGTCAACAAGAGTTCAGGAAACTCCAGTAGCCGTATTGGTAGCTCGAAAGCAAAAAGCCATGGAGTTGCCTGATGTAATTAAGGCTGCAATTTCCTCTCTTACTTAATTTTTTGTAATCCCATGCTTAAATCATTACTTGCATTTTTAGTATTCACAATTAGCCCTGTCTTATGTGAAGTTGTTTATGCGGCAGATATCCAAGTGATTACTTCAGGCGCCTTTGCGGAGGCGTTAAAAGATTTGGCTCCTCAATATGAAAAGCAATCCTCTAATAAGGTCATTATTTCTTATGGCTCATCGATGGGGGCTGCACCCGATTCCATCCCATCTAGATTGGCTAAGGGTGAGAAATTTGATGTACTTATTTTGGCTGCGCCAGCATTGGATGGATTTATTAAAAGTGGAGTAGTTCAGTCAGGTACGAGAGTAGATCTGGTTGCCTCAGTAATGGGGGCTGTAGTGAAGGCGGGTGCCCCGAAACCAGATATCAGCACTATGAGCGGTCTTAAATCAGCGCTACTAAATGCTAAGTCGGTTGCATATTCCGCTAGTGCGAGCGGTGTGTATTTATCGACTGAGCTCTTTTTGAAAATGGGTATCTCTGAGCAGATGGATAAGACTGCTAGAAAAATATACAGTGAGCGGGTAGCCTCGGTAGTCGCGCGAGGCGATGCAGATTTAGGTTTTCAGCAAGTCAGTGAGTTACTCCCAATTCCAGGAGTTGATTTTATTGGGGAGCTTCCTCCTGAAGCGCAGAGAACTGTTCTTTTTTCTGCAGGGATCACCAATGATGTGATAAATGCAGATGCCTCTAAAGACTTAATTACCTTTTTGGCTTCCTCAAAGGCGGCACCCACTATTCAAAAGGCTGGCTTAAAACCAGTATTGCCAACTGTTCCTTGGTAGATTCAAGCCCTATTGATTTAGATTAATTTCTTCAGGGCCTCTAAATATTTTTCGGGATTCAGTGCTTGATTTTCTCTTTGAGCTTCCCACATCGACTGTCCTAAGCATTCCATGATGAGGTGTTGTGCTTCATGCATAGATCCTAGTTTTTGGGATAGTTTTTCTGCAATTACTTTAATTCCAGGCGGCTGATCGATTGAAATCTGTTCGCTAATCGACAGATGCATCGAGAGATGTAGGAAAGGATTCGTTTCGCCACGTTCTGGTGTGTAGTCTTGGGCTAAGGCACCTTCAGGATCTGTCAGTAGGGCGTGATACTCGGGGTGATCTACCATCCAATCACTTGCGAGAGTTTCCATTGGATCCAGAATGTGGCCATCCGTTTTCTTCTTCCAGGTATCGCAGAAAAAGCGACGCACTTCTTCTCGAGTTGGATTAAATATCGCCACGTACTTTTCCTTTACCGGTTTTTTGTTTAAAGCCACATAAAGGCTCAACGATGCACTGGGCACAATCTGGGTTGCGCGCCTTGCAAGTGTATCTGCCATGCAGGATAAGCCAATGATGTGCGTCTAGTAAATACTCTTTAGGTACGCGTTTCAGTAGTTGCTCTTCAACTTTCATTACATCCTTACCGGGCGCTAAGCCAGTACGATTAGACACTCTAAAGATATGCGTATCAACAGCCATAGTGGGTTGCCCAAAGGCGGTATTGAGAATCACGTTGGCAGTTTTTCTGCCAACCCCTGGCAAAGCTTCCAGTTCTTCACGAGTTTGTGGAACTTCGCCTTGATGTTTATCGAGTAGTAGACGACAGGTTTCTTGAATATGCCTGCCTTTAGAGTTAAATAATCCAATGTGCTGAATAAATGACTTCACTCCTTCTTCGCCAAGATCTAAAAGCGCTTGAGGCGTATTGGCGATCTTAAAGAGTTTGCTTGTACCTTTGTTGACCGAGATATCGGTCGCTTGTGCTGAGAGTAATACTGCAATGAGTAGCTCAAAAGGTGAGTTGTATTCAAGTTCAGTTCTCGGTTTGGGATTATTGGCCTTGAGTTGCTCAAAAAAAGCACGTCGTTTTTCAGGATTCATCATTCTTTTTGCTGAGCACGTGCAATTGCGGCAGCAATAATGGCGCGTTTACGATCTTGCTCTTTCTTTTGCTCATCTGATGTTGGGGTATCAGCATTTACTGCTATTAATTTAGCTGCAGCTTTTTTAGCTAAACGCTCATCGTTGTCCTTTTGATCTCTCTCAAGGCGCTGTTCTCGCTCGTGATAACGCTTACGTGAAATATCTGCCAGGCCTGGCGACCAGGCGTTCCAGCCTGTTTGATCGCCAGTGACATCGATCATGCTGATGCAATCTACTGGACATGGTGGAATGCAAAGGTCGCAACCCGTACACCACTCCGTTAAAACTACATGCATTTGTTTAGAAGCACCCACAATAGCATCTACAGGACATGCCTGTATACATAAGGTACAGCCAATACATTTCTGCGGGTCAATGAAGGCTACCGGTCTAGGGCGCTCAATACCGCATTCGGGGTCAATTGTGGGGTGCAGCTCAAAAGCATCTTGTGGATAAATGGGAATGAGTATTTTGCTTAGACGCTCAATGCCATCGACGCCTCCTGGCGGGCAACGATTGGGCAAAGCCTCGCCACTGGCCATGGCTTCTGCATAGCCTCGGCAATCGGGATATCCGCATTTAGTACATTGGGTTTGAGGAAGTGCATCCTCTAAGCGATCAGCAAGTTTGTTCGCTTGGTTGGTTTTCATTGCGAGATAACGGGCTAAAAAAGTGAGGGCCATAGCCCTCAATCAATGATGCTTAGTTAGAGCCTTCTAATTTAGGAGATCTTGCTTTAGTTCTTTTTTGCGCAACTTGATGCTCGCGAATAAAGGACTTAATCTTTGGATAAACCTTATCACGCCAACGACGACCAGCAAAGATGCCATAGTGGCCTGCGCCAGTAACTTCATAGTGATCTTTATGCTCTTTAGGAATGCCAACACATAAGCCATGTGCCGAGCGGGTTTGCCCACTTCCAGAGATATCGTCAAGTTCACCCTCGATAGTAAGCAGTGCAGTCTTTTTAATATCTTGCGGCTTCACTAGATCACCAGCTACTTCCCAGGTACCGTTAGGTAAAGCGTAATCTTGGAAAACAGTCTTGATAGTATCTAAGTAGAACTTGGCATCTAAGTCTAATACTGCGTTGTACTCATCATAAAAACGAATATGCGCACTGGTATCTTGCTCGTCACCCCTTACGAGATTTTGGAAGAAGTCCCAATGACTTTGTAGATGGTTCTGCGGGTTCATCGCAAGAAAACCAGTATGTTGCAAGAATCCTGGATAAACTTTGCGACCCACGCCAGGATAGGTTGGCGGTACTTTGTAAATAACGTGACTCTCGAACCAATTAAAAGACTTTTGCTCCGCTAAGTTATTCACAGCCGTAGGTGATTTTCGGGCATCAATCGGACCGCCCATCATGATCATCGATGCAGGTGTTACTTCACCAGCAGAAGCCATCAGAGAAATTGCGCCTAAGGTTGGAACGGTAGGCTGACAAACGGATACGACATGCAAATCTTTTGCACCAATCTCGCGAATAAATTCTTGGATGTAGTGAACATAGTCATCTAGGCCAAACTCACCATCTTCAATTGGAACGTTACGGGCATCAATCCAGTCGGTAATGTAAACCTTATGGTCTTGCAAAAGAGTGCGAACGGTATCACGCAACAAGGTAGCATGGTGCCCGGACATGGGAGCAACCACCAATACAACCGGATCATCCTTGAGACTCTTGATAGTTTCTACATCATCTGAAAAGCGTTTGAAGCGAACTAGATTGCAAAAAGGTTTTGCAACGATTGTTCTTTCATGGATGGCTACTTCTTGACCGTGTGCCTGAACAGAGCGAATACCAAATTCAGGTTTTTTGTAGTTTTTACCTAGGCGATGAAGAAGTTCGTAACTAGCAGCTAAACGCTCAGATCCTGGAACCATGGATGCTGGATTAGAGGCATTTATAAATGCCTCAGAGGCTGCTCGCGCCCATGAGCTGAGCGGCTGAAGTAAGGCTGTTTGGAACTCGTGTAACTGATATAGCATTTTAGCTCCTGTAATTCTGTATATCCGCTTGTTATCCTAAAACGCGGGCGATTGCTTTGGCTACTTTATCAATATTTTTAGTATTGAGCGCCGCAACACAAATGCGTCCAGTGGAGAGGGCATAAATACCATCTTCTTTCTGTAAGCGTTCAACTTGCTCAGTCGTTAAACCTGAGTAAGAAAACATTCCACGTTGCTGTTCGATAAAAGCAAAATCTTGTTTCACGCCAGCAGCAGCCAGTTTTTCAACGAGGCCATGACGCATTGCTTTAATACGGTCACGCATTTCTGCTAACTCATCTTCCCAAAGCTTGCGTAGTTCAGGGGAATTTAAAACAGCAGAAACAATGGCGCCACCGTGAGTTGGGGGATTTGAATAGTTGGTGCGAATCACACGCTTCAATTGTGAGAGTACGCGAGTAGATTCGTCTTTGCTTTGTGTCACGATAGACAGGGCACCAACACGCTCACCATAAAGTGAAAATGACTTGGAGAAAGAGCTCGATACGAAGAAGGACATGCCAGACTGAGCAAAGAGGCGAACGGCGATGCCATCTTGTTCAATACCAGATGCAAAGCCTTGGTAAGCCATATCCAAGAAGGGAATCAAACTCTTGTTTTTACAGATGTCGATCACTTGACGCCATTGCGCTTCGGTAATGTCAGCACCAGTTGGGTTATGACAGCAGGCATGCAAAAGAACAGTCGTGTTCTTCGGAAAGGACTCCAGAGATTTCACCATGCCATCAAAATCAACACCCCGAGTTTTACCATCGAAGTAGGTGTATTCCACAACTTCAAAGCCCGCCGATTCAAAAATACCGCGGTGGTTTTCCCAGGTTGGGTTGCTGATAGCGCAGGGTGCATTTAAATTAAGGCGCTTGATGAAGTCGGCGCCAACACGTAATGCACCGGTGCCACCCAAACATTCCGCAGTTACAACGCGGCCATCTTTGATCAGCGCCGAGTCAGCGCCAAACAATAAATTTTGCACTGCACTGTTGTAGGGGTTTGGACCTTCAATCGGAATGTAGCTGCGTGGAGAATGTTTAGCAACGATCGCTTCTTCAGCCTTGATCACTGCTTTAAGAAGAGGCACCTTGCCTTCATCTGTGTAATACACGCCTACACCCAGGTTGACTTTGTCATGACGCTGGTCTGCAACGTAGGCTTCTGTGAGGCCAAAAATAGGATCTTTAGGAGCTAACTGGACTGAGGCAAATAGGGTCATTGGAGGTCGAAAATGATGGTTTAGGGGTAGGTCTACTAATAATTACCGCTCAACTTAGCTTAATTAATGGTTTTACAGGCCAGAATGAACTATTTCCAAATAAAAACGGCAAAATCATTGTTTGTACAAAATTCGCTGTGAAGAAAACTCACAGGTCAAATGATAGCTGAGATGCCCCCTAAGTCCCCCAAAAAGCCGTCGAATTCCACAGATCAAGCAGATATCAAAAAACCAGTTGCTGACCCATTGGGTGAGGCTGGCCATGATCTGGATCCTGCCAAATTTGTCAGCTTTCCAGATTCTCCCTATCAGCTTTATCAGCCCTTTAGCCCTGCTGGCGACCAACCTGGGGCGATTGAAGCCTTAGTCGAGGGTATTGAGGACGGACTCACTTTTCAGACCCTGCTCGGGGTTACAGGATCTGGAAAGACCTTCACGATGGCTAATGTGATCGCCAGAACGGGGCGTCCGGCCATTATTTTTGCTCCGAACAAGACCTTAGCTGCTCAGCTCTATAGTGAATTTAGGGAGTTTTTCCCCAAAAATGCGGTTGAGTACTTCGTTAGTTACTACGATTATTACCAGCCTGAGGCTTATGTTCCTCAGCGCGATCTCTTTATTGAAAAAGATTCATCCATTAATGAGCACATTGAGCAGATGCGGCTGTCTGCAACCAAGAGTTTGTTAGAGCGACGTGATGTCATTATCGTCGCAACCGTTTCTGCGATTTACGGTATTGGTAATCCTGGCGACTATCACAGTATGGTGATGACATTGCGTCCTGGCGACAAGATGAGTCAACGCGATATTTTGATGCGACTAATTGCCATGCAATACGATCGTAATGAGACGGATTTTAAGCGTGGAGTATTTCGAGTACGCGGGGATACGATTGATATTTTCCCCG
>Ga0209400_1002838_pt1 | contig 12935 bp, 12 predicted proteins | sample M_130807_EF_Meta_FD_187313 | JGI IMG/M metagenome (GOLD analysis project Ga0209400, IMG submission 187313) | Freshwater microbial communities from Lake Montjoie, Canada to study carbon cycling - M_130807_EF_MetaG (SPAdes) (version 2) | ecosystem: Environmental > Aquatic > Freshwater > Lake... | reverse complement strand
TGCATGACATGTGGTGTGAAGATGAGAATGGCTGGATCATGTTTCGTCTGTGAAGGTTGCGGAAACACCTCAGGCTGTTCCTGATAAGTAGGTAATTTACGAATTCCCTGATTTAAATTCAGTAAGAGCATTTATTGCTAACAGTTTTTAAATGAAGAATTTACGTCCAATTAATATATGAGGCAACATCTGGACTCTTTCCAGATCTAATGTTATTGAATAGGGATTCAATAGAATTATCAGTTGATTGATATTCAGTAGCTAGCTTTTCTAAACTAAGTTGATCTGTTTTCATTAGAGCTAGAGTTTTAATAAGTCGGTCTTTGGTCCAGCCAGATACAAAATGCACTGTTAGCTCTTGCTTTTGTAGATGAGCCATGTCTGCCCACGACTTAATTCCATCAGGAGTATGTCCGGAATAAATTATCTGCCCAGTACCTATTCTAGAATTACCAAAACTTTCAGCAGCCCAAGTTGCTGGCAATGATCGATGATACATTTCAAAAGCTTCTGGATTTTGCACTGTGTCTATTACTGCCGTTGGTTTAAAATCAGATAATTCATCTTGGGTAACAGTTTTAATGTTTGCAGTAGAAACTCCCAAAGCATTAATTTTGGCTAGCTTTGAATCATGTCGGCCTAGAAGTAAGGTTCTAAAGCCACGTGCTTTGGCACATAAAGCCCCACTTGCTCCAATCACGCCATCTCCGACAATAATTACGCCATCTCCTGCGTTTGCATTAATTCGTGAGGCTGCATTAAAGCCAACTTGGGCTACAACTCCAAAGGCAGCTCTATTAAGCGGAATTGAGGTAGCGTCAAAAACTTCAAATTCTTCACAAATTCCATATTCAGTGTGCGCCCCCCACCCTGCAGTGGCGTTGACATAGTTAAGGCTTGCAGTTGCAAAAACCTGTTGTCCTACCTTCACAGTACTTACTTTGTTACCTATTTTTTCAACCACTCCAGTTCGCTGATAACCAGGGACTAGTGGGAAACTAAAATTTCCCCATTCAAATCTTCCAGAAATAACCCACTTATCTGTTCCAGTACTAACCCCTGAGTAATGTGTTCTAATTGCAACCTGCGTGTCACCAATTATTGGTAATTCAACTTCAGAAAGTGATCCAGTATCAGCAGAGTAAATGACTACTGCTTTAGAACTTTGCAAGTATTCCGCCATCAGGAATTATTGATGATCCTGTAATAAAACTTGCCCCTCTTGAGAGTGCAAAGGCAATAACATCTGCTACCTCTTCCGGTTGAGCAATTCGTCCAATTGCACTATCACCGGGTGGAAAGCCCAACTCGGCCAAAGACTTACCTTCGCGCTCTGCATGTTGGCGAAGCATTGGCGTATCAGTAGCACCAGGAATAATACAAACTACTCTAATTTTGTCGGGCGCAAGATCTAACGCCATAGTTTTAGTTAGGGTTAAAACTGCTCCTTTAGCAGATGCGTATGGTGCGACACCAGTTGATGTGGCGTAGGCGTGAATAGATGAAATGTTAACTATTGCACCACCACCAGCTGACCTGATTAATGGAATTGAATACTTTGCCATCAAATATAAGCTTGTTAGATTTATGGCAATTATTCGTTGCCAATCAGCAAAGCTGGTACTTTCAACGCTCATATTAAATGCGCCAACTGCCGCATTATTTACTAATCCTTTTAGGCGTATTGATTTAGATTTAACTTGCTCGCAAATAGCCTGACACTCTTCTTCGCTGGTTAAATCAGCAGTAATCATCTCAATTAGTTTTCCATCGGGATTAATTGACTTACAAGTTTTTGACAATGCATCACCATTTTTATCAACTGCAATAACAAATATCCCTTGTTTTACTAAGTTTTCAACGGTTGCAGAGCCAATTCCACCAGCCGCACCGGTAACAATTACAGCATCACCTTTTGTTGCAAATGAATTGTTTCTCAAGCAACAACTCCATCCTTGAAGCGATCAAAATTCTTCGGATCATATAGTGGAATTATGATTGGGGATTTAAGCGCGCGAGCATGAGCCGCCATACACTCATACATATTCTCAGTTATGCCGATGGGATGATTGTTTAATACATTCTCCATTACAAAAAAAGTATCACTTAAAACTGCAGTTCCATTTTTAGTATCAACCTCTACAGCAATTGATGCTCGGTGATGACCTCCAGACCACCAGGTTCGAAGTCCAGGTGCAATAGTTTCTTCATCTTCAAGCAAAACTACTCGATCCCAACTTTTGCCAACTAGCTCTGCCAAGATCTGCGGCGGAATACTTGTATCTCTTCCATCGTGTGGATGTTTGTGGGTTGTATGAAAATGAATCCAGCCACGTTTTGAGATATGAATTTTGGCGTTAGGAAATGCAAGCACATTGCTTACAGAATAGAGTTGTAGTGGCGTTAGAAATATATGAGTAATATCTTCTGGTTTAACACCTTGTTTTGCTAATTGATCAAGAATAAATTCACCTTCTTTGCGTTCAAACTTTACGCGCTCACCTAAAAAGGCAACCCAACCTTCATTCATTGGACCTAAATCTTTTGCAGGGCCCGTATTTACTAGTGCAGTGATTCCATTACCTTGTATTAATCCGACTTGAAATTGTAATCTAAACCAGTTATCCCATTGGCCCATCCAAAACAATTCTGGACCAGGAACTTCACTTCCACCCATTGAGAGCAGAGTCAATTTATATTGCATTTCATCTCCTTTATTCTTTAGACGGTTTGTAAGGCAATGTGTAAATCTGCTTTTACTTGATTCATGTGCATACGCATAGCTGCTTTTGCTAAATCAGAATTACCAGATATAACAGCCTGCATAATTTCGCCATGCCAATATGAAGCGTGTTCAACAGCCTCGGGTAATTTTGCCGCTTCAATTCGTATTTTTATCGAAAGATTAGCCATCAAATTATGCATATTATTTAAGATTGGGTTTTGTGTTGCTCGAGAAAGTGCTGCATGCCAAGCAACATCAATATCTGCGATTGTATTTGGACCCTCCATGCAATTAATCTGCAGATCTAGCAGATCCTGAAGCTCTTTAATATTTTCCTGAGTGGCATTTTTGGCAGCTAATGCGGCGATTTCTGGTTCAAGCATTTCTCTTGTTGCTTGAAGGTAGTCATACAAAGAAACATTTGAATTAATGCTTACCCATACCGGGTCTAAAACATTCCACTGATGGGTCGGGGCAACTATGGTGCCCATGCCTTGACTTACCCTAATAAAACCTTTGGCATCTAGGCTCCTGATGGCCTCTCTAACTACGCCGCGGGTTACTTTATAAGTCGTGCACAGTGTCAACTCAGAAGGGACTATTGAGCCTTCCCCAAGTTGGCCAGAGCCAATTTGAGAAAGTATGTCCTCAATAATCTGATCACTTAACTTCCTGTTAGACACTGTGCATTCCTTATCTCTAGCTATAACTATTTTTACTAGTTATTAATCTATTTCTAGATACTAGAAGTTGAACTTATCGATGTTAGTAGCATCGAACTCTTGTGGTGGGCCAGCAATAATTCCGGCATCCTTGCCCATGGTCCAGTTACCTGGTCCAACACCCTTAATTGAGAACTTAACTCCAGACTTAGGAGTTACTTTCTTTGTTTTCATAGAGACAATTAAGTTAGCAGCAATTTGACCTTGTAGACCTGGATCCCAAAGAGAGAACGACTTAACAGTTCCATCCTTGATGTATTGACGCATCTGGTTTGGAGTTCCAAGACCAGTTACTTGAACCTTGCCCTTTAGAGGAGAAGTTGAAAGAACCTGAGCGGCAGCTGCAATTCCAACAGTTGTTGGTGCATTTATTGCCTTCAAGTTTGGATACTTAGCAAGAAGTGCTGAAGCCTCAGTAGCACTCTTCTCTGGAGCGTCATCACCATAAACAGTTGCAACTAGTTTAAGAGTTGGCTGTCCGCCACCATCGATATATGTCTTCGCTCCTGCAAGCCAGGCATTTTGATCTGGTGCAGTTGAAGTTGCTGATAAGAATGCCCAGTCACCAGGACCACCCATAACCTTAGCGGTTTGATCAACTAAATATTTTCCAAGAACGGAGAAATCAGTTGGTGTGATTGATGCTTGGCGGCATGATGCGGCTGTGTCACCGTTAACTGTCAAAACAATAATTCCGGCTTTCATTGCGCGCTTAAGCGTTGGGCATAGTGCGTTTGCATCGTTTGGAGAAATTGCAATCGCAGTTACCTTTTGCTGAATTGCCGCTTCAATGAAAGGAATTTGATCTGTAGCGCCTGCTTGTGCTGGTGCTACAACCTTTACGGTCATATCTAATCCCTTAGCAGCTTTATTAAAACCACCAACAATTGCATCAAAGTATGGGTTACCTAGGTTCTTAGGAATATAAGTTACCTTGTACTTTGGTGCAGCAGTAGCTGATGTAGCAAGAAAAGAAGCACTAATTCCAGTCAGGATGAGTGACATACTCAGGACTGGGACTAGCACTTTACGTGATTTATTCATTAGCTCCCTCATTCCAATTTCCAGTAATAATGAATTTCATTATTACTGATTAATGACTCACAGTCTTTGACTGTGCTTCATTAAATCTCTTTTGTCGATTTCTTTTATCAACTGTGTACTCTCGAATTCTTGGTATAAGTACTGTAAGTATTAGTAGTATGCCAATTGCAGCATCCTGTACTTGACCATTAACATCCTGTATCACAAGCGATTCGCGCACCGCCATGATTGCAAATAACGCGACAACAGTTCCAGAAATGGCACCTCTGCCTCCAAATATGTCAGTTCCACCGAGAACTACAACAGTAATTGCTAGCAACTCAAGTCCTAAGCCTACATTTGAAATAGTTGAACCTAATCTTGAAGTTATCATTACAGCGCATAGTCCAGAAATTAATCCACTAATCGCGAAGGCTGTAAGGCGCACACGGTCAACACTTACACCTGAAAATTTACTTGAAGATGGGTTACTACCAGACATTATATTAAGCAAGCCGTAATTTGATCGGTGTAAGATAAAATAAAAGATTAATGCGGCTGCAAAAAAGAGCGCCAGCGGCGCTGGTAAGCCAGGAGTACCACCAATGATTAGCCTTTGATCAAAACCGATAAAACTCTCTGGATAATCGGCAACTACTGAATCTCCGAGCATTACTTGCGTTATACCTCGATAAAGTGCCAAAGTTGCAAGCGTTACAACAAGGCTAGGTAAACCAAGTTTTATGACAATCAAACCATTTATTAACCCTAGAACCAATCCAGTAACAACTGCAGCAAGTGAGCACCAAAGAATTGGCACACCTGCAGCAAATAGTTTTGCAAGTACGCCAGCACTTGCAGCCAACATTGAGGCAACTGATAAATCAATATCACCGTTAATAATTACAAAAGTAAGCGCAAGAGCTAGCAAACCAATCTCAATATAACGACCTGTGTTAAATACTATTGAAGTTGGATCTAGGAAGTACTCGGAGCCTAATGATCCATAAACCATTGCAAGAATTAAAATTACAGTTGGCCCAACAAGGTAGCTGGGCATTTTTTTCCTGCCCGTTTGCTTTAGCAAGTTTTTCATTTGCTGGACCCTTGATTTCTAATAGCCAGTAAGAATTTCTGTTCTTGCTTTCGCCTGACAATATTATCCACAGTAACCGCCAATAAAATTAAGAATCCGGTTGCGCACGCTTTCCAGAATGGTGAAACACCCACGACTGTAAGACCATTGGAAAGAATTCCAATTAGTAGGCAGCCAAGCGCAGTCCCAAGAGCGGTACCAGAACCACCAAATATGTTTGTGCCTCCGATTACTACTGCTGATATGACATCAAATTCAAGCCCACGACCAACATCAGCTGGATTTATAGTTGCATATCGTGCGGTGTAAAGAACGCCACCTACACCAGCTAAGACTCCTAAAAACACAAACACTAAAATCGTTATACGATTAAAAGAAAGTCCACGAGAAATTGCGCCCTCTGGGTTACTACCAACTGCGTAAATTCTTTTACCAAGTAGTGTTTGAGATGATATGTACCAAACTAATGTAATTGAAATAAATGCAAAAATTAATAGCCATGGAATGCCAATTGGTGAAGTGGTGGACAGATCTATAATCGCTTGTGGTACATCATTAGGATCAATTTGCACATTATCGGAAACTATAAATACTGCGCCGCGAATAATCGCCAAAGTGCCCAAAGTCGCAATAATTGACGGAATTTTTCCATAGCTAACTAATAATCCATTTAGTAAACCGCACAGCCCACCTACAAACATAGAAATTAAAATCAAACCAACAGTTGAAAATTCTGGATTTGACCTCGCAACCATACCCATCACCATGGCTGATAGCCCGAGCGTACTACCCACACTTAGGTCAATATTTCGTGTAACAATCACCAAAGTTTGACCAGCACCTACAACCATCAAAATTCCTACTGAGGATAAAATTGCACTTAAGTTATCTGATCTAAAAAATCTTGGTTCAATTGCACCAAAGATAGCCAGTAGCACGACAATAAAAACAAATATTCCAAATTCACGTTTTTTAAATATATAAGTCGCCTTACTGTCTTGTTTATTTGACATATTATTTTGTCTTTGTACTAGTCGATAGCCCAGAAGCCAAGCGCAAAACTGATTCTTCGGATATTTCTTTTCCTGTTAACTCGCCAGCAATTCGGCCATTTCGCATAACAATAATTCGTTGTGACAGCTCAATTAATTCTCTCATATCACTGCTGACCATAACTACTGACATTCCTTTATTAGCTGAATCAAATAAGAACTGATGTATTTCAGATTTTGATCCAACATCTACTCCACGTGAGGGTTCATCAATAAGTAGTACTTCAATATCCTGTTTGAGCCACTTAGCCAATGAGACTTTTTGCTGATTCCCACCACTGAGCTCTCGTACTAACTGGATGGCACTTGATAACTTAATTCGGAATTTATCAATTAACTCTTGACCAACCTTTGTCTCATTACCAAAATTACGAATACCGCCTTTAGAACTCAAATTTAAATTGGTGATTACTAAATTTTCATTAATTGATCTATTAAGCGCTAAGCCATTATGAGCACGATCTTCAGGGATTAGCGCCACTTTTGCGGCAATTGCTTGCTTCACATTCTTTAACTCACCATGATCTGCTGACTTAACTGTTCCTGAGGTTCGCGGGCGTAGTCCAAATACAGTCTCAAGAAGTTCACTCCTGCCCGCACCAACCAACCCACCAATTCCTAGAATTTCACCCTGCTTGACCTTAAATGAGACGTCAGATACGAAGCCAGGGCTAACTAGGTTAGAAACTTCAAGCATTACCTTGTTACTTGTGTTACCAGATCCAGCTGCAGCGGCATCAATATTTCTTCCAACCATAAGTTTTACCAGTTGATCCTCATTAGTTTCAGAGGTTTTCTTTACAGCAACGACTTCGCCATCCTTGAGAACTGTAATTCTTTGTGAGATTTTAAGCACTTCTTCAAGGCGATGTCCAATAAATATAACTGCGACGCCACTAGCGTGTAGCTTTCTAATTGTTGCAAACAAGCGCTCTACTTCTGAGGGAGTTAAGGAAGCGGTCGGCTCGTCAACAATTAACAATTTAAGTTTCTTGCGAAGCGCAGAAACCATATCTACCATCTGTTGATCGGCTACAGATAGTGCTTTAACGGGTGAGTGAATTGAAAAAGTGCACCCTAGCTCCTTTAGTAGCGCTTCTGTTTCTTCCTCAGCCTTTTTCCAATTAAACCGTCTACTACCACTGGCCCTCACCTGGTAGTCAACGCAAACATTTTCTAGAACTGACAGATCAGGAAAAAGTCGTGGCTCTTGGTGAATAAGTGCAACGCCAGAATTTTGGATCTCTCGGATATTTGCCCGAGTTCGATCGTTGCCCTCGAACTTAATTGTTCCTACATCAATCGGTACTAAGCCTGAAATTATTTTAACAAGCGTGCTTTTTCCAGCACCATTTTCACCAACAATTGCATGAATTTCATTTTGGTCTAATTCAAAATCAACTTTCTTTAGTACAGCTGAGTCGCCGTACCATTTTGAAATAGATCTGCACTCTAAAACTTTAATAGCCCCCCCTAAGTTCTAAAAATACATTTCCTAGCGAACTCACTTGTAGGACAGTTGTCAATACCAAAAAGATAACTCTTTAGTTTTATGAGAAAGATGCTAGAGTTATTTGATAAGTTTCTAGACTTGTCAGAGGGGTCAGCGTGTTATCACCAGTTACCGCAAATTACATGGGCGGTGGTTTGTTGGAGAAAAGTCTCACCCCTCAATGTGATAATCGCGCGATGGGCACCTATAAAAGCAAGGGCCCTGATGCCTGCTTTAATAAAATGAAGGTTGTGATCCGTCAAAGTGACTGAGATCGTGGGTGTATTACCAGTATTAGTGGTGCCTTTTAAGAAAGATGCCACGATCGACTTTGAATCAATTCCAAGATTAGTTGAACATTGCTTATCAAATGAAATCCAAGGCCTAGTAATTTTTGGCTTGGCAAGTGAATTATATAAATTAACTGATTCTGAAAGAGTTGAAATTCTTAAAAAAGTCATAGTCAGTGTTAACTCAAGAGTTCCGGTGATTGTCGGAACGGAGCATAGCGGCACGGATGCTGCCGTTAGTAGAAGTATTGAGGCGCAAAAATTAGGAGCTAGTGCACTCATGCTTTATCCACCAACATTTATAAAACCTAATGAGGCAAATGTTATTTCTTATTTCAAGTCAGTAGGAGCGGCTGTAAAGATTCCTATAATTATTCAAGATGCTCCAGCTTGGACTGGAGTACCACTTTCAGTTGATTTACTTTCAAAAATTATTAAAGAGCAGCCAAATGTTAATTACATAAAATTAGAGTCACCACCAATTAGTGACAAAGCCAAAGCGTTAAAAAATGTGGGATTTAAAGCAATAGCTGGATATGGAGCTGTTCACTTAATTGAAGATTTAAATTCGGGAGTAGTAGGTTTTATGCCGGGCTGTAGTTTACCAGGCGTGTTTGTAAAGATAAATAAATTATTTAGTTCCGGAAAAACTATCGAAGCAGCTGAAGTATATAAAAACTTATTACCACTATTAACTTTTCAGTTAACAAGCCTTGATACATTTATAGAAGTTCAAAAAATTATCTTAAATAAATTACAGGTACTATCCTCCCCGTATTGCCGCGAGCCTCACATTCCAGTTAGTAGTGACAGAATTGTTTACTTAAATAGATTGCTGCAGGAAGCAAAATTCGAAGAGCTATCTGGGTTGAATATATGATTAATAAGAAACCTAGAATTGCCGTAGTAGGGACAGGTTGGTGGGCAACAGAGTTTCATATACCTTCCTTAAAAAAATATGAAAGCTGTGAATTGGTGGCACTTGTTGATCCAAATAAAGACAAGCGGCAAAAAGCGCAAACAATGTTTGATATCTCGAATGGCTACAACTCAGTTACTCAAATGCTTTCAGAACTTCAGGTAGATGGAGCTATAGTTGCCACCACTTCGGCTTCACATCACCCAGTTGCAAAAGAGTTGTTACAAAATGGTGTAAATGTTATGGTAGAAAAGCCATTTACGTTATTGAGTTCTGAAGCATATGAATTATTGAAGTTATCGCAGGATAAAAAACTGCATTTAACAATTGGCTACACCTTTCAACATACAAATGCTGCCAAGCAGCTAAAGAAATTTTTGGATAATGGTGAAATAGGTGATTTGTTATTGGTAAATGGGTTATTTGCCAGCATGGTAGAGGCTTATTATCGAGGCATGCCAGATCAATACAAAGATATTTTTAAGTGGGCAATTACTGGGCCAGATCCAGAAACTTTTTCTGATCCAAAGTTGGCAGGTGGTGGTCAAGGGCAAACACAGGTCTCGCACGCGATCGGCATGATTTTATTTGCAATAAATCAAAGGGCTACTGAGGTAGTAGCTTTTATGAATAATTATGATTTGAAAGTTGATTTAGTTGATGCATTTGCTTTTAAATGTGGAGAGGACATTATTGGCAATATGGGATCGACTGGAAATCTAAGAGATGGTGATAAGCACCAACAGGAGTTTAGGTACTACGGAACAAAGGGTTATATCTTGCATGATATGCGTAGTGGTGAATTATTAATGCGTAATGATAAAGGTCAAGAGCAGGTAGTTACTGGTTCTGATATTGGCGATCCTTATCCGGCACTAGCCCCGGCAAGACATTTAGTTGATTTGATCTCAGAAAAAGAAAAAGTGAATTTTGCCCCAGCTTTGCCTGCATGCTGGGCGGTTGAATTTTTAGAGGCTGCCTACAAGTCAGCAGCAACTAAAGAGATCGTAAAGATAGCCAACTAAAATGAACAGGGAGAAAAAATGAGCAAGATCGCCAGAGTCAGGTCACGAGTCATTGGGTATTCACAAGTACCGTCGACATTGCGCCGTAATCTAATTACTAATGCCTCAGTTTTAGAAGATTTTCAAACCAAGGAAAACGGCTGGTTTGGCCCAGCCTTCTGCACAGTGGTTGAGATTGAAACTGAAAAAGGTGTAATCGGTACTGCTACAGCCGGTGCTTTTAATGGCGCAGCTAAATCTATTATCGATATGTACATTTTAGATTTAATAAAAGGTCAAGATGTTGAAAACCATGAAGGAAATTGGCAACGAATCTATCGAACCTTAATTCGATTTGGTCGAAGTGGAGCTGCCATCTCTGCACTTTCAGCAATTGATATCGCAATGTGGGATGCTCATGCAAAAGAGTTAAATCAACCAGTCACCCAATTACTAGGCGGGAATGTGCAAACTCGAGTACCTTGTTATGTGAGTCGGCTTTATGCCATGGAAGATCTAGATCAATTAGCTGATGAGGCTAAGGGGTATGTGGCGCAAGGATTTACTCGAGTTAAACAACGTTTTGGTTTTGGCCCTCAAGATGGTTACCAAGGGATGAAACGAAATGTCGATTTAATTCGCACCGTCCGTAATGCAGTTGGTCCAGATGTTGAGATTGCAGCGGACGCATATATGGGCTGGGATTATGGATACGCAATTGAAATGTATAAGCGACTTCGAGAGTTTAATCTTTCTTGGATCGAGGAAGCATTAATGCCGCAGTTAGTTGATCGTTATGCAGAGCTTCGGAAAACTACACCAGGTCAAAGATGGAGCCACGGTGAACATAGTTATACCAAGTGGGATTTTGAGGATTTAATAAATAAATCAGCGGCGGATATCTTACAGCCGGATTTTAATCGGGCAGGTGGATTAACTGAAGCTAGAAAGATTTGTGCATTGGCAGAAACTGCAGGGTTACCAGTATTTCCTCACTCAAATGAGGCTCACAACACTGCAATAATCTTTTCTCAAAGTGCAGCAGTATGCCCAGTTGTAGAGTACTTTCCAAATGTTACTCCAGATACAGGTAATGAGCTTTTTTGGAATCTCTTTACTGGCTACCCAGAGGCAAAGAATGGGTATTTATCAATATCAACCAAGCCCGGTTTAGGGGTTGAACTAAATCAGGAAGTAGCATCACAATTAGTTGTTATTGATGATAAATGGCGTGAGATTTAAAATCAACGAGACAAAAGATGGGGAGAAAAAAATGGAGAGAGTAGTGTTTGTTCAATTTATCAAGGAAGGTTGTCAAGAGGCATATGAAAAGGCACATAGCCCTGAAAATCTATGGCCATCAATTATCGCTGAATGCCAAGCAGCCGGTATGCACAACTACACAGGTTATATTGGCGGCAAGGACGGGCGAATGGTAGTTGGCTACTTTGAAGTTGAAAGTCATCAAAAAATGATTGACTATCTCGCTAAAAGTGATGTAAATACTGAGTGGTCTAAAATTATTAATCCGTTAATGGAAACTGGTGGCGATGTATCCAACGGTTCAATGGAGTTTATGCGCCCAATTTGGAGAATTGAATAAAAATTCACGAGAATTAAGCAGGTAGCACAAGAGTAGTAATGCAGAATAGTAATATTTAGTTAAGATAAGAATAAATCTGCCTAGCGTCAAAAAGCTTCAAATCGCGCTGATTGGGGTTAGGCAAGGGTGAAATAGGAAAAAATTACTTTTTTTGAAAATTAAAGGGAGCATCTTTCCTTAGATAACTTATATTTCGACCATATCAAATAACCTGCCCTAGTGAGTGAGTATTCAAAAAAGGTTAGATCAGCACTTGATGTTGCAGTTACTGCAATTGGTGGGCAGCCCAGAGCGGGCCAAATTGAGATGGCAGAGGCGGTTGCTAACGCGTTATCTGATCGCCATCACCTTTTAGTTCAAGCTGGAACTGGTACTGGTAAATCACTGGCATACCTTGTCCCAGCATTAGTACATGGCAAAAAAGTATTAGTAGCAACTGCCACTCTAGCTTTGCAGCGGCAATTAATTGAGCGAGATTTACCAAAGATAAAAGCGGCACTGGATAAAGAATTAAAGCGAGATATTTCATTTGCTATCTATAAGGGCGTTGGTAATTACATTTGCCTGCAGAAAATGAATAACGCAGCAAATGATCCTGAAGGTGAAATGATTTTAGAGATCTCATCCCTTGAAGCGGATGCAAAAAGATTAAGAGCTTGGGCGCAATCACCTAATGCAAGTGGAGATAGAGATGACGCTCCAGAGGTTGATAGGCGGGTGTGGGCGGCTAATTCAGTATCAGGTCGGGAGTGCATAGGAGCTGATGATTGCCCATCAGGTTCTAAATGTTTTGCTGCCCTTGCTAAAGCTAAAGCGCAAACTGCAGATATTGTTGTTACAAACCACACCTTGCTAGCAATTGAAATTGTTGATTCTCATCCAATTTTGCCAGAGCGGGATGCAATTATTTTAGATGAAGCACATGAGTTTATGGATCGCACAACTCAAGCTGTTACCGAGGAGTTAACCTCGGCCAGAGTTTCACGCGCCGCTAATATGGCGAGAAAAC
>Ga0209400_1002836_pt1 | contig 12941 bp, 16 predicted proteins | sample M_130807_EF_Meta_FD_187313 | JGI IMG/M metagenome (GOLD analysis project Ga0209400, IMG submission 187313) | Freshwater microbial communities from Lake Montjoie, Canada to study carbon cycling - M_130807_EF_MetaG (SPAdes) (version 2) | ecosystem: Environmental > Aquatic > Freshwater > Lake... | reverse complement strand
CGGAGTCTCGACGCATGCGAATGAGTTCTCTCGGATCTGCTTGGGTCAGTTCGAGCATATTGCCGTCAGCTTGGCGTACTTCAATTTCTCCACTGGTAGCTCGGTAGTTGGCATAGATAAGTTTGAGTAGCGTGCTTTTGCCCATTCCAGATGGACCATCAAGCACAACACATTCACCCGCTGCAACGCTCATATCTACATCGCTTAAAACGTTGAGCTCTGTTCCATGCTGGTGGTGAAGCGTGAATCGCTTGGTTACCTTCTTTAATTGAAGCATCATTAGGTTACTTTCAATTTCAAGGTTGTAATACCGAAGACACCAAGAGTTGGGTGTAAGGGTGTTGGGGGTCGTCCAATACTTGGTCAGTCAAGCCTGCCTCGACCACAACGCCGCGTTGCATCACCATCATCCTATGCGCCAATAGTCTTGCAACAGCTAAATCATGTGTCACGATGACTACAGCTAATTGCATTTGCCTTGTGAGTTGCCTTAACAAATCTAATAATCTGGCTTGCACAGATACATCTAATCCAGATGTAGGTTCATCCATAAAAACTAGGCGAGGCTTGGTAACCAAGTTGCGTGCAATCTGAAGACGTTGACGCATGCCACCTGAAAATATTCTTGGTGTATCGTCTATACGCGTGGGGTCAATTTCTACGCGCGATAACCACTCTTGGGCTATTTGTCGAAGTTTTCCGTAATTGCGCTCCCCTAGGCCCATCAAACGCTCACCTACATTGGCACCTGCTGATACATCCATGCGTAAACCGTCAGCAGAATTTTGGTGCACGAATCCCCAGTCGGTCCGCGCTAGCAACCGTTGTTGCGCTTCGGACATGGTGTAGATGTCTTGGAATTGACCCTGCGCATTTAAATATTCCACGTGACCCGCATCGGGTCGACTGCGTGCAGCAATGGCGTTGAGAAGCGTAGTTTTGCCAGAGCCTGATTCGCCAACAACCGCCATGACTTCACCGGGCCATAAATCAAAACTGGCATCGGCTAAAGCGACGCGGTTGCCAAAACTTTTGTAAACACCGCGCACGCGCAAAAGAGGAAGTGTGTTGTCTTCGCTTTGCATATCAGACTAAGTCCTGACGTTCTTGGCAATAGTCGGAATCAGAGCACACATGCATGCGTCCACCCGCGTCATCCGTGATGATTTCATCTAAAAAGGATTCCGTAGACCCACATTGCGCACACACCGTATTCCATTTTTGAATTTCAAAAGGATGGTCTTCAAACGCCAAACTTTCGACAGCGGTATAGGGTGGAACAGCATAAATGCGCTTTTCACGGCCAGCACCAAATAATTGCAGCGCAGGATTCATATGCATTTTGGGGTTGTCGAACTTCGGGTTAGGCGAGGGCGACATGATGTAACGGTGGTTGACCAACACGGGATAGTCGTAGGTCGTGGCAATGTGACCAAAGCGTGCGATGTCTTCATACAGTTTGACGTGCATCAGCCCATATTCGGCCAAACCATGCAAGGTACGCGTCTCAGTCTCTCGCGGCTCCAATCGCTGCATAGGCTCAGGCACAGGTACTTGAAAAACAATAATTTGACCTTCCACCAAAGGCTTTTCTGGAATACGGTGACGCGTTTGTATGAGCGTTGCTTCTTGTGTGCGTGTAGTTGTTTGCACACCTGCAGTACGCTCAAAAAAGCGACGGATATTGACGGCATTGACCGTATCGTCAGAGCCTTGGTCTATCACTTTGAGTGTGTCTGTAGGGCCAATCACCGAGGCCGTAACTTGTATTCCGCCTGTTCCCCATCCATACGGTAGCGGCATTTCACGCGAGCCAAAGGGTACTTGGTAACCGGGTATTGCCACTCCTTTAAGTATGGCGCGGCGAATCATGCGTTTGGTACGCTCATCGAGGTATGCAAAATTCACCTCGGGGGCAGTATCAGGGGCCTGCATCGTTTGTGAGTCGTTCATGATGGTTTCTGCGATTTGTTGTTGAGACTATCGCTAGCATCTGAATGGTGTTGATTTGCGCGCATCTTGCGAACTAGCTCCAATTCAGACTGGAAGTCCACGTAATGCGGCAATTTCAAGTGCTGCACAAAGCCAGAGGCTTCCAGGCTATCGCTATGGGAGAGCACAAACTCCTGCATCTGCGCGGGTGACTCAATAGTCTCGCCTAATTCTTCAGCGCGCAAGGCGCGGTCTACCAAACTCATCGCCATGGCTTTACGCTCACTGTGGCCAAAGGCTAATCCGTAGCCCCTTGTGAATTTCGGAGGCTCTGTTTTACTACCTGCAAACTGGTTAACCATTTCACACTCGGTAATTTCGATGTCACCAATGGAGATAGCAAAACCTAATTCTTCGGGTTCAATCTCAATGGCCACTTCACCTAAACGCACTTCGCCAACAAAAGGGTGGCTATGGGAATAACCGCGTTGGGTGGAATATGCCATGGCTAATAAGAAGCCCTCATCACCGCGCGCAATATTTTGCAGGCGTGTGGCACGGTCTGCGGGGAAGCGCAGTGGTTCACGCGTTAAATCTTTGGGTAATGGATCATCTAGTGGACATTCAAATGTTTCGATTAAATTTTCTTGATTAAGAAGATCGATAACGCGCGGAAATGATTCATGTTCCAAAGATGCTGAGGGTATTACTGAAGGTTGTGGTAGGTGACTGTTCCCCTCTTGTGCATTAGCCAGCAGGGTGAAGTCAAGCAAGCGTTGCGTGTAGTCGTATGTGGGCCCGAGCACTTGCCCACCTGGTAAATCTTTGAAAGTCGCAGATATTCTTCGCATAAGTTGCATGCGAGAGGTGTCAATGGCGCAGGTGTTGCCTAAGCGCGGCAAGGTTGCGCGGTATGCACGTAATAAGAAAATAGCCTCGATCAAATCGCCACTTGCTTGCTTGATGGCAAGAGCAGCCAACTCAGGGTCGTACACCGATCCTTCGGTCATGACTCTGTCAACAGATAGTTTGAGTTGTTGGCGGATTTGATCGACGGTAAGTTCAGGAAGAGATGGATCGCCTCGGCGTTGCGCTTCAAGCAACTTGTAGCTGTTGAGTATGGCGGCTTCCCCGCCTTTGACGGCTACATACATATCAATCTTTCGCTTTTCTTGAAATACTAGTGGTTCTCGGTAAACCCACAATGTGCGTCGCATCGGTAAGAAATATGTCTACACCTCTTGGAAACATCCCGTGATTGCTTGCCCACTGGTCTACAAATGATTCAGGCAATCCCATGACCTTCAACAGACGCTCACCATCAATACCCGGGCCTTGTAAAACTAAATCTGCAACACCATTATCAAAACCTTGCGTCTCAATAATGCAAGTAGCAGACTGATCTGGATATGCGTCGCTGCCCAGCATCAGGTTAGATATTTGTGGCAAAGAGTCGCCGTAAGCAACCCATATAAATTGGGCTGCATGGACATCTTCTACCACTTTGCAGCCAGTATGAAAAAGAAGCCACGGCGTTGCATCACTATGCAGGACTGAAGGAGACATCCACACTGTAGTGTCGGAATCTAGCAGACCAAGAAGCAAGGCCGCAGCCGCACCTTGTCCCTGACGAGGCAAAGCACAGTCAAGTGGCATTTCTAATGGACGACCTGGGTAAGACAGTGCATTGAGTGATGTTCTAAACACAGCTTGACTACCAAAGGCTTCATGCGTGAAACCTGCGACTACGTTTTGCAATTCTTCCGATTTCAAGAGAGTTCCCCATCTTCACCCGAACTCGCTTCACGTGCTACGGTGAAGAAATCAACTTTGGTGGTTTGTGCACGCGCGTCTCGGGTGGATTGTTTCTGCTTCAAAAACTGACGGACGGGTTCTAGCAACGTAACTTCTAAATCGCCATGATGCGTAGCGTCTTGCAAAAGGGCGTCTGCTACTGCGGCAAGTTGTGCTTGTTTGTGATCTCGCCCCAATACATATGAAACGCCAACGGGTGACGCGTCATCCATTTCACCCAAACGTAATGCACAACGCGTGACGGTGACTTCCCCAAGATTGAAACGTTCACCAGATCCACCGACCCTGGCTTGAATCATCATGAGACCAGTTTCTGGGCGTCTCAACCACCTAGGTTGCGTGGATGTAATATGCGGCCCGACAATATCATTCAATAAGGTATTTGGTGCACGAGCTAACAATGCCATCCATTCTTTTCTGATGGATATGAATTCAGGTGAGGTATTGTCAAATTTATGCAACATTGATAAGGCAACCTATGCCTAAGCGAAAACTTAAGTAATTGGTTCGACTTTAAGAACTTCATGTTTAAATTTCGTGACAAAAAGTGTCTTTCACCATGCCGATTTGATACTGAGTCAAATGTCGAATCAATTCATCTACCTATAGACCTGTGATCAGCGCTCAACTTCCATTTCGCTATGCGGTGTATTTTTGCCCTGCACCTGATTCAAATTGGGGCTTAGCGGGAGCGCAATGGCTTGGACGATGTGCCATCACGGGCAAAAAAGATACACAACCTCAATTCTCAGACATCGATTCTGAATTGTTTCATTCACTTACATCAGACCCCAGAAGATACGGGTGGCATGCCACTTTGAAAGCACCCTTCAAGTTAGTGCCAGAGCATGAAGTTGGTGATTTGCTGCTCAAAATGCACCAACTCGCTAAATCACTGAAGCCATTTGATTTACCAAAACTAGAGGTCAGTACAACGGGAGGCTTTTTATCCCTTAGACCTAGGGGAGTTTCTGCTCCACTCCATGCTGCTGCCTCAATGTTTGTTAGAGACTTGCAAAGCTTTGCCCTTCCCTTAAATGACGCAGAGTTAGCGCGCCGTCGTAAAGCAAAGTTAACCCCAGAACAAGACGAGTTGTTGGTGCAATGGGGTTATCCATGGGTATTGGACCAATTCCATTTTCATTTCTCACTGACGGGGTCGTTGCATTCCGTTGATTTACCAACGCAACAAAAATTAATGCAAGCAGCCCAACAACACTTTGGGCACTTGAGCCTATGCCGATTTGATCGCATTGCGCTTGTGATAGAACCAGAAGCAGGAAAAGATTTCGAAGTGATAAAACTTTTGGAGTTATACCCATGAACTCCCGCTTGATTTACGTTGTTGGTCCTTCTGGTGCGGGCAAAGATACTCTGCTGACATGGCTTAAATCTCGGGTGCGTACCTCATCGCTCCTGCATTGGGCGAGACGTACGATTGATCGCCCACCTTCTACCAAAAGCGATTCAGAGCAACATGAAAGCATTGATACATTTGGATTTGAAAAATTGCTAAAAGAAGGTGCATTTGCAATGCATTGGCAAGCCAATTCACACCGTTATGGAATACGCTTTCAAGAAATTGCACCTTTGTACCAATTCAAGTGGGTCATTGTGAACGGGTCACGCGGATACTTGCCCACAGTAGCAAGTGACTACCCTGGAATGACCATACTTCACATCACTGCAGACAAAGAACTGCTCCGCAAGCGTCTGATAGACCGAGGCCGTGAAAGCAATCAGTTAATTGAAGAGAGACTGAGAAGAGAGGTGCCGATCATTTCTCCACCCGGAAGTAGTCTCATTGAAATAATCAACAACGGCTCATTGGAGTCCGTTGGCAGTTTATTGTTGCAGCGGCTTGGCGAACTTGAGTCAACCATCTTGATTGCTGATCCTTTTCCGAGTTAGCCTTCTATGGTGCTTCCATAAAAAGCTGCAGCAAAAGTTTTAGACTTACCCATATAGTGCCGATCGATCCGCCATTCTTTGATTATTTCTATCACCAGATCGAACTCAGCAGGGGCTAAGTCGTAGAGCTGTTTAATTTGAAAGTCTTCCTCAGACTCAAGGGAGAGAATCAGTTTTGACAGAGTCTTGGCAAATGGCTTAGAAACATCTTTTTCGATGATCTTTCTGGCTTTTTTTATCGCTTGCATAACAACCTCCTAGGTACTTATTTCGAACTAGGTTAAACCCTAATATGTGCTTGCTTCATGCATTGTTGCATGAGCACAAAATATTATTCCTTGTCCTAGATCATGTGTTGGTCACCCATTTATGAACTTTATGTCAAAGAAAGTACTTTGTCATAGTAGGTAAACATCTAATGGCTAATATTTGAATTGTCAAAAACAGCCATTTGGAGCAGGCATGTCTCTTACTTTGCAGGATATTTCTAACCTTTTAAATAGTAGGGCAACCACTTGGTATGGACAAGAGGCAGTTAGTCAACTCGAGCATGCACTGCAATGTGCGCATCTTGCAGAAAAGGCTAACGAAACACCTGAAACCATCGTTGCGGCACTTTTGCATGACTTAGGCCACATCTTGATCAAAGAGAACCCTGATGCATTTACAGACGAGGCTAAGCCACCAACCAAAGATGACTTGCATCAGTATGTTGCTCTGCCTTTTTTAAGAGGTGTTTTTTCGGATGCAGTGTTAGAGCCGATCAAACTGCACGTCGAAGCTAAAAGATATTTGTGTGCAGTTGATCCGCGCTACTGGGATTCACTCTCGCCCGCATCCAAGCATAGCTTGGAGTTGCAGGGCGGTATTTTTGATGAAAGCCAAGTCAAAGCTTTTGAAGATATGCCTTACGCCAGCCAAGCCACCCGGCTGCGACGATACGATGACTTAGCCAAGGTAGCAGGTTTATCTACGCCACCACTTTCTCATTATGAGGAGTTGATGGAAAAAATTGCTACGTAATCAGCTGGCCTGAATCTTCAAAAAATGGGTGTGGCCCGTCAAACGTATCGCTATTGACATGGTGGGTCACTAAATGTTCTCCATTCCACCAATGCAGCAAGTAGCCCGCTGGTTCCATCTTAAACATAGGCGTTGCATTTCTCGCTATGTCTAATTGAACTGTATGTGCAGTGCTGTGAGCAGTCATAACAGCACGTCCGCCCACCAAACTTCTGATATTGCGATGTAGGTGACCACAAGTAATAAGTTCGATGTTGCTGTGCCTGCGAACTATGTCAGCAAAGGCCTCTCGTCCCTCTAGACCAATATCGTCCATATGCCCGATTCCCGTAATAAAGGGGGGGTGATGCATCACCACAAGGGTTGGCGTTTCTTGGTCTTCATCCAAAACAGAAGCAAACCAATCTAGACGTTCTTGACATAAAAGACCACTGCTTTGACCAGCATTGACGGTGTCAAGGCCAATGATCCGAATAGGCCAATTTGGCTCTTGGTAACTGAAGTGCCAAAAGTCTGTGTCAGGCTTTACCAATACATTTGAAAATGCATCAAGCATGACTTTTCTATCGTCATGGTTACCGGGTATCAATAACAAAGGTACTCCTATGGGTGCCAATATCTCATTGAGATGGCTGTATTCCTCGGGATGACCTTGATCAACCAAATCACCCGTAATTACCAGTAAGTCAGGTTTCTGGGGAAGAGCCTGCAAGTGCGCCACGGCTTTTGCCAGCATGCTGGCTGTATCGACCTTGTTATAGGCCAAACGGCCCTTGGGTTTGATATGGGTGTCGCTGAATTGTGCAATCAACATACTGTTCTCCTAAACAGAAGCCCCATACCAAGTGGTATGAGGCTATAAATAGAAAATAAATTTATTCCATTAAATCTTCAGTTACTTTGAGGAGTTCAGGTAGGGCGGCTTCAGGCGTTTTTTCGCCACGCATGACTGCACCCACTACATCACGCTGTGCACGCCATATACGAACAGACTGACCGCCTGGATAACCTGCCCAAGGCAAGGACTTATCAATTTGTGTGGTCGCAGTGCGGAAGTTTGGGTTGGCTTCATAAAAGGGGCCTAGATATTCCGGGCTGATCGCCAATTGGTTAGTTGGCAAATAACCAGTCATTTCCACAACAATTTTTTGAGCCTGAGGACTAGTTACAAATTTAATGAACTCCCATGAAGCTTTTTGTTTGGCGGGATCTTTGGCAAAGGTCATGACAGCATTGCCGCCGGTTGGAACGCCACCTTTTGCCTTGTTATCTAGCGGGAAACGCGCTGTGGTGAATTGAAAACGTCCACCCACTGCTTCGGTCACTTGTTTTAATTGTGCTGGTGTTGAAAAGAACATACCAGTTTTACCAGCACCAAATTGTTGACGTGATTGGTCCCAGTCAACCATTTGCATTCCACCTTCGGTAATGAAGCGACGCGATAGTTGAAGCGCTCGCAATCCAACCGCGCCATCGAAACCAGCCTTTTTAGTTCCAGGCTTAACTAAAGTGCCACCCTGTTGATATACCAATCCTTGGAACAACCAATCGTCGGGCCAAGCGTGTATGTCGTAAGACATACCGTTATTTTCTTTGTTAGCGGTATGGATTTTTCCCGCCAATTTAATAACGCCGTCCCAATCGGTAGGCATTTGCTTGGGGTCTCCGCCGGCGCCCTTCACTAAGTCAGCGTTGACGTACATGATAGGGGACGAGGCATTAAATGGAAGACCGTATTGCTTTGCGTCGACTTTACCCAATGCGATCAGGCGAGGGGCAAAGTTTGTTTTGGAATATCCAGCGGCTTCTGATTTCAACAAAGGCTCAAGTGAAACCGTTTGTCCCCGTGCGTCCAACTTGCGAACAAGCTCACCAAATAAATGGTAGCCAGAGTAGTAGACATCAGGTAGCTGATTAGTCACCGCATTGCGCAGCATGACTTGATGGCCTTCGTCGTAACTAGCCGCTGGTGCTCTGAAGTTGATTTTTATTTCTGGATGGAGTTTCATGAACTCTTGTGCCAGTGGTTCATGAAAACGCGCAAAACTAGGGTAGCAATAAAGCACATCGATGACAGTTACTTGTTGTGCATGCACGTGAGATGCTGCAAACATTGCGGCCGATGCACCTAGTGCAAGGCCTATTCGCTTGAAAAGCTTCATAAAAAAACTCCTTGGGTTAAAAAAATTACTTACCAGACATCGTCAGACCTTCAATAAAGCGTCTACGGGCTAACAAAAACACGAGAACCAATGGCATCGTTAACAAAGTGGCGCCAGCCATCAAAGCGCCGTAATCTGAACCAGACTCTGCATTGGCAAAAAACATCATTCCCAGTGGTGGTGGGGCTAAACGGGTTTCGCTTATAACAATCATGGGCCAATACAAATCATTCCAATGTGCGACTACAGAGAAAACTGCAAAGGCAGCTAAAGTAGATTTATAGGAGGGCAACACAATACGCCAAATAATTTCAAACTCATGCATGCCATCAAGCCTGGCTGCATGAATAATTTCGTCGGGAAATGTTTTAAAAGCTTGTCGAAGTAAAAAAATAGCAAATACAGATAAGAAAAAAGGAAGCATGATGGCGAAGTAGGTATTGAGTAAACCTACTGTTGCCAATGCGATATAGATGGGTAAGGCTGTCACCTGTATTGGAATACTCAACGCAGCCAGTGTTCCAATCCATAAGGCCTTATCACCAAAGAAATGTAATTTGGCTAGCGCATAAGCGGCAGGTACAGCAACGCATATTTGCACTAACAAAATGACAGAGCAAATAAGGACGCCGTTCAACATAAAACGTATCAACGGCACGTTGAGTAATGCGGCCTGATAGTGTCCCCACCCATAAAATTCTTGGGGCCAAGGCAATAAAGAGCCTTCAAAAATTTCGTGAGGAGGCCGAACGGACGTTACCAACATCCAAATAAATGGCAGCACCATGAATAAACCGCCCAATAAAAGTATGCTGTGAGAAGCTAACTTGAAAGCAATGTTATTTACAAACCGCCACTTCATGCGTAGTGCACCTTTTTGTCCATGTGCAAGGCTTGCCAAGCGGACAAGCCAATAATGATTAACAAAAATACCAAGGTGAGAACAGATGCGTATCCCATCTTGGAATAAGTGAATCCTTCTAAGTAGATGTCGTATAAAAGGACTTCAGATTGATTGCGGCCCTGCGTGAGAACGGCAACCGTATCAAACACTTTGAAGCCTGTGATCGAGCTAGTTACTAGAACAAATATGGTGGTTGGTCCAAGCATAGGTAAGGTCACTTTGAAAAATCTATCAATAGGGTTGGTAACACCATCAATAGCTGCGGCCTCATAAATTTCTTTAGGGATACTGGATAGGCCCGTTAAAAATAAGATCATATTGAAGCCGATTAACTGCCAGACGCCTATAGCTGCTAAGGTTGCGATCATCAGCATCGGATCACCTAAAAAATTTTGTGCTGGTATGCCAAGTATTTTCAAGATAGAGTTGATGGGACCCAATTTAGGATGTAGCAAGAATTGCCATACAGTTGCCATCGCAATTAAAGTTGAAGTAACTGGCAGGAAATAGACAACTTCATAAAAGGAACGCGTTTTAGTTCGCGCATGCACTAGCAAAGCTATCAATAGTCCACCCATGATACTGATAGGAACGACCATTGCCACATAAATCAGAGTGTTCCAAAGCGAGCGTTGAAATACTGGGTCCTTTGAAATTTGATAGAAATTGGCTAATCCAACCCATTTAATTACTACGTTACCCATTTCATAATCAGTAAATGCCAGTAAAAATAAGCAAAGCATCGGCACTATGTACAGCATCAATAGCAATATCGAGCTCGGCGAGCTTAAGAGAAAGCCAGAAATACTCTGCCTTGTGGAAAGACTTATTTTCCTCATGGAATTTCAATCCAAACGGATGCCATTTGCATCAAAAAATAAAGCTGTATCTAATTTAAACCCAACATTAATGTGCTCTCCTTGACTATAAGAATCACGATGACCATAGCTAGGTATTCGACTTACAAATATTTCATTTGCAAAACCAACTAAGGTCATATGGATAAGCGTTTCTGATCCGTGTTCTTCAATTCGAACTATGTCAGCTGAAGATTGGACATCGCATTCGGATAATCGATGTGACTCGACAATCAGATGCTCTGGACGTAGAGCCAAGGTAGCAGCTGATTTTTTTTGATGCGTGATGGGAGTTTCAGTAATTCCCCAAAAAAAACTGCCATTTCCCGCGTTCGTCAGTTCAAACAAATTAATTTGCGGTGTCCCAATAAATGTTGCAACTTTTATAGAGCTTGGTTTTGAATAGAGCGCATTAGGTGTGCCTATTTGTAAAATTTTTCCACTATCCATGACAGCTATTCGATCTGACATCGTCATAGCTTCAGATTGGTCATGGGTAACGTAAACAAATGTGGCCTTTAATCGTTTGTGTAACTCCACCAATTCATTGCGCAAATGGACACGTAGTTTTGCGTCAAGGTTGGACAGAGGTTCATCCATCAAAAATACTGCTGGATTTCTGATCATTGCTCGCGCAAGAGCAACCCTTTGTCGTTGACCACCTGAGAGTTGAGAGGGTTTTCTAATCAAAAAATTCTCTAGCTGCAAACTCTTGCAAATTTCCAATACATCTTGTGCGATCGAGGTTTTAATTTGTTTCGCTTTATAAAAGAAATTTCCAACCAGGGGTATCCTTTGCAACCACGAGAGTCTCGACATCTCCAAAGGCAATGAGATGTTTTGTTGAACTGTCATGTGTGGATAAAGTGCGTAGTTTTGAAAAACCATTGCAACATCACGCTCTTTTGGTAAAAGCTCGTCTACGGAAGAGCCACCAATTGAAACGCTGCCTGAGTCTTGTTTTTCTAGGCCAGCAATGATTCGCAGTAACGTGGACTTACCACAACCTGAAGGACCTACTAAAGATATGAATTCACCGGGATGCACGTCCAAGCACACCGAGTCTAAAACTTGGACGTCGCCGAAATATTTAAAAACAGAATCGATAGATAAAGCTTGCTGAAATCTCATCCCTATGTTGTAGGGTTTTTGTGTGAATTCTTGATGAAAATTCAGTGGTAGTCAGCAGGCCTTAGAAAATCGTACGATTATTTTTTAACGCTATTGTTTGAAAATGAGGCTTAAATCCATCCTCAGTCATGCCAAAAGAGGTTAAGGCCTGAATAAATATTTTTTCTTCGGCTGGATCAGCATGTCCATCAGAGAGCAAAGAATCAGCCATATTGATTAGTACACAAAGCTTTTGCTGTGAGTTCAATAACGCAGATGCTTCAGATAAAAATTGTTCATACTTGACGCTGCGCAAGTACTTGACGGCAGTTTGAATTAGATCCCCATCACCGCCTACAACTGATTGAAGTTGTCCAATTTCTTCGGACTCAATTTCACCATCAGCCGCCATCATGAAAAGTAGACCAACAGCCAGGGATAGCTTTGGTGAAAGCTTAGGGGGCTCACTTTTAAATGCATCAAACAATCCCATGTAAAACTCCTTAATTGAATATTGAAAAATGCTACAACATTCTCATGTCATCAAAATTAATCCATATTTTTTTGACCCGCGAATACACCAGTTGCATTTTTATGAAATAGGAATAGACTGAACTACTTCATATTAAATCTCGAAGGGATTTGATGGAAAATATTTATAAGTGCACGCGTTCTTTTCTTACAAAAATATCCGAACGCTTGTCAGAAATACTTTACGTCCCCAGCCAGACTGGCTCTCACGATTTGGGTGAGCAATACATGGGTGACATAGCTAGCACTTATGTTGAGCATAAGAATTATCCAGAGTCAGCCCGCGCGCCGTTTAGAGAGATCGTATTGACAAAGCGTCACTAGCAAACGCTTTTATTTCATTCCAAGCGGGTTCAACTCCCGCTCGCGCCGCCATATGAATTTGTGAATACCGTTGGTAGGTCATTGACCTGACACATATTGTTATTACAAACGTTTTTGTCAATATCGAAATAGCAAGTTCATGCCAACCACAAGGAGTAATGCAATGTCTGAACACAAAAATGATGAAGTACTTGAGATGGACACAGAGTTCACGGACGACTTAGAAAGCCCTAGCGAGAGCCACCGAATGGCTGCATACCACTTCAAACAAGCCTATCTGCAGCATGAACTTGCTGCATCTGCTTTTGACAGTGGGGACCAAAATGCAACGGATATGCACGCATTTATCGCATATCGCCATCAACTCAATGC
>Ga0209400_1002834_pt1 | contig 12944 bp, 3 predicted proteins | sample M_130807_EF_Meta_FD_187313 | JGI IMG/M metagenome (GOLD analysis project Ga0209400, IMG submission 187313) | Freshwater microbial communities from Lake Montjoie, Canada to study carbon cycling - M_130807_EF_MetaG (SPAdes) (version 2) | ecosystem: Environmental > Aquatic > Freshwater > Lake... | reverse complement strand
GCTATGCCTCAGGTAGCGTAGTTGCCTTCAGCAGAATTGATGCGGAGAGCAGAACCGAGTACTTGGTTGCCCTGAATAACGGTGGTTCTAAGAAAACTGGTATCAAGATCAAGACCTCAAGTCCAAACACGGTCTTCAGTCAGGTTTGGGGTTCCCCTCAAAGCGTTACCTCTGATGCTCAAGGCTTTGTAACTGTTTCAGTTGACGCTATTTCATCAGTCGTGTTGAAGGCACAAAGCGTACTACCTGTGAAGAACACAGTTGTTCCAGTAAACCTGTTTGTCTCCAAAGATGACGGAGTAGCAAGCTGGAAGGTTCGAGCAAGTATTCCTAACTGGGATGATCCTTCGACATGCACATTTGTGATTAAGGTAGACAACGGAAACTGGGAAGTTTTGGGAGTCGATGACTCAATTGATTGGAAGATGATTCTGTCAGGAGCTAAATACCCGTCCGGTGCCAAACTAACCCTGGCAGCGATCGTCAAGAGCACTTCTGGTGGAGTAAGTGTTTCCAACCCAATTCAATTGACTAATCAACCGTAAACATCGTTTCTAGTTTTGGTTGGTCACTGGATATGCTAGAACATTACTTTATTTGACTCTTAGGTTCTACCCAGCTGTGAAACCTCAACCTTAGTCGCGGCCTGTTTGATAGTTATTCGCTAAGGTATTTTCTTTGCAGTGGCTAGTTTGATTGTTGTTAGATAGCCAAGTTTACTAAAGATAACTCTTAGTCCGATTGCCCGGCCTTTATCGTCTTGAACAAGTTTGTAACTTTGATTGGTTGCACCTGGAATTGGAGTGCCATCTCTTAGCCAGGCAATGCTGAAATTTGCATCCACTGTATTACCTGCAAATACCGCACTTAGAGAAGACCCAACTTTCGTTGATGCTCCTTGAATTGAAACTTTTAGTGCGATTGGGAAAGTAGCACCTAGGACTGGTCCAGTTTCTTTACTACTAAGACACAGAGAGTCATAGCCCCACTGATTGGCACACATGCGAAGTGAAATTGAATCACCTAAATCATTGAAATCTAATTTGTAACTCAAAGTGGTCGCCGAGCTGATTGGATCACCGTTTCTGAGCCACTGGTAAGAGTAAGTTGCGCCTTTGTTCCAGCTCTTTACAGAGCCTTTCAATGTGCTACCAAATCTAGCTGTACCTGTGACTGAAGGGGCAATGGCTTTTGTAAAGGTTGCGTTCTTGACAGATACCAGATCGCTGAAGCGAATTGATGAAACACCAGTGGGGCTGGTGCCAACGGCAACAAACTGAATGTTCTTAACTATGTTGGTGCCGACTAGCTTCAAAGTCTTTGAAGTTGCAGCAGGAATTACAGCACCAGCTGAGTACCAGAAATAACAAAGCTTTGTTTTTGTAGGCCAAGTTCCAGTTTGTCCTGTTACCGTTTGGGTGTATGTGCTCTGACCAGTAATTGTAGGTTGCTTCACAGAACCCTGCCAAGCACTCGTGTCTACTGTTCCTGAAGGGCAAAGCGAATTTGAAAAGGTAAAGGATCTATTTGCAATAGCTACCGCAGGAGTATAAACAACATAGTTTTCTAGCTGTGGATGAGAGGCAGTCACTCTTGCCGAAATAGAACTACCAACATCTTGGAATCCAACTAGATAGCTAGATCCTGTTGCTCCTTCAATAGCAAAACCGTCTCTAAGCCACTCGGTGGAGACGTTCACAGGATCTGGATCCCAATAGTCACTGCTTGTAACTGTCAGTGTTTTACCAAGAGAGTTCTCTCCGGTTATTTTGTATGACTTAGCGTTCTGCCAACGCAGTTTAGGCGAGACTCGATCAGTTGTTGCTATTTGGCTAGAGCCTTTGCTGTTAACTGCAACAACACTAAAGGTATAAACAGTGCCGTTAGCTAGACCGTAAACTGTACAGCCCTTATCAGAGTAAATTGCCTGACAACTGAGGCCTCCCGGGTTTGAGGTAGCGGTGATAGTAACGCTGCCGAAGGCGGGCTCCCAAGGATAAGTCCAAGAAATACGGGCTTGCGCAGAATCAGCTGTGGCAGCAACATTTTGCGGAGTTGCCGGCAAAATATAGTTCTCTAGGAATAGTGCATTAGTTTGCCCGAACTTGTTATCACCCCAACAGCGAACCTGCCCCACAGACAATAAGGCGCAAGTATGAGTAGCGCCGGTTGCCACTTGAGTTACCTGACCTAGATCTGCTGGAACTTGTGTCTCACCAGCATCGTTGTATCCCCAACAACTTAGCGTTCCAATCAATCTCACGGCACAGGTTTGGTCCTCTGATCCTGTTGCCAGTTGGGTCACTTCACCAAGATTCATCGGTACCTGTGTTTGACCGTAACTGTTATCACCCCAACAGCGCACTAGTTTAGAGACGGTAATAGCACAGGTGAAATTAGCACCCGCTGAAATCTGAGTTACTTTACCCAGATCTGTAGGGATAGTTGATTGGCCATTACTGTTTGAACCCCAGCAGATCGCATTTCCAGAAGCATTTATAGCGCAGCTGTGGTAGTTACCTGCTGATATTTCAGTGACTTGCCCTAAATCTGCCGGAACACTTCTTTGACCACTTCCGTTAGATCCCCAGCAACGAACGGAACCTGAAACTGTTATAGCGCAGGTGTGAAAATATCCTGCCGATATTTTAGTTACTTGCCCTAAATCTGCAGGGACACTGGTTTGCCCATCACCGTTTGAACCCCAGCAACGAACAGAACTTGAAATAGCGCAGGTGTGGAAATATCCTGCTGAGACTTGAGTTACTGGTCCTAAATCTGCTGGAACAGTGGTTTGGCCAGCTGAGTTATCTCCCCAGCACCGCACTTCATTAGAGCTGGTTAGAGCGCAGTTATGATTTTTTCCTGTGGATATCTCTACTACCACTGCACCTTCGGCATTAGCGTTGGAAACAGGCGAAAGCAAGCTGAAAGTCACTGCGCAAAGTGCCGCCAATGTGATCAACTGTTTCTTCATAAGTATTCCCAAGATGGTAGGAGTTCCCTCAATATTACCAACTAAGCCTTGCCACTGAAAGGCTCGGGCTGCCATTGGCATACACAACAAATAAGAGAACTTCTTTCCAAGCCTGAGCCCGCTCCTCTTTCCAGATGCCGGTATCCCAAGGACTGATTCGACCAGCTGGGTGAACAGAGTTAGGGAATCGGGTCAGCGTGAATCCTGACCCGATTTCTGTATTAAAGAAAGAATTAGCAGTAACCTTGCTAGCTCTGAGACATTGACCGTATCCCCAATAGACTTTTAGACATGAGAAAAATACTAGGGCTAACCCGTTATGTAGTTTTTGTTCCTGCCGTTGCTTCAATTATTGGAGCTTTGGTTCTTATGGGTCAAGGTTCAATCGAGATGATCAAGGCGGTTATCGACAGCGTTACCGGTAAGTCTTATATGAAGGTTGCCATCGTTGAGGTGCTTACCGCGGTGGATGCAATTCTGCTTGGAACCGTGCTACTAGTTATTGGTTATGGTCTCTATGAACTCTTCGTTGACACGAATCTAGAGGTCCCAGCTTGGCTAGAGGTTAAAGATCTGGATGATCTAAAGTCCAAGCTAATTGGGGTAGTTGTAGCAATTATCGCGGTCATCTTTGTCGGTGTATTCGTTGATACTGATAGAGCTGATGAAGTGGTTTCCTACGGATTAGGCGCAGGCGCTGTTGTTACCGGTCTTGCTATTTTCGCCTACGCAACTAAGAAGCCTAATAGCCCAAAGAAGTAGTCAACCAAATGGGTGTTCCAGGTAACACCTATTCTCAATTGGCAACCATAAACTAATGGCTATGCGAGCTTTTCGAAAATTCATGATCCGTGCCCTACTACTGGGTATCGCTGCTTTCCTCATAGTGCCAATGGTGATTCCATTTGAATCCAGTGGAACTCTGACAAATGTTCAGGCGGCCGGCAAGGGCGAACAGTTCGCCACTGTGAATGGTCTTCAAGTTCACATAGCAACCGAGGACTATTCAGGCCCTAGCAAGGCTGATGTCCCGCAATTCATACTTTTACATGGATTTGGTGCTAGCACCCATTCATGGCGCTTTGTGATGAAGTCTTTGAGCACTCAAGGTGACGTGCTTGCCTACGATAGACCTGCATTTGGCTATACAGAACGTCCAACCAGTTGGTCAGGAGCGAACCCTTATGGCTTTGAGGGCCACTTTGAACTGATTTCAGCTCTAATAGAGAAGTACGGTAAAGGCCAAGATATCATTCTAGGTGGCCATTCTGCAGGCGGTCAGATAGCTGGTGAGTATGCCAGATTGAACCCAACTATGGTTCAGCGGTTGATATTGGTTGACCCAGCTGTCTACACAACTGGCACCGGCACATCTTGGATTGGTGCCCTACGGGTTATTCCACAAATAGATCGCCTTGGCCCATTCCTAGTCCGCGGCGTAGCATCCAGCGGGAAAGACCTCTTGCAGCGAAGCTACTACGACAAGGCTCAGCTAACAGATGAAGTCGCTGACGGCTATTTCAAGCCTCTGCAGATTAAGGGCTGGGAGAGGGCTTTCTGGGAGTTTTCAACGGCACCTAGGGATAACCAGCTGGCTCAAAATCTATCTTCAATTGTTCAGCCAACACTTCTAATCACAGGTAAATACGATGTTGTAGTTCCAACAGCTGACACCGAGAAACTAGCTACTGTTATCAAAAACAACAAGTTAGTCGTTGTTGACAAGAGCGGTCATTTGCCTCAGGAGGAGCAGCCTGGAGTGTTTGCAGACGCTGTTATTAGTTGGGTTAAGGCAACCAACAAAGTTCTTCCATAACAAGAGCTTAAAAAACTAAGAGGGAGTGAATAAATTCACTCCCTCTTACTTTTTAAGCTAGTTAGCCAATCTTGATTACCCATTCAACAACTGTCGGATAGATAATTCCGTTGTTGCTCTTCTTCTTCCAGTTCCATGACATGTATCTTGTGTAAGTGGTTGGCCAGCGGCGGTCACGAGTTACGGTCGCGCTTGCTTCAATCTGAGCACCAGACTTCCAAGCAGCATAGGCTTTGCTATCCAGGACACATGTTTTATTTCCGATTAGCGGCTTCCAGTCAAGATATCCAGGTGTCACAACCTTCTTGCCCTTGACAATTTTTGTGGTCGAGTACTTTTGATCCATCTTCTGATATTTAGTTATTAGATCGGTTACAGCTTTCTTGTGCTTAGCCATCTCAGGAACCACGAGCGGGTTACCTCCAAGCGGTGGGGAGACCATAACCTTCTTCGAATCCAGAACAGCGATGCCGAAGTAGTCTCTCTTACACATCTGCACCTGTTTCTCAGTAGAGCCCTTAGGTATGTAAGAGATCTTGATGTCAGCGTAAATCGGACCAATCCAACGACCTCTAGACACTGGTTGAACCAAGACAATTTTCTTCTTCTCATCAACTGTTACCTGGAAGGAGTTGCCTTCGACCATTGGTGTAGTGCCACCCTTTGCCGGGAGACTTGCTGATTGAGCTGGTTCTCTTGTTACTCCATCCACAGGAACAGACGGGGTTACGTGTGTGGCCACAAGAGTGATTGTCTCAGGCGGAGCCGCTGAGTAGATCATGTTGCCTGCGTGGGAGACCTTCACTCGGCAAGAAAAGTTAGCTTCAACTCTAGGCACAACTGTTAGGTCAGCCTTCCAAGTTACGGTTCCAGTTGCATCAATAGAACACACATTCGGATCCAGAGATTCATAATCAGGCGTTTGTCCGGAAGTAACCGAAGCATACAACTTAAAGCCCACAGGGTCATCTGTTGGCATCGGAGCGGTCAACAGACCTCCTGGAATCAAAGTACCGGGGGTTACGATGCTGGTTGTTTGAGGCAACTTAGTTATCGTGAAACTTTGTGCAGCGTTTGATAACAATGCTCCGGTTCCACTTGTTGCTGTGATGTTACAAGTTCCCTCGTTAACCATTTTGAGAGTCTTGGTTGCGTTATCAACAGTACAAACCTTAGGAGTTGAGCTTGCATAACTCACAGGAAGTTTCTTCGAGCTAGTTCCAGCCAGCGGATATGAAAGATTTGTCATCTTCATGCCGTCGGTTATTCCTACTGGCAGAGGAAGTAAGGTGACGTTGGAACCTGGTTTGATTAGGTTGATAGTGAATGTTGCAAGATCATATGCCCCATTCTTATCAACTATCAGAGTCTTTAAGGTGTACGCCCCATACTTCTCTTTGCCAGCGCTCTGGAACAAGTATGGAAGAACGGTAATAGTTCCGTTTACGATACTTACAGTTGATACCGGAGACGGCTTATCACCTTGAATCAAGAACGGAGCAGGAGTTGTTTCACTTAGAGCCGCGGTGCCTAAGGTGTAAGTCTGCGCAATAGTGACGGGATTCATTCCAATTCCCTTGGCAATATCTAGCTCGTAGGTCCAAATGCGTTGGGTGGTGTTCTTTGGACCCTGAACGATGCTGATGTTTAGTATCTTGCTGCTTGTGTTACCAGCATTATCTTCAACAGTTACCTCAACAGGGTATTCACCAACGGTAGTGGCGGTTCCCGAAATCTTTCCAGAATCAGCATTGATGGTTAGTCCTTGAGGCAGACCTGTAGCACTCCAGGCACCTGTTGTGCTGATAGGGAAAGAACCAGGTCTAGCAGTGTTGTTTATAATTCTGGACTTGCTGATTTGGGATTGTCCAGCAAGGAAGTCATCTGCGAGGAAGTTCAGATCATTATCCACACCGAACTTATAGTTAACCGGTGTTGTAGTGATGGTTGGACCTGCCACAACAGTGATTGTGAGAACTTCAGTATCGCTTAGACCATTCAAGTCTGAGAGAGTCACAGTCACTTGATAGGTTCCAAAATTAGTCGGAGTTCCAGAGATGATACCGGTAGTGCCATTAATGTTCATACCTAGCGGAAGCCCCGTAGCCGACCAGGCATCGACCAGCCCAATGGCGCCAGTTCCCTGAGTAAAGGTATTTGGAATGCTACTTAGAACGTTGGCGTTGATGGTATGGGTTAGAGGCGTCGTGGTAATTGTTGGTGGAGCGTTGACCGTGATGGTTTCTACCTTGGTAGCAAATTCGCCATCGACATCTACTAGCTTAACTGTGATTTCATACACGCCGGCAACAGTAGGAGTTCCAGTGATCTCACCTGTGTCAGCATTTAGTTCGAGGCCAGTTGGTAGGGTACCAGCTGAAATAGACCAAGCTCCCGTAGTTCCAATCAAAGCGCTGCCAGCGGTCTTAGTCTGGGCAATAGGTTCAATTTCAGTTCCTTGAGCAAGGCCAGGTAAAGGTAACGCAGTTGTAATCAAAGGCCTGGTTACGACCTTGATGATGATTGACTCAGTGTCAAATAATGAGTTAGTGTCGGTCACCATTTCAACCACAGTGAAAGTTCCATTTGTGCTTGGGGTACCTGAGATTTCTCCTGTGTTTGGGTTAATGCTTAGCCCAGCCGGTAGGCCAGTTGCAGTCCAAGCTCCAGTTGTTGGAATCAAGCCGGTTCCAGCGGTAGCAGCCGAAGGTAAACTAACCACTTCGTCTTTATAGAGTTTCTGGAACAACGGACTGGTTGTAATTACCGGTTGTGTATTCACAGTAATTGCTTCAGTCTTTTGATCAAATTCACCATCAACATCAACAAGCCTTAAGGTGAATGTGAAGACACCTGAAGCCGAAGGAGTTCCAGTAATTTCACCGGTATCGCGGTTGAGAACTAGACCTGCAGGCAAAGAGCCCTCAGCAATAGACCAAGCATCATTGGCAGCAATTGCGGCACTTCCAGCTGTTACTGTCTGGTTGATAGTTGCCGCCACTACGTCAATCTCAAGAGCCACCAGAGGCAGTGAGGTCGTGATAACAGGCTTTCTAACAACCTTGATAGTTAGGACCTCAGTGTCAGACAGGGAATTCACGTCAGTTACTTTTTGGTTCACGGTGAATGTTCCAGTCACACTAGGAACGCCAGAGATAACTCCAGTATCAGGGTCAAGGCTTAGACCAGTTGGCAGGCCGGTTGCGCTCCATGCTCCAGAAGAGAGAATGTCTGCAGTTCCCTTTGTGGCTGAACTTAGAATCGAAGCTTCTTGGTCTACATAGAGCTTGTAAGAAGTTGGGCTAGTTGTGATAACAGGGGGAGCAATCACAGACAAGCTCTCAAGTCTTGTCGCGAATTCTCCATCAGCATCTACTAACTTCAATGTGAACAAGAACGATCCCGATTCAGTTGGTGTACCTGTTAGGACTCCTGTGTCTGGATTGAGATTCAAACCGGATGGAAGGGAACCAGCAATTAGTGACCAAGCTCCTGTGGCTGGAATGCTTGCTGTGCCAGCTGTCTTCGTTTGGCTGATAGGTGTTGAGAGAATATCCACCACAAGGGTTGGTAGCGGCATAACGGTGGTGATGACTGGTCTGGTGACAACTTTGATTGTCAATGTTTCAGTATCAGTAAACCCGTTTAGGTCTGTGACAGTCTCTAGAACGGTGAAGATACCATCTAAAGTCGGTGTTCCAGTAATCTCTCCCGTATCAGGGCTAATTGATAACCCTGCTGGAACTCCAGTTGCAATCCATGCACCAGTGTTTGCAATCAAAGCTGAGCCTGGGGTTGCACTTGATGGGATACTTGCTAACTCACCTGTATAAATCTTCACAGTTGCAGTACTAGTAGTGACAGTTGGAGGAGCACCGATAACGAGAGTCTCTTGTTTAGTGGTGTATTCCCCGTCAGCATCGGTTAGTTGGACAGTAAATGAGTAAGTGCCAACAACTGTTGGAGTGCCTGTAAGTGATCCAGTGTTCGGATTCAATGAAACTCCAGCTGGAAGAGCGCCACTCGATACTGTCCATGCTCCAGTTGCCGGAATCAAGCCAGAACCCGCAACACTTGTCTGATCAAGTTGAGACATGGCTTTACCCTGAACTATCAAAGCAAAAGGCTGTGCTGTAGTGATGGTAGGTCTAGTAACAACCTTGATAGAAATAGTTTCAGAGTCTGTCAGACCGTTAATGTCAGTAACTTCTTCAACCACAGCGTAAGTTCCTGCTGTAGTTGGAGTACCAGAGATAGTTCCGGTAACTGAATCAATGCTTAGACCTGCAGGTAAGTTACTCGCAGTCCAGGCCTCGGTTGGTGAAAGAGCTGCAGTGCCGGCAGTGGCACTTGACGGAATACTTACTTGCTCACCGGTATAAATCTTTACGGTGAGTGGTGTTGTAGTAATCACTGGAGGACCTGCAACAACAAGTGTTTGTATTTGAGTAGCAAATTCACTGTCAACATCAACTAGTTTCAAAGTGTATGTGAAGGTTCCGTTAGCTGTTGGGGTGCCTGTTATAGCGCCAGAGGCAGTATTGAGGCTCAAACCTGCAGGTAATGCACCTGAAGTAATAGACCAAGCACCGGTAGCTGGAATAGCTGCTGAACCATTTGTTTTAGTTTGATTGATTGTAGTGATAGCTGTGCCCTGAACTAAAGCAGATAAAGGTAACGCCGTGGTGATGATAGGTCTAGTAACAACCTTCACTGAAATAGTTTCAACATCAGAAAGGCCATTTAGATCAGTAACTCTCTCAACAACACTGAAAGTTCCAGTGGCTGTTGGGATACCTGAAATAGTTCCGGTAGCTGGATCAATGCTTAGACCTGCAGGTAGGTTAGTTGCAGTCCAAGCATCACTAGGCAGTGAAACGCTACCCAGTGTTGCTGTTGAAGGAATACTTGCCTCTTCACCGGTATAAATCTTCCTTATCAAAGGAGTAGTTGTAACAGTTGGTGCAGAAGCAACAACAAGAACCTCAACTTTAGTTGCAAACTCTAAACCTGAATCAGTAAGTTTCACTGTGAAGGTGTATGTGCCATTAGTTGAAGGAGTACCGGTAATAGCGCCAGAAGCAGTATTGAGTGTTAGTCCTGCAGGAAGTGCACCAGCAGAGATCGACCAAGCACCGCTAGCAGGAACAGCAGCTGAACCTGCAGTGAAGCTTTGCGCCAACGAAGACATTACAACACCACGAGCAAGCACATTAAAAGGCTGCACTGTAGTAATAGTTGGTGGTGTAACAACAGTCATAGTGATAGTTTTTGTGGCAAACAAGCCATTAGCGTCAGTAACTTTCTCAACCACCGAGAAAACACCAGGAGTAGTCGGGGTTCCAGTGAACTCACCAGTATCAACGTTAATACTGATACCAGCAGGCAAACCGGTAGCACTCCAAGCACCAGTTGCAGGAATCAATGAAGAACCAGCGGTTGCGCTGCTAGCAATCGAAACAGAAACACCAGTGTAAAGTTTCTGCGTGGCAGGAGTGGTAGTAATCACTGGAGGACCTGCAACAACAAGTGTTTGTATTTGAGTAGCAAATTCACTGTCAACATCAACTAGTTTCAAAGTGTATGTGAAGGTTCCGTTAGCTGTTGGGGTGCCTGTTATAGCGCCAGAGGCAGTATTGAGGCTCAAACCTGCAGGTAATGCACCTGAAGTAATAGACCAAGCACCGGTAGCTGGAATAGCTGCTGAACCATTTGTTTTAGTTTGATTGATTGTAGTGATAGCTGTGCCCTGAACTAAAGCAGATAAAGGTAACGCCGTGGTGATGATAGGTCTAGTAACAACCTTCACTGAAATAGTTTCAACATCAGAAAGGCCATTTAGATCAGTAACTCTCTCAACAACACTGAAAGTTCCAGTGGCTGTTGGGATACCTGAAATAGTTCCGGTAGCTGGATCAATGCTTAGACCTGCAGGTAGGTTAGTTGCAGTCCAAGCATCACTAGGCAGTGAAACGCTACCCAGTGTTGCTGTTGAAGGAATACTTGCCTCTTCACCGGTATAAATCTTCCTTATCAAAGGAGTAGTTGTAACAGTTGGTGCAGAAGCAACAACAAGAACCTCAACTTTAGTTGCAAACTCTAAACCTGAATCAGTAAGTTTCACTGTGAAGGTGTATGTGCCATTAGTTGAAGGAGTACCGGTAATAGCGCCAGAAGCAGTATTGAGTGTTAGTCCTGCAGGAAGTGCACCAGCAGAGATCGACCAAGCACCGCTAGCAGGAACAGCAGCTGAACCTGCAGTGAAGCTTTGCGCCAACGAAGACATTACAACACCACGAGCAAGCACATTAAAAGGCTGCACTGTAGTAATAGTTGGTGGTGTAACAACAGTCATAGTGATAGTTTTTGTGGCAAACAAGCCATTAGCGTCAGTAACTTTCTCAACCACCGAGAAAACACCAGGAGTAGTCGGGGTTCCAGTGAACTCACCAGTATCAACGTTAATACTGATACCAGCAGGCAAACCGGTAGCACTCCAAGCACCAGTTGCAGGAATCAATGAAGAACCAGCGGTTGCGCTGCTAGCAATCGAAACAGAAACACCAGTGTAAAGTTTCTGCGTGGCAGGAGTGGTAGTAATCACTGGAGGACCTGCAACAAGAATTGTCTGGGCTTTGGTTCCAGTTTTTGTATTCGAGTCAGTGACTTGGACTGTGAAGTTGAATGCGCCAGCTACAGTTGGAGTTCCGCTGATTGCACCAGTAGCAGTGTTGAGGGTCATTCCAGTAGGTAGAGCACCACTAAGTACTTTCCATGCACCGGATGCCGCAATGGTTCCAGAACCGGCTGTGACTGTTTGAGTATATGTTTTTGCAACGTTGATTGATGTTGCTGCCAGAGCAGGGGTAGTGATAACAGGGGGAGTCAGATTGACTGTTGCAGTAACTGTTGATGTTGCGCTAGCACCTAGAAGATCTGTGACTGAGTAGGTGATTCCAGTAATTTCACCTACTACACCTGCAATTGGCGTAAATGTGACTACTCCGGTGTTATCAACTGAGTAGGTTCCTTTTCCGGTGATTAGTACTGAGGCCAAGTTACAACCAGTTGTTGTGCCAACAGCACAGAGTTTAACGCTTGACTTGTTTAGAGATGTAGACGGGTCTGGTGAGTCATTGGCAGTTACGTCAACAGTTATAGGTTCAAGGGTGTCACCAACTAAAGTGTCTGCCACAGCAATAGGTGCTCTGATTACGGTTGTAGCAAGACTGGCGTTGAATGGCACTGCTCCTGAAAAGGAGTCGGTGATTCCATAAGTGATTGTTGAGACTCCGCCGAATGTAGCTAGTGGAGTAAATACGATTTTTCCGGATGAGATTGTGTATGAGCCTTGATCGGGAACTGTTAGCGAATTCAGTGCACAGGCGGTAGTTGTGTTAAGTGCACAAATCTTTAGTGTGTTAGTTGTCAGCGAGGCTGTAGTGGTTGGGGTGTCGTTTGCGAGCACATCTTTTGTTACAGCGACACCTGCGCTTGTTGAGGCAGTGTCATTTACTGCAGCTCCTCGCATAATGTATGAAGCTTTCACTGTTACAGGTGTGCCAGCGACACCTGTGAAGGTAGGAGTTAGAACAGGGGTTTGAATTGTGTTGAATTTTGCGTCAGGGCTTTGGGTAGTTCTTACTACCTGACCACCGACATAACCCCAAGGGCTTACATAAGCTGCAGATACGTCTCCAGCGCCGAAGCCATTTACCAGCGGGAAGTCATTGAAAGCGACCTTGTAACTACCTGCTTTTATAGCGCCAAAGGATAGGTTTCCGTTGGCATCTGTAGTTGCTGTGATTGGGTTACCTAGTTCGTCGTTGAGAATAACTCCTGAAGTGGTGGTTAGAGTTGCTACTGCTCCTTCAACAGGAACAGTGAAGTTAGTGAAGTTAGCGGCCCCATTACCACGCATAGTGACCGCATTCAGGACAAATCCACACTGAGAGGCTAGAGGAGCTTGAAGTGTTAGAGAGTCAGATGTGATTGAGTAATCGGTTCTAACGCTTGCAGCGTTGATTGTTGCTCCAGTGGCTGCAAAAGTAATCACTGACTCTGAAGGAGTGCCGATCACGAGACTGGTAGGGCAGTTAAGTGTTGCAGTAAGGGTTAGACAGAGTTGCGCTGATTGACTTTTCATTAGAA
>Ga0209400_1002831_pt1 | contig 12946 bp, 9 predicted proteins | sample M_130807_EF_Meta_FD_187313 | JGI IMG/M metagenome (GOLD analysis project Ga0209400, IMG submission 187313) | Freshwater microbial communities from Lake Montjoie, Canada to study carbon cycling - M_130807_EF_MetaG (SPAdes) (version 2) | ecosystem: Environmental > Aquatic > Freshwater > Lake... | reverse complement strand
ACAGTTATCTCCTGTTGCTCCTTTTTTATTTTACGTAGTAATTGCTGGCATTATCTTTGTTGAAACTGGTTTATTAATTGGCTTCTTCTTACCTGGTGACTCTTTGTTATTTAGCGCAGGACTTGTCGCTGCAGCTAGAGATGACATCAACATAGTCTTTTTAGTGCTGGCGATTTTTTTAGCTGCCTTTATTGGTGATCAAGTTGGTTATGTAATTGGGCGAAAGATCGGCCGGCCCTACCTTGAAAAACAGAAATCTAAGCGTATGATGAAAATGCTTGAAAGATCTGAGAGATTTTATGAAAGATATGGTTGGTGGTCAGTAGTTATTGCCCGCTACATCCCATGGGTTAGAACATTTGTGCCACCAATAGCAGGTGCGGTAAAGATGAATTACTACAAGTTTTTATCTGCTAACGCATTAGGCGCCCTACTTTGGGGAACTGGTATTACATTGGCAGGATTTTATTCTGGTTCCATTCCTTGGGTTAAAGATATTTCATACGCCCTTGCTGCCTTCTTTATAACCGCTTCACTAATTTCTGCCTTAATGAACTACTTACGAGAAAAACGCGACTGACCATTTGCTATAACGCCTAAATAAGTGAGAAAAATTCCAACAATTAAATATGGTGAGATATTTGTTCCCTCGGTTGGTGCAAATACATCAAGTAATAATGATCCAATAAGCATTCCACCAACACTAAGTAGTGTGAACTCTAAAACGCCAACATACTGAACAGCAACGGCTGAAAAAGCAATATAGAAAACCCCAATAGAACCACCTAGGAACATCCACCAGGGTCCTGAAGTTAGATTCATAATTGAGTGATCGGTAAAGAGTGAACGAAATATTAATAAAAATATTAAAAAGCTAAAACCAGTAATAAAGTTAAGTTGTGAGGTAGCAAAGCTCTTCTTTGAAAAAGAGTTAATTTGTCCATTTAACGCTCTTTGAACGCCAACCCAGCTGCCAGCAAAAACAGCTAATGTAATTGCAAGAATTGAAAAATCACTCATTACAAATCTATCCCAAGCAGATATCACTACTGCCCCTATTGTAATAAGCGTTGCAATTACCCGCCGCTTAGAGATCACAGATTTAATGCCACCAGCTAAGCCAACATGATCAACCCAAAGTGAGATTGCAGTCTGACCAGCGAGTGATGCAACTGTAAATAATGCAACACCTGCAATAGGAACAACATAGGTTTGCATTGCCACAAATGAGGCGCCTAACATTCCAGCGCTTAATCGCCACATTGGAAGTTGTTTTGATTTAACTGCTTTAAAAATATCAGCGAAGCCTGCTCTGACATCTTTCCGAAACAATGAAGTTAGTGATACAAAAATTAATCCCGTACCAAATGAAACTAGGGCAGCCTCGAGAGAATCACCCATTCGATCTGATAACTCGCCATTTATTCGAGATTGAAGGGAAATCAAAATACCAGAGAATGCAGAAAGTACAGTTAACCCCATAATTTTTCTTCTTTTTTAATTAAGTTCTCCTTAAAAAATTACTTCAATCACAAAAGTAATTATCGACAATAATATAGTATTTATAAGATTTATCAAATTATCAAAACTTTAAAATACAAAACTTAATTTTTGCTACTTTAAAGTTTGTAATTATCATTACTGCTAATCATTACATGCTAGATTATCTTGGAAGAATGTACTGAAAGTTTTTTGACACACTTCCAATATAGTTGGTAATGAAGCGTGAGCCAAGTGAATTAAGGTGGTTAGAATCAAAATAATGCAATTCTCTATTTTTAATCATAGAGCACTTTCCATCTCTGCAATACAGATTGCTAGTGACGATTAATTCAGTATTTTTAATACCATTTAGCTCTTTTTGTTGCAGTGAATAGTAATGGGAACGTAAACGCTCAAATCTACTAGAACTACTTGAGCATATATTGTATTTAATGATTGCACTAATTCCAAACTTACAGGTGAACGCATCAAATGGAAAATCTGGGGTGCCGTCTAAAACTATTATTAATTTACCATTTTCACTTAGAGATTTAAGTGTTAAATTTAATCCATCAAGCATACGTTTCTTTGCCCAGTAAGAATTAAAAACGATAATTTTAATTGATTTGTTAGCATTAATCTCATCAAGAATTGTTTTACCAATAGTGGATTTTTCAATATCATAAATTTCATCGCCGATTACGGCAAATCTAATTTGCGGAAAATTTTCCCTGAAACCAGGTAGTAAGTGTTTAGAGTGGCTGTCCCCTGCTATTATTACGTCGATGCCACAATTTCTTAAAGAAATACTTTCGATGCTTGAAGTATTCTTGCAGTCCTTAGGTATAAGTGAAGAGACCTGATTAAAACCGACCGTACCGATTTCACCTGGATAATGCCCCAAGACCTTGTCAGAGTTATACTTGTTTGAAAGCATTTGAGATGATACGTACCCCAATAGACCAGATATCAATATGGGTACAAGTAAAAACTGAATGCACAACTTTGAAATTTTATTCAGGTTTATGTCCCGAGTTTTTCGAATAGGATTTTCTATAAATCTAAATGTAACTATTGATATTAGCATGGTAAGGATTATTGCTAACATAATTGATCCAGAAGACTCTGGGGATACATGCTTTGCAAAAACAATTAGAGGCCAGTGCCATAAATAAATTGCATAGGAACGATCTCCAATATATATCAGACTACGGGAGTTTAAAACTGGTGTCATGTTTTTGTGATTACCCAGATAAAGAAGTGTAGCTAATAAAATTATAGGAACTATGATGGATAATGTTGGATACTGGAAAGTTTTTTCAGGCAAGAATAACGTTCCCAATAAAAGCGAAAGTATAATACTAGATACTATGCTTTTGTGTCTGTGGCTAGTAGAGATGGGTTTCTTCAAAATCATTAGCTGCACAAATGCTCCTATAAGAAATTCCCAGGCCCGGGTAATTGGTGAATAAAAACCAGATAGTAATTTTACTGAATTATCTAGCAGTTGATCGCTATACTGAGAGTAATCAAAAATTGATATTAAAAATACCAAGGATATACAAAAAAACATTAATTTTTTTCTGTGTTTTTTATTTATAACAGCAAATAGTGCAATTAAAACTGGAAAAATAAAATAAAACTGCTCTTCAACGCTTAATGACCAAGTATGTAAAAATATATTAAACTGAGATGGAAGATCAAAATATCCTTTAGTTGTCGTAGTGATAACCAAATTTGCTGATGCTAAAAGAGCTCCTATACCTGTTTTGGCGGCATTCTGCTGCATTCCAAAGGGTGAAATAAGAAGAAAAGATAAGATTGAAATAATGAACACCATAAATCCTAAAGCAGGAAGTAATCGATAAATTCTGCGAATATAAAAATTTGTAATATTAATATTCCCTTTTACTCGCAGTTCTTTCATAAGTAGCCCTGAAATAACGAATCCGGAGATTACAAAAAATAAATCAACTCCTATAAATCCAGACCTTACCCCCCAGTCAGCGTGATACCCAACTACTGCTAGAACGGAAATGGCCCTGAAAACTTGGATGTCTTCTCGGAAACTTGAATACGTACCATTCGTCATCTGCTATATCAAACTCGCGGTGAATTCAATTGGTTTTTGTTCCAATTCGAGCGCCATTATCAATAAAACTTAAAAAAGGGGGCGGTGAAAGCTTGCTAAAAAATTCGTCAACTGCTTTTTTAGCGCCATTAAAGGAGCCGTAATCATCTATAACCAAAATTCCACCAACCACTAATTTATTGTACAAAATCTCAAGTTCTATCTTGGTTGATTCATACCAATCTGTATCAAGTCTTAAAAATGAAATAGTGGTTGGAATATTTTCTGGTTGGCTTAAGGTATCCTCGACTTTTCCTTGAATAAAAATAACATTATTCTTGAGTAAATTGATTTTTTTAAAATTCTCTCTTACTTCCTCAATTGAGGCATAAGCCCAATCAGTAAAATTCTCTCGTTTAACTGATAAATATTTATTTAATACTGGTAAATTAGTGCCTATCGATACATCGAATTTTGTTGGTTCAGACATCCCAGTAAAAGTATCGAAAAGATAAACTTTTTTTTCTGACTTATGTATTTCGAAAATTCTTGCTGCAATAAGCGCATTACCACCTCTAAAAACTCCGCATTCAACAAAATCACCTGGAATTTTATTCTTAACAATGTATTTGCATGCTATAGCAGTTTGATATAAATTCAAAGTTGTACACATTGATAAATTATGTGATCTTACATAATGAATAATTTCATTCTCTGCGTCATTTAATTCAATTGGAGAACTAGGGTCTTGCGAAATTCTGCTTACGCTAATCCCTGCTGAGAACAACTTCTTCTTTAATATTTCTTTTAAAATATAGACTCCTAAACTAGTATAATTATCGTCTACGGGAGCAAAATTCCAAAACTTTTGCCTTACATTTCGCTAAGCATTAATCTAAAAGTATTGTATACCTTAACCCCTGATAGTAAAAGCACTCGTAAATTCTTGGTCTTCCCACTGCAATGCGTATAAATTATTCCATTTGCGCTAGGCTACAGTCAAATATTCTTTATGGGAAAACCACTCTAATATTTTATTAAGTTGAGAGTATAACTGTTAGAAACTATTCCCTCAAAGTAAGTAATAGCTCTGATGATTTTTTAGCATTAGCCTATCACCCTACATGTGGTGCAATGGGAGGTGATTTAAAATCCATTCAAAAATTTAGCCACTGCTATCTGTATTTGAGTAGTTAATATTCATTAAAACAATATTTAAAACACATATTCATAGAGTCTATCTCGCTGAATTTAATGAATTTCTAATAACAAAGCATACACCTCGTTTAAATAAACTTTATCTGATACAACTTCGCCTAAATCAGAAATTCTAGTAACTTTAAATCCAGATTTATTAAACTTCATATTATCCAACCCGAATTTTCGTAACCCAAAATCTATTTCTTTCTTTAAATTGAGACTAGTGTTTTTCGGATTTCTCAGACTTTTAAAATATAGCTCCTCAACTGCCAAAGTGTGAAATGGATTGAACACCAATAGATTATGAATTCCTGCGATATCGTAAACAAATTTGGAATCCAAAGGTGTGTGAACAAGATGCATACCCGCTAATCGTGAGAGATTTTGTAGTTCAATATTTTGTAGTAAATCAATTTGACTCCCAATTTCAGTAATTATGCTGTTGATCATTCTTAGACCAATCAATTTGTACTGTTTTGGATAAGTTGTGATGTACATTTGCCTCAAAACACGCTTGATTTCAGATAAAGATAATCTCTTACTATTATTATAATATTTTGATTGATTATGAACAGCATTTGATAATGTATCAGCGCCTTGAGCAAAACTTATGCTCCCATGAGATTTAATACTGGAATTCAAAAATATATTTGCAAGCGCCGCAGCAGCTGGAGATGGAAAAAAATTACCATTGTAGGCGTTTAGTAAGTCTTTTGGACTTACACCTCCGTATACGACATTCAAGTCCGATACTCCTACTTTTCTACATATTGTGTACAAATCTTCTAGTGAATTCTTTGTTTCTGGATGATCTTTGCCATAACGAGTTGCATGGTAAGCAATAACATTTACACCATTAGATGAAAGTAGTTTTGCAAGTAAAGCAGAATCTTTTCCACCACTAATTAAAAGTGCAGTTGAATCCATTTTCGAATCTTGAATTATTTTACTTAAAAGATCAACTAGATTTTTTGATTTATCATCATAATTTATAAAAGGTGGTTCAAGTTTAAATCTTATATATTCATCAATTCCACTTTCAAAATGGTTAGCTAACTGTTTTGCACTTGAACTAATGTTACCAAAATAAAATCCACCAGTTCTTACAAATATTTTTTTATTGATTAACATTTTAATTTGAGAAGTATCATCTAATTTTGAAAATATTTTACTTTGGAAATGAAAAATATTGCTCATGATCCACTATACCAATTAAGTTTTGTTAATTCCACAAAAATGACTATTTTTTAAAAGATAATGGCTAGTGCCAAAACATTAATCTCCTGCGTACTTTACTCTTGTATAAAATAGTTTTATCTCGCAAGTAAGAAATACGGTTTAAAATACAGGATATTCGGTGCTCATAAATTCTAGAATTTTGCTTATGTATATTTGATCATAACGGCTGTTAGATACCTCGTGATAATTTTATCTTTTCTCAACACTTTATAGTCTAAAAGTTATTTATATATGATACAACGTGTTTTGCTGACTTGATTACTAGTTGAAAATTTTTTACGATCAAAAGAATACTTTGTTGCAATTTTATGTTATAGATCAAAATTTAATATCCATCGACTTGAATTACTTTTAGAAATTAGTGGGGATATTTTAAGCTACATTTTCGATTTTTTGCAATCTTAAAATATAATTTATCTGCAATTTTAATAAAACTTTTACTTTGGATAATTCCAAATATCGGCCAAAAGAAATAATTATTAGCAAATAAAAAAAGGATTGCTTTGGATGCGATTAAAAACTCCCCGGTTGTTTCGTGATATATGATAATCGTATCGTTACTTAATTCAGTATTAAAGGGCAAATTTTTAATTTTTTGCAAATTTTTGTTATCACGAAAATCAAACATTTTGAAATTATCAATTTTTTTTGCTATTTTGATTGTATCAGCACAAAAATCACAATTATAATCCCAGAATACTAGCCATTTACTGTCTTCCCAATTATCCGAAATCATTAAGGGATAAACACAAATTACTATTAACATAAATAGTATTAGCCCTAAAAAATTATAAAACCCTAGATTTAAACTGAGTGCGATAAAGAAATGGAAAAAAAATCCGATACTCTGCATTATTCGCAGTGTATATTTATTCAGTAAAAATTGTATTGACAGTAACAGTTCTAGGCAAATAACTAAAATAGAAAGTGTAATGTAAATTAAACTCGAGGGTTGTGTATAATTTGGTAAAACATAAAAGGGGTAGATAAGTTCTAGAATGATTGATCCATTTATAAAATCGGCGTTAATTTTAGTTACTGCAGAAAAAAAATAAACTATGGATAAATTCGCTACTAAAAGATATGATATTATTTGATTTACTATTAGGTTATCTTTGAGTTTTATAAAAAGTAATGGTTTCAAACCCAGAATTAACAAAATCATTGTTAACAATTGAAAATGGTTATAGGAATAAATTTCGAAAAATATAAAAAATAAATTAGTTATTCCTAACATCAATGTAATTAAAAATTTATTAATTTTGTAAGAAACTACAAGAAGAATAAAGCCCACAATTAAGAGTGTATTTTCTAAGTTTGTAAAATTAGTTTTAAAGTTTGATTCAGAAAAAATTTTTAGTAAAGCGATTTGTGTTAACTTTATAGCTTCTAAAATAATAACTGAATTCGTAATTAAATTAAGAACTTTCTCGTTCCTCATTTATCTCCGATAAAATTGGTACTGCAATTGAATAAATCTGGAAATCTACCTTCTCGTTGGATTTGATTCAGCTTCGCATCTTTACTGCATATTTTTTTTAATGGTCCTAAACCATAAGGTAAGAACCAGTTAGTTGTAGCATACTTATTAATCAATTCATGTCTGTTTAGATGAAGATTAGTATTGGAGTATCTTAAAACATAATTTTCATGATTTGAAATTTTTGAAAACATTGCCCAACTAAACATATTATTTCTGTTATCTTTATCAATAAAATTTTGATGGCTTGGCGTCAAAGTTAATATGAATACAAAGAAGAGTACCCAATACTTTATACTTAGACTACTTCTAAAAAATTTATTCATAATCACTACACTATAATACATCATTGATAGGGAATTAGGTTGAACACTTAAGTTCATTCTTTTGCTGCGACCATAGGGATTCGAATCCATAATCTTCTGATCCGTGGCTATAAAGTAGAATTCAGTTTTCGTTACTTAAAATTCAGCTTTATTCACCGTTCTTTATAACTTTTCTTACGCGCAATCAAAAAGTCAGATGTTTACCCGTTGCCCTTCTTTAGAAAGAATTCATAAGAACCAAAAATGAGTCGAGAGTAAATGAAATATACGGTAGTTTGTACAAGTATCAAAATTATTTATCAGTTTGATTTTAAGAGCTTCAATCTCGATCTTAGCTACATCTAACACATTGCTGGTGAAACAGGCTGGATATTTAATTACATATTGCCACCCATTAATCTTCTCTGATTTTTCATTCGATTGTAATTTTTCATTAAATAGAAGGACAATTTTCGCGCAATCTTTTGTTAAATTGGCTTTATCAGTTGGGGTTAGAGTTTACGAATACCCAGAAATAAAATCAAACCCAAAATCAAAAGTATGATTCGCTATCTAGTAATCATAAAAAATTATATGAATTTTGATGGTGTAGTGAAGTCAATTCTGGTCGCAAGTTAACTGATACCCTGAATACTTGTGCGCCCGCAGGGATTCGAACCCCGAACCTTCTGATCCGTAGTCAGATGCTCTATCCGTTGAGCTACGGGCGCAATCTTATTCGTTGGAAAGTCTAGCGATTTATTAGGACCTACCCAAACTTATTAGCCTTTTCCAATCCACCTCTTTTATACGAGGTTTTCCTACAATCTCACCGGAGATTACTTCAGAGGCATTTATTTTTTCCCAGCTAACTTGATCAATTACTTCATGGCCAGATTTAAGTAAGGCGCTAACTCCTTCACTCACTTTTGGCTCAATTAAGTTACTAATAATTAGCTCAACAACATCATTTGAATCACTTTTATTTGTGCCTATAACTCCAACAGGCCCGCGCTTTGCCCAGCCAGTTACATAAACATTATGCTCAACATGGCCTGCGATATTAGTGATTCGACCATTTTCAATATTAATACCAGCGTACTCAACTGAATCATAACCAATTGCAGTAACTACTAAGCCAGCCTTAATCGTGATGGTTTTATTAGTAGTAATAACTTTGCCATCTTTGACCTCATTTATTGCAAATACAATCTCTTCAACCTTATCTCTACCTTTGATTTCAATTGGAGCTGATAAGAACTTAATCTCTAGCTTACGTTCAACACCTTTTTTATCATGGTCTGCAATTAAGCGCATTGCTTCTAGATTATTTCTTAAATCTTTTTCAACCTCACCTAATTGCTCAACTCGAGAGGCTGCCTGATTTATTTGATCTGCATCTATATAAACATCAGTGTTTTCAAGCTTTGGTAAATCTCGCAGTTCAGGGGCGGTAAAGGCGGCATGTTCTGGGCCACGCCGGCCACAAATAATTACTTTTCTTATCTGACTTTGTTTAAATTTTATAAGTGCATGCTCTGCAGTGTCGGTTGGATCAAGCTCTGACGGATCTATTGCAAGAAGTCTTGCCACATCCATTGCAACATTACCGGCTCCAATGACAACTGCTGTATCAGTGTTTAAATCAACATCAACATTTGTGAAATCTGGGTGGGCGTTATACCAAGGGACAAACTCTGCTGCAGATATGCAATTAGGTAGTTCTTCACCAGGAATACCTAGTTTTCTTCCTTTAGAGGATCCAGTTGCTAATACAACTGCGTCATATTTTTCTCGCAAATCCTTAAGTGAAATATCTTTACCAAGTTCAACATTGGCAAATAATCTAAAGCCTTCCGTTTTAGCAATCTTTTCAAACACCTTTGAGACTGTTTTTATCTTTGGATGGTCCGGTGCCACTCCACTTCTTACTAATCCCCACGGGGTGGGAAGGCGTTCGATCATGTCGATAGTGAAGGTGAGCTCATCAGTTTGTGCATTTTGAAATGCTTGAGCGGTGAAGTAGCCGGCAGGGCCTGCACCTACTATTGCAATTTTATATGCGCTCAAGATTCCTCCAATTACTAATTGTAGTAATTTTAATTCATCCTAACTTGGCGGAGACGAGAGGATTTGAACCTCCGAAACCCTTTAGGGGTTAACCTCATTAGCAGTGAGGCGCACTAGACCGGGCTATGCGACGTCTCCAACAAGAAGTAAGGTTACCGCCCAATGATGAGGTAGCCAATTTATCGGTGAGAAGTAGGCTATCTACATGAATACGGTGAGTAATTCCAACAATAATGAAAAAGTGGATGAAGTGAGAACTCACGATGTCCCAATCGCAGATGCGATGAGTGAGTTTATGAAGCAGGGTTGGGCGCCTTCACCACTTTCTGGAGTTACATCTCATCCATCAATTCCATATACAAAACTGCGACGTGAAAAGTTGTCTAAAAAATATCCAGGAGTTAGATTGGTTTTTCCAGCTGGTTCATTAAAGATTAGAAGTAATGATTCAGATTATCCATTCCGTGCTCACTCAGCCTTTTCTTGGTTCACTGGAATTACTGCACCGGATGCTGTGCCCGACTCTGTTTTTATAATGGAGCCAAATACAGAAGGCCATGAAGATTTGTTATTTGTTCACCCAAGATCTGCCAGAGATAATGATGAGTTTTACAAAAACACTAGGTATGGAGAGTTTTGGATTGGCCGTCGAATGAGTTTGGATGAGACCCAAATTAAGTATGAACTTAAAGTAAGGCAAATTGAATCTATTGAACAGTTTTTTGCAGATAAAAAAGAGACGCTAATTATTCGTGGTGAGGACAATAAGATAGATACTCTTGTTACGGAGAGTAAAGATAAGGAAAAAGAGTTTTTAAACTTTACTTCTTTAATACGAGTAGTTAAAGATGAGTATGAAATTGTTGAAATGCAAAAAGCGGTTGATGCAACAGTTCGTGGATTTGGCGATATGGTGCGAGTGTTTCCAGCTGCTACCTCAGTTCCAAGAGGTGAGCGAGTAATTGAGTCTGCTTTTTATGGCAGAGCACGCCTTGAAGGTAATGATCTAGGTTATTCAAGTATTGTGGCAGCAGGATCTCATGCATGTGTGCTGCACTGGATTAAAAATGATGGTGATGTATTACCAGGGGACTTGGTATTAATTGATGCAGGGGTTGAAGTTGATTCTCACTACACCGCAGATATAACTAGAACATTCCCAGTTAGTGGAATATTTAGCGAGGCACAGCGCACGATTTATATGATTGTTTTTAAAGCGCAAAGTGCTGGAATTGCTGCAGTTAAGCCTGGTGCTAAATTTAAGGATTACCATGATGCTTGCATGGTTGAAATTGCAAAAGGTGCTGCAGAACTTGGTGTTCTACCAGTTTCGGTTGAAGAATCACTTAAACCAGAAAATGGCCAACATAGAAGGTGGCAGTTTCATGGCTCAGGCCATCATTTAGGAATTGATGTGCACGATTGCGCTCACGCTAGAAAAGAGCAGTACGTAGATGCAATATTAGAGCCCGGAATGATTTTAACTGTTGAGCCTGGTTTTTATATTCAACCACATGACACTTTGTTTCCAGAGGAGTACCGCGGCATTGGCGTGAGAATTGAAGATGATATTTTAGTTACAGAATCTGGTTGCAAGATACTAAGTAACGCACTTCCTCGCCATCCTGATGAGGTTGAGGCGTATATGGCAAAAATATTAAAGAATAGTCTATTTTAGATATCGCATAAAAAGTGCTTCAAGATAAACCTCAAACTTTAGTTCAGTTATAAATGTTTTATTGTTTTGGAATTGTCTGTTTTCATAATTCTTATCTTTCCCTAAAAAAGTCCAATCATTTAAGATATGGCTTTGCCACTTTTCGAATAGTTTAACATTAACAACATTTTGAGACCAAAAATCCTTATTGTTGATTACTGGATTTACTCCACCCGAATCAATTAATATTGGAGTAGCACCGGCGCATAAGGTTTCAAAAAATCTCATGCTAGTATTTCCGGAACCCCTAGGACATAACACGTAATCTGATTTAGCTAGTTCAATGTCATATTCTGACGCATGAATCTTTAGATTTGGATTAGAAGAATACGCTGTAAATGAGGATCGCTTCTCTATGAATACATCAAACTCTGAGCGAAATCTATTTAACTTTGAAATTGAAATCTTTCTATTGATATAAACACTTGATTTTATTGGCTTAGTTAAGCCTTGAAAATTCTCACCAAACAAGCTTCCGGGGCCAAGTTTAGGCACATAACCCATAAATGAAATTCTAGGAATAGGTTTCCATTTTCTAACCACAAAATCTTTTTCTTTAACAGGGTATGGCAATACTATTTTTCGATTAATTTTCTCCCAAGGGTGTAAAAACATTCTTAATTCAATTACATTTTCAAGAGCGCACTTAGACGAAACGTCCCCTGAATTTACTATTAACAGTGGAGTTTGATTACTTAAGTCTTTCAAGTAAACCAAATATTCTTTATTATCTTTAATATCGCGCCAAGCGTGTGGGACTAAAACATAATCAGCATCTTCAATATTTGATGTTAAACTCAACTTTGAAATAAGATTTACATCTGGCAATGTTGGATGGGGTGAAGTTCTAGGAAAAAATTCGTTTTTGGGGACCCCTGGTAGCTCTTTTGATATATATATTTTATAGTTGTAGCTACTATTTTGGTTATACAACTTCCATTTGTTCCACTCTAATTGCTGTTCAAGACTCAACTTAATTTGACCTTTCACCTGGAAATCTTTGCTAATTATGGTGTTTATAACTGTACTCGTGTCCCAAATGATAGTGAGCCAGCGAAAAGTCGAACTATTAGATTTTTGCCTTAAACGATACCTTCGCGCTTTCTAATCTTTGATCCCAGCCATTTAACTGGGTCATACTTAACATCTACTACTCGCTCCTTCATAGGAATAATGGCGTTATCGGTGATGCGAATATGTTCAGGGCAAACTTCGGTACAGCACTTTGTAATGTTACACATTCCAAGGCCGTGCTCTTCTTGAGCTTTCTTCTTTCTATTTTTAAGCATATCTAATGGGTGCATATCAAGTTCTGCAATTCTGATAAAAAATCTTGGACCAGCAAATGATTTCTTATTCTCTTCATGATCTCTTATTACATG
>Ga0209400_1002830_pt1 | contig 12951 bp, 11 predicted proteins | sample M_130807_EF_Meta_FD_187313 | JGI IMG/M metagenome (GOLD analysis project Ga0209400, IMG submission 187313) | Freshwater microbial communities from Lake Montjoie, Canada to study carbon cycling - M_130807_EF_MetaG (SPAdes) (version 2) | ecosystem: Environmental > Aquatic > Freshwater > Lake... | reverse complement strand
CGAAACCGTTTGTCTGGTCTTCAAGAACACCAGCAAGAGCTGATGAAGTTGAGTGACCTGTACCTGCAACTGAACCACCTGAAGGAAGCGCACCTGCAATAGCGGTTGACCAAGTTGAGCTCTTAACCCAACCCTGGCCAGGTAGGTTCTGTGCTAGGTAGTTAGAGATGTTCTCGTTTGTACCTGATGAACCTGAACGGTAGTTAACCTTGATTGACTTGTTTGGAAGCTTGATCTTGGTGTTGTTTGCCTTGATAGACGCGTCGTTCCACTTAGTAACTCTTCCAGTGAAGATGTCAGAAAGGTTCTGAGCAGTTAGGTTTAGGCCATCTGAAACACCTGCAGCTGTGTAAGCAAAAGCAACTGGACCACCTAGTAGTGGAACTGTTACATACTCAAAAGCTGGAGCAGGTGTAGTGTAAAGGCTGTCAGTAGCTCCGAAGTTGTATGTGCCACCGTTGAAGTTGGTCTTACCAGTTCCTGAACCAGTTGATAGGTAAGTTACTGTGTTTGTTGAGTATGCACCCAAGCAAGCCTGCATCGCGTTGTTAGCGAATGAAGAGCCTGAACCCTTGATTGTTTCGCCAGCGAAAGCCGGTGCTGCTGAAAATACACCAGCAACTACAGCAGCTGAAGCTGCGATAGAAATGATCTTCTTTAACATTTTTCTCCTTGTAGGTTGATTGTCGAGTATCTCGATGATTTGATTCTTGTTGCTTTTTGCTAACTAAAAGACGGATTTAGTTGGCGAAATGGCTAAGGTTAGGTTAACGTTTGGTTACCAAACCTTTAGCCGAAGTGTCCGTTCACATAATCGTTGGTTCTTGGATCTATTGGGCCATTGAAAATCTGCTCTGTAGCGCCAAATTCCACCACCGCGCCTGGTGTGTTGTCATCAGCTAGGAAGAACGCAGTTTGGTCTGAAACTCGCTGTGCTTGCTGCATGTTGTGGGTAACAATCACCACAGTCATGTTTGAGCTCAGTTCCTGAATTGTCTCTTCAATACGACGTGTTGAGCCTGGGTCCAAGGCCGAACATGGCTCATCCATGAGCAATACCTGAGGGTCCATGGCCAAGGAGCGAGCAATACATAGACGCTGCTGTTGTCCACCGGACAGAGAGATTGCCTGATCGTTGAGACGATCCTTGACTTCGTTCCAAATAGATGCTCTTCTTAGAGAGGTTTCGACAATTTCGTCGCTATTCCCGGCTTTACGGCCGCTGAGTCTCAAACCGCTGAGAATGTTGTCTCTGATGGTCATAGTTGGGAACGGGTTTGGCTTCTGGAAGACCATACCAATCTTGATTCGAACTGAAACAGCGTCAAAATCATCACCGTAAATGTCTTGGCCATCAAGGAAAACTGAACCAGCTAGTCCCGCACCAGGAATTAGTTCGTGCATGCGGTTTAAGGTGCGAATGAAGGTTGACTTACCGCAACCGGAAGGGCCAATTAGAGCAGTCACCTTATTGGCTGGGAACACCAAATTTACGTCGCTAAGCACCTGACGCTGGCCAAACCAGACGTTGATGTTTTCCGCACTAAGTGTTGATGCTTTCGTCAAGCTGTTCATTTGCTTGCTTTCTGTTTGGTTGGCTTGGTTTTTAGAGATTTAGATCTTGAAAGGAATCGAGCAGCACTAAATAGAATCGCCACTACAGTCATTAGAACCAAAGCGGCTCCCCATGCACGGTTTTGACTTGGCTCGAACAAAGAGCTCAAGTAGCCGTAAATGTATGCAGGCAAAGTCATGATGTTGCCTGAGAAAGGATTCCATGAGGTTCCGTTGTTAATCGGAACAGTCAACAATAGTGGAGCGGTTTCACCGATGATTCTGGCAATTCCCAGCAAGATCGATGTAACTAGACCTGATTTAGCGGCAGGAAGAATAACTTGGAAGAAGGCTCTGTAGTTTGGTGCACCTAGAGCTAAAGCTGCATAACGAAGGTCCACTGGAACTAGTCTCAGTGCCTCTTCTGCCACTCTGGCTACTGTTGGAAGCATCAAAGGCAAAAGCGCCATCGAGCCTAACAATCCGCTTCTCTCCCAGCCCAGGGTCATAGCCATAGAGAGGATAAACAAACCTGCAACAACGGAAGGCAAACCGCTGATCGCCTGTGTCAATGTTCTGACCAAACCTCTAGTCTTTGACTGAGATTGAGTCAGATAAATCGCCATCGCAATACCTAGTGGAACAGTGACTATGGTGGTTAATCCAACGATAAGTAATGTACCCACAATCGCGTGGCCCACACCTCCGTATTCCAAAGAGGTGGTGTTAGAAACATAGATGTTGTTTTGCGAAATGAAGCTCCAAGAAACTGCTTGAGCACCCTGAGAGATTAAAGAAAAGACCACTGAAGCCAACAAAACAAGCACGAATGTTGCAAAGAATAGAACTAGAACAATCAATGATGCATCGCCAACACCTCTGCGACCAAAGGAAGCAAACCCAACATAACCTGCAGCCAGAAGTTGCAGCGGAAGGAAAACTCCAAGTAGAGCCACGTTTGGGTTTAGTCCACCAAAAAGCACAATTAGGGCTGTCACTGCCAAAGGTAGAGAGCTAGCTAGGAAAATTTGAACTCGACGAGCCGTGTTGACTCTTGACCAAGGTTGAACGGCCGGGCGTGGAGCAAAACTCATTAGATCTTCCTCCAAGGTTGGGCACGGTTGACGATGATGCTGGCTAGGAAGTTGATTCCTAGAGTCAAAACAAACAAGACAAGACCTGCTGCGGTTAGACCGGAAACTTCTTCCGCCGTAGCTTCACCGAATTTTGCAAGAATCATGGATGCAACTGCACCACCCTTAGGTTCAAGGATTTGGCCCCAGTTGATATCGAATGTGAGTTGCAAAACGTAAAAAATCGCTACAGTCTCACCCAGGGCTCTACCAAGACCTAGAAGCACAGCACCCACTACAGCTCCTGCGGAGGTTGGAAAGATAACTCGCCTAAATGTTGAGAATCTGCTTCCACCAAGAGCTAGAGCACCGTTAATCAAGTCTCTATCCAGTTGGCTGAATACTTCTCTAGTGATGCTCGTGATGATTGGGACAATCATGATTGCCACTATCCAACCGGCGATGAAAGGTGAACCTACAAAGCCATTGTCTGCGGTTCCTACTTGGAATAGGGGGAACCAGCCTAGGTACTGGTTTAGCAGCATGGCCCACTCAGAAGCCACCGGGCTAAATACAAACAAACCCCAAAGACCAATAATTACTGATGGCAAGGCTGCCAAGAGATCTACCAGAGTGGTAGCAACTTTAGCTAGTCGAGTTGAGAGCATGAAAACAATCAAATAAGCAAGAGAGATTGCCAGTGGGGTTGCAATCACCACTCCAACTGCACCAATTAGAAGTGAGCCCCAAAGCATTGGCCCAATCTGCATAACTATTGGATCTTTAGTGTTATTCCACTCTGTTCCATAAATGAAAGAAAATCCTTGAGAGCTTAGCGCTGGAAGTGCCTGGATAATGAGGAACACGAGAATAAAAGCAACCAGAACGAAGGCAAAGTTAGCGGCAATTGAAGTAGTTCTGAAGAACCACTTGTCACCTCTGCTGAGTGGTCCGGCAGATAGTTTTCGCCTGACTGGCTCGGGTTTAGTTACAGAGGATTCGCTCATGCCTCTAATTCTTTAGATTTAGGCTTACCTAGAGTTATAGGGGAGGTTAACGGCAGGTAAACAAGTTTTAGAAGCTGAATCTAATTCCAGACCATATTTGCCACATTCTTACCAACATCACCGCCACCGTAAAGGCAGCCACCCCCAAAACCAGAGTTGACCAGCGAGTTCTCTCGATTACAGCCCAGGCCACTGCCGTTGCCGGAACTAGAAGTGCTGTAATCAAATAACCGAAGAATTCGACCGTGTCGCCAAGTGCCTGTGCACCAGCTGAAACAATCACTATAGAGGCAGCCAGCTGAACTAAAAGCATCCCTTCGATCAGCGCCAAAGAGCCAACACTCCACCAAGATGGTGGCCTTTTCAATAAACCCAGTATCAATGTGAATAACCCGGCTAGCGCTGCAAGGCCAGCTTGGAACTGATAGGCCCACTCAACCATTTGAATCACCATCGTTGAAGACAACCAGCGACTTCAAGTTCTTTGGGCCAGCTGATTCAACTACCGCTATGAGTTCGCCAGAACCTATAAGTGCGGCAACTTGATCCACTTCTCCAATTATTCGTTTACCCTGACGAATGGCCAGTGCCTGATCAGCATTGCACTCGATTACTGGCATTAAAAACTTGACGGCATCAACAGATCTAATAATTGGAATAGCTTGGGTTGATGTGCCATTCAATACAAGGGCATCTGATACATCAAATGCACCAATTCTTGTTCGGCGCAACTGTGTCAGGTGTCCCCCCACGCCTAAAGCAGCTCCAAGATCTCTTGCTATTGCTCTGATGTATGTCCCACTTGAACAGTCAACAATGATATCTATGTCTATGTAATTTTCTTCGCGACGAATCTGACCAATAACTTCAAGTTTTGAAATGATTACTTCTCTGGATTTGAGCTCAAACACTTCACCAGCACGAACTCTGTCATAAGCTCTTTCACCATTTACTTTGATGGCAGAAACAGCAGAAGGAACCTGTTGAATCACGCCTCTAAGTTTTGATAATTCTGCTGTGATTAATTCATTTGATATGGAACTGAGTTGTGCAGGTGATGCCTGCTCGATGAATTCACCCTCACGGTCATCCGTGATAGTTGATGCTCCTAGTCGAAGCGTTGCAAGATATGTTTTTTCAGCACCAACAACGAATGTCAGTAATTTGGTAGCCGATTCAAATCCTAAAACCAACAATCCCGTTGCCATTGGATCTAAAGTTCCTGCGTGACCAACTTTTCTAGTGCCGGCAAGTTTTCTTACTTTAGCGACAACATCGTGGCTGGTCATTCCGGCAGGTTTATCTACCAACAACAATCCAGGGATAGCCAAAGGTTAGTCTTTCTCTTCTTTGACAATAACTTTCGGCTCTTTATAAGGGTTCTCCCCTGCCGCAAACTCAGAGTCTTTAGCTATCTTCTTTAGTTCGTTATCCCGCTCTCTTGCTTGAGCGAGGAGATCATTCATCTGAGCAGCACTTTCTGGAACGTCATCTGAAATGAACTCAATGGTTGGAGTCAAACGAATAGAGAGCTGGTGACCTACCTCACCACGAATCTTGCCACGGTGACGTTCGATTACTTCATTGCTTTTCTTCTGCTGCTCTTTGTCGCCAAAGACTGTGTAATAAATACGAGCATGGGATAGGTCAGGCGTTACACGAACATCAGTGATGGTTACAAAACCTAAATCAGGATCTTTGACGACCTTCTCCAGTGCTGCTGCAACTAAAACCTTGATTCGTTCAGCCAGCCTTCTTGCTCTAGCTGCATCAACCATTAGACCCTCGGCTTCTCACGCATTTCGTAGGTCTCAATGATGTCGCCCACCAAGATCTCGTTGAATCCAGCTAGACCAATACCACACTCGAAGTCTGTCTTGACTTCAGTAGCATCGTCCTTAAATCTCTTGAGGGAATCAATCTTGAGGTTCTCCGCGAGCATCTTGCCATCACGAGAGATACGAGCGAGGCTGTTTCTCTTGATTGAGCCTGAGCGAACGATTGAACCTGCGATTGTGCCGACCTTTGAAGACTTGAAGATTTCGCGAACCTCGGCAGAACCAAGGGCTGCTTCTTCGTACTCAGGCTTAAGCATTCCCTTGAGTGATTTCTCAATGTCATCAAGTGCCGCATAGATAACTGAGTAGAAACGCACATCCACGCCTTCGCGGTCTGCTTTTTCCTTAGCCTTGTTATCAGGCTTCACGTTGAAACCAATGATGATTGCATTGTCAACTGTTGCCAGGTTAACGTCGCTCTCTGTAACAGCACCAACACCGCGGTGAATGATTCGAAGCTGAACTGAGTCATCAACTTCAATCTTGAGAAGAGCATCTTCAAGAGCTTCAACAGCACCCGATACGTCACCCTTGATGACCAAGTTGAGAGATTCGACCTTGCCCTCTTCGAATGCCTTGGTGAAATCTTCCAGGCTAACGCGCTTACGAGTCTTAGCAAGAAGAGCATTTCTATCAGCAGCTTCACGCTTTTCAGCAATTTGTCTAGCCTGACGCTCATCTTCTGTAACAACAAAAGTGTCACCAGCGCGAGGAACTGACTGAAGTCCTAGAACCTGAACAGGTCTCGATGGTCCAGCAGATTCAACTGCGTCACCGTTCTCATCGAACATCGCACGAACGCGACCGTGAGCAGCACCAGCAACAATTGAATCTCCAACATTTAGAGTTCCAGATTGAATCAACACAGTGGCAACAGATCCTCGGCCCTTATCAAGGTTCGCTTCAATAGCAACACCACGAGCGTCACGGTTGGGATTCGCTCGAAGATCAAGTGCAGCGTCAGCTGTTAGCAGAACAGCATCAAGAAGGTTCTGGATACCTGCACCGGTTAGAGCTGAAACATCCACGAACATAACATCGCCACCGTACTCTTCAGCGACCAAGTTGAACTCAGTTAGTTGCTGACGAATCTTAGACGGGTTAGCTCCCTCTTTATCAACCTTGTTAACTGCAACAACAATTGGCACACCAGCAGATTGGGCGTGGTTCAAGGCTTCAACTGTCTGAGGCATAACACCGTCATCAGCTGCAACAACCAAAATCGCAATGTCAGTTACCTGAGCACCACGAGCACGCATAGCGGTAAACGCCTCGTGACCAGGTGTATCGATAAAAGTAATAGCCCTGTCGACACCTTCGTGCATGCTGTGAACTTGGTAAGCACCGATGTGCTGAGTAATACCACCGGCTTCACCGCCTTGAACGTTGGCATTACGAATCTTGTCCAGTAGACGAGTCTTTCCGTGATCGACGTGACCCATAACAGTCACAACCGGAGCACGGTATTCCATGTCATCTTCGTCTTCTTCAAACTCTGTTGAAATATCTAGACCGAAGGAATCGAATAGCTCACGCTCTTCGTCATCAGCTGAAACAACTTCAAGCTTGTAACCAAGTTCTTCTCCAAGAATCTGGAAAGTCTCTTCATCCAATGAAGCAGTGGCTGTTGCCATCTGACCAAGGTGGAATAGCACCGTGATTAGCTGACCAGCATTGGCATCAATCTTGTCAGCGAAGTCCTGAATAGAAGAACCTCTGCGAAGACGAACTACTGTCGTGCCATCACCGCGTGGAACAACTGCACCACCAAGGCTTGGAGCTGAACGCTGTTCGAACTCTTCACGTTTTACTCTCTTCGACTTTCTTGCCTTAGATGAGTTACGAGATCCACCCTTACCAAAAGCACCTGCTGTGCCGCCACCGCGACCGCGACCACCAGCACCTGGGCGGCCACCTGGAGCGCCGAAACCTGGAGCTCCACCCGGAGCTCCACCTGGAGCGCCACTTGGTGCGCCCCCTGGACGAGGAGTAAATCCACCAGGACGACCTGGACCGCCGGCACCAGCTGGACGAGGTGCACCACCTGTGCGAGAAGGGCCACCAGCACCAGCTGGACGAGGTCCACCTGGACGGGTATTGGATTGGGAAGGACGACCCATGCCTTGGTTAGTTGCAAAAGGATTATTTCCAGGACGAGCCATAGGGCGTGGAATACCCATGCCCTGAGCTGCTGCAAAAGGATTATTACCCGGACGAGGAATACCTGGAGTTGGAGCTACTGGAGCAGCTGGCGCTACTGGTTCTGCTGGAGTTGCCTCAGCAGTCTTAGCTTCTTCAACTGTTTCAGTTGCAGCAGCTTTCGTAGCCTTTGGCTTAGCTGGAGCTTTCTCGACCTTAGGAGCTTCTTCCTTTGGCTTGGCATTAGGGTATGCCGCTCTAAGTTTGTTTGCCACCGGAGGGGCAATAGTTGATGAACCGCTCTTGACGTACTCGCCTAGTTCATTTAGTTTGGCCAGTGCCTCGGCAGTTTCAATACCGAGCTCTTTAGCAATGTCGTACACGCGTGGTAGCGCCACTTTTATATCTCCTGTCTGGGACCCACCCCAGTCAGGGCAGGCTTAAAGCTTTGAGGAACTCATTTCGAGGTGCTCATTAGATCTCTAACATCATTTCGGCCTGTTCTATTTGTTTGACTAAATCAGTTATTTTCTCAAGGTCTGCTTTTCCGCGAAATGCTCGCACAAAGGCTTTTCTCTCGACCGCAGTTTCAAGGCATTTCGTTTTCTTATGAAGCCAAGAGCCACGACCGGGCAGTTTCTTATCGGTATCAACACTCAGGTTTCCCTGAAAATTGGCTATCCGAATCAAATCTGATCGGTTGCCGCGCTGGCGGCAGCCAACGCAAGTTCTAACTGGATACATTCTAATGCCTGCAATCGCTTAAGCTCTAGCCTTTAAGTCAACGGGCCATCGCAGATGTTTATTCCTCATCCTCTAAATCATCAGCCATGATGTCAATCTTGGCCCCAGTTAACTTGCTGGCTAGACGAGAATTCTGACCTTCTTTACCAATTGCAAGGGATAACTGGTACTCAGGAACTAAAACTCGAACCTTAGGGTGCTCTCCCCTGCCACCAGCTCCGTCGTTGACCACGAAAGCTGCGGAAACCTTGGCAGGCGAAAGTGCCTGGGCAACAAATGTTGCGATGTCTTCTGAGTAATCGACAATGTCTATTTTTTCGTCATTCAGTTCTGCCGTCACTGCTCTTACTCGCTGCCCTAATTCACCGATGCAAGCACCTTTGGCATTTAGGCCTGGGATTGAAGTTCTAACAGCAATCTTTGTGCGGTGGCCTGCTTCTCTGGCGACTTGGACAATCTCTACCTGTCCACTAGCAATTTCTGGCACTTCAAGAGCAAAAAGCTTGCGAATCAAGCTTGGGTGGGTTCTAGAAACATTGATTTGGACCTGGCCTCTAACATTCTTATCAACCTTGGTCACATAAAAACGCATTCTCTTGCCGTGTGAGTAGTCTTCGCCTGGAACCTGTTCTTCCGGTGGCATTATCGCTTCAACATCGCCAATTTTGACATAGACCATGTATGAACGAGGGCCCTGCTGGATTTCACCGGCAACAATGTCTTCAACTTTGGCTTTGAACTCCCCATATAAACCCTCATCAGATATGCCTCTGATTCGCTGGGCAATAACCTGTTTAGCAGCGCTAGCTGCGATACGACCAAAGTTTTCTGGAGTTTTATCTACTTCTGGAACCTTAGATCCATCAGGAAGGGTAACTATTAAATCGCCTGCATCATCACGTTCTTCGGTGTCTGGCACCATAATCACGATTTTGCCGGTTTTTTGATCTAGGACTGCACGAGCTGGATCGCTATTGCCAACGCTCTTGTGATAGGCGGCTTCAACTGCGGCTTCAATAATTTCAACGAGTTCGTTGAAAGGAATTTCTCGATCTCTCTCAACAAGTCGAAGAGCACCTAAATCGATGTCCATGAAACGCCTCCTGGCCGCTAGTAAGTTATGCAAGCCACAAAGTTTTTGACTAGGTGAGCTTGGTCACTGCCAATTCTACATTGACTGAGCGACGGTCGCCAGAGCGTCTATCCCAAAGATCGACTTCACCATTTTCAAGACCTCTACCAACAATGACGATCTGAGGGATACCTAAAAGCTCGGCATCGCTGAACTTTACGCCAGGGCTTACCTTTAGGCGGTCATCCAGCAGAACGGACTTGCCTTTGGCTTCTAATTCTTGAGCCAATCTAGCTGCTGTTTCATAAATGACATCGTCTTTGCCGGCTGCCACCACATGAATATCCACCGGTGATACAGCACTTGGCCAAATCAAGCCTTTTTCATCGTTGTTGGCTTCAGCTAGCACGGCAATTATTCTTGTCACACCTATTCCGTATGAACCCATGGTGACTGTGACTAACTTGCCGTTTTCATCGAGCACCTTGAGATCTAGTGCTTCGGCATATTTTCTACCCAACTGAAAGACGTGACCGATTTCGATTCCACGAGCCAATTCCAGTGGCCCGCTGCCATCCGGAGCCGGATCTCCCGCTCTAATTTCGGCTAGGTCTACTACGCCATCAGAAACAAAGTCTCTGCCCATAACTAGGTTAAATGTGTGCTTGTCTTTTTCATTTGAACCGGCAATCCAAGAGGTGCCCGAAACGATTCGAGGATCAAGAAGGTACCTAATCTTCGATTCAGCTTTCTCCCCTAAGAATTGTGCACCATTTTTTACCGGCCCAATAAAACCTTTTACCAGCTGAGGGTTTTTAGCAAAGTCTTCCTCGTTAGCGGTCTCCACTTCAAATCCAGCGAAAGCAATTTCGGCCCGCTTCATTTCCAGTTCGCGATCACCTGGGATTCCGACTACAACCAAAGATCGCTTGTGCTTGACATCCGTGAGAGCAAGAACGATGTGCTTTAGGGTCGAAGCCGCCGTTACCTCTTTCATGGCTAGAGCGTCATTCGCGAATGAGACCACAGAACTAATTGAAGTAGCCCCTGGTGTCGAATGAGTCTCAGCTGTTGCTAGACCTTCCGCACTGATTGCAGCTGGAGCAGAAATAGTTACAGCTTCAACGTTGGCCGCATAGCCTCCTGCTGATCTAACGAAAGTATCTTCACCGATTGGTGAAGGTGATAAAAATTCTTCAGATGCAGATCCGCCCATGGCCCCTGCATCGGCTCTAACGATTACGTATTCAATACCGAGTCTTGTAAAGATTCGTTCGTAAGCATCTCGTTGAGCTTGGTATGAAGCTACTAGACCTTCATCAGATACATCAAATGAGTAGGCATCTTTCATTACAAATTCACGGCCACGAAGAAGTCCAGCTCTTGGCCTTGCCTCATCGCGATACTTGTTTTGAATTTGAAAAAGCGTGAGCGGAAGATCCTTGTAACTGGAGTAAAGGTCTTTGACCAATAAAGTGAACAATTCCTCGTGGGTAGGAGCGAGCAGATAGTCTGCCTTTTTTCTATCTTGTAAACGGAATAAGTTGTCTCCGTATTCGGTCCAACGCCCCGTTACTTCAAAGGGTTCACGTGGCAATAGCGCTGGGAAAAACACTTCTTGAGCGCCAGCCGCATTCATTTCTTCACGAACTATCTGTTCAACTTTGGCCTTCACTGCAAGACCTAACGGCAACCAGGTGTAAATACCAGGCGCGGCTCTTCTGATGTAACCGGCTCTAACTAAAAGCTTGTGGCTATCAACTTCAGCTTCAGCAGGATCTTCTCTAAGTGTGCGCAAGAACAATTGCGACATGCGAAGAATCATATTTAGTCTTTCTTTGCTACGACTACCTGAGGACTACCAACCAAAGCTGGGTCCATCTCGGCAGCTAGACGATTTGCTTCTTCTATGAGAGTCGCAACAATTTCACTTTCAGGCACAGTCTTAATAACTTCACCCTTGACAAAGATTTGGCCTTTACCATTTCCAGAGGCAACACCAAGATCAGCTTCTCTAGCCTCACCAGGTCCGTTAACTACACAACCCATAACTGCAACACGCAACGGAACAGTCATATTTTCTAGCCCAGCTGTAACATCTTCGGCCAACTTATAAACATCAACCTGTGCTCTACCGCACGAAGGGCAAGAAACGATTTCAAACTTTCTTGGTCGAAGGTTAAGTGCCTCAAGTATCTTTGAACCTACTTTGATTTCTTCAACCGGAGGTGCTGAAAGTGAAACACGAATGGTGTCACCAATGCCCTTACTCAACAAAGCTCCAAAAGCCACTGACGACTTAATGGTTCCCTGGAAGGCAGGCCCCGCTTCGGTGACTCCAAGGTGCAATGGCCAGTCACCCTGTTCAGCAAGAAGTTCGTAAGCGCGAACCATAACAACAGGATCATTGTGCTTAACCGAAATCTTGAAATCATGGAAGTCGTGTTCTTCAAATAGCGAAGCTTCCCAAACAGCAGATTCAACTAGAGCCTCTGCGGTTGGCTTGCCATACTTTTGCAAAAGTCTTGGATCAAGTGAACCTGCGTTGACACCGATACGAATTGAAACACCAGCATCCTTAGCAGCTTTGGCTATCTCTCCCACCTTGTCATCAAACTGACGAATGTTTCCAGGGTTTACTCGAACAGCTCCACAACCAGCATCGATGGCTTGGAAAACATACTTAGGTTGGAAGTGAATATCGGCAATTACCGGAATCTTAGATTTCATCGCGATGATTCTAAGAACATCTGCATCTTCTTGAGTTGGGCAAGCGACTCGAACAATGTCACAGCCAGTCGCTGTTAGTTCAGCAATCTGCTGCAAGGTTCCGTTGATATCAGTTGTCTGAGTTGTTGTCATGGACTGCACTGATATTGGGGAATCACTGCCAACCCCGACGTTTCCAACCTTGATCTGACGAGTCTTGCGTCTAGGAGTCAATACCGGTGGTGTATTTGGTAGCCCTAAATTGATTGCTGGCACTTGAAATCGCTTCTTCCTGATGCCTAAGCGGCATCTTCACTTCCTAAGTCTAAACGGCTAAGCCTTGCTGGCAGTCGAACCTAGAGCGACACTGGATTCAGGATGTCTCTCAGAACTAGGACAATTGTGAGCACTATAAGAAGGACTGCGACGAAGTAAGCAATGGGCATCATCTGTCCGGTGTCCACTGGCCTCTCCCACTTCTTACCTCTTATCCTCCAGATACCTCGTTTGACCGACTCATAAACAGCGCCGGCAATGTGGCCGCCATCTAATGGAACTAGGGGAACCATGTTGAACACAAACAGCGCAATATTCAGTGACATGAGAAGAGCCAGCTGAGACAACATTTTGTCTTCAAAACTGATATCCGCATTTGAAGCAATTTGCCCTGAATACTGACCCAGGCCAATTATCGAAATTGCTCCTTCTTGGCTTCGCGGAGAACCGGGTGCTAATTCTGAAAGGGCTTGCCCTGCCTGAAGGGGAAGCTGAACGATCATGGCTCCTGTTGCCGCCATCATCGAACCCAACTGGTT
>Ga0209400_1002829_pt1 | contig 12952 bp, 11 predicted proteins | sample M_130807_EF_Meta_FD_187313 | JGI IMG/M metagenome (GOLD analysis project Ga0209400, IMG submission 187313) | Freshwater microbial communities from Lake Montjoie, Canada to study carbon cycling - M_130807_EF_MetaG (SPAdes) (version 2) | ecosystem: Environmental > Aquatic > Freshwater > Lake... | reverse complement strand
GTACGCCACCGGTACAGGGTCCAGCGAGCGCCAAATATACCAAGTCGCCACACTGCAATAGGGTGCCCAGGCAGCGGCCACCTCGCGCGCATCGCTGCGACTGACGGGCTCACCAGAAAAATAGTTACGGCTGATGCCGTTGATTAAACCGACATCGTCCAACGGCAGCACATTCGGGCGCATGAGGTGAAAAATCAGGAACATCTCGGCCGTCCAGCGCCCGATTCCACGGATCGCGACCAGCTCGGCGATCACCGCCTCGTCCTCCATCTCGGCCCACTGCTGCACATGCAGTTGTTTGCCGCTGAAATGCAGCGCCAGGTCCACCAGGTATTCCACCTTGCGCGCGCTCAAACCCGCCGCACGCATATCGTCAACCTTGAGTTTGAGCACGGCCGCAGGCGTCATTTTTTTGGGCAACAGCGCAAAGCGGTCCCACACGGTCTGCGCGGCCTTGACCGAAATCTGCTGGCCCACGATGCTGCGGGCCAGCGTGACAAATGCGTCGCCGCGCGACTCCAGCGCCACCTGGCCGAACTGCGGAATCAGCCTGCGCATGACCCGGTCTTTTTTCATCAGGTGTTCACAGGCCTGGGCCCAAAAAGGCGGCTCCATGGCGCGGTCCGGCGCGCTTCGCTGCGGCACGGATGGGGGTTTGCCAGCGACCATCAGGACACGACCTCCCAGGTGGTGCCGCTGGCACTGTCCTTCAAAACAATGCCCTCGGCCAACAAGGCCTGGCGGATACCGTCCGCACGGGCGAAATCGCGCTGCGCCTTGGCCTGCGCCCGCTCGGCAATTTGCGCCGTGATGTGCGTTGGGTCCACGCGCGCACCGCTTTGCATGAAATCCTGCGGGTTCCCCTGCAACAGCCCCAGCACCCCGCCCAAAGCCTTTAACAAACCCGCTGCCTGGGCTGAGCGGCTGCGGTTGACCTCGCCTGCCAAGTCGAACAGCACCGCAATCGCCTCGGGCGTGCCGATGTCGTTGTCCATGGCCGCCTTGAACGCTGACGCATAGGGCGCGGACCAGTCGATGGTGGCGGGCGCCTGGGGCGTGACCAGTGCCAGCGCGGTATACAGGCGCTTGAGCGCGGCCTGCGCGTCGTTCAGATGCGCGTCGCTGTAATTAAGCGGGCTGCGGTAATGGGTGCGAACCAGGAACAGGCGCACGGTTTCAGGGTGGAACTTGTCCAAAACCTCGCGGATGGTGAAAAAATTGCCCAGGCTCTTGGACATTTTTTCGTTGTCCACCCGAACAAAGCCGTTGTGCATCCACAACCAGGCCGGCGCCTGGCCGCTGGCACCCTGGCTTTGGGCAATTTCGTTCTCGTGGTGGGGGAACTGCAAATCCGCCCCACCACCGTGGATGTCAAAGCTTGCGCCCAAGGTGGCACAGCTCATGGCCGAGCATTCAATATGCCATCCGGGCCGGCCAGGGCCGACACCTTGGCCAGCGGCCGCGCCATCCCAGATCGCATCCGGCGGTTCACCGGCTTTGGCGGCCTTCCACAGCACAAAATCAAAGGGGTCGTGCTTGTCGGACTGCACCGCCACCCGCTCCCCGGCACGCAATTCGTCCAAGGACTTGCCCGACAACTGGCCATACGGCGCAAACTTGCGTACCGAGAAATTCACATCGCCATCGTCAGACTGGTAGGCCAGCCCTTTGTCGCGCAAGGTGCCTATCAGGGCCAGCATCTGCGGTACGTAGTCGGTGGCGCGCGGCTCCAGGGTGGGCGGCTCGATTCCCAGCCGGGCGGTATCGGTGTGCATGGCCGCCACCATCTCATCGGTGAGCGCACGAATGGTGGTGCCGCGCGCAAGCGCGCGCTGGATGATCTTGTCATCAATGTCGGTGATGTTGCGCACGTAGCGCACGCGGTAGCCACTGGCACGCAACCAGCGCTGCACCACGTCAAAGGCCATCATCATGCGGGCATGGCCGATGTGGCACAGGTCGTACACCGTCATTCCGCATACGTACATGCCCACCTCGCCGGGACGCAGGGGCTCAAAGCGCTCGGACTGCCGCGTCAGCGTGTTGTACAGGGTCAAACTCATGGTCTACGGTGCGAATAAGAACGTGTGGTGCGCGCGATTGCCGAGCGCCCGGGCCGGCGCAAACCGGGCCGCGCAGTGGCGGAAAAGGCCGCTCACACTACCCGCTACGCTACAATGACCTCAGTATATGCCCCACGCCGGGCAGCCATTATTCCAAGGCACCATGAAGTACGCCCAACTCGTTGTCCGGATCCTCTCCCCTCTATTTTTTCTGTGTGCTGCTGTATTGCCTCTGGGGGCGCAGGCCGACGAATACAGCGAGGTCATGCAGCTCACCCGCGACGGCAAATACACCGAGGCGATGAATAAAGCCGATGCTTACCTGTCGGGCAAGCCACGCGATCCGCAAATGCGCTTTCTCAAAGGCGTAGCCCAAAAAGACGCCGGTAAGAACAGCGAGGCGATTACCACCTTCAGCAAACTCACCGAAGAATTCCCAGAGCTGCCCGAGCCCTATAACAACCTGGCAGTTTTGTACGCCAGCCAGAACCAGTTCGACAAGGCCAAGGCGGCACTTGAGATGGCGCTCAAAACCAACCCCGGCTACGCCATCGCTTATGAAAACTTAGGCGATGTCTACGCCAAGCTATCCAGCCAGGCCTACAACAAGGCCCTGCAAATCGAAGGCACCAACCCCGCCATTTCGCCCAAGCTGGCGATGGTGCGTCAACTGTTCAACACCAGCGGCGGGCGGGTAGCGCCTTTGGCCGCTGGCAACGCGCCTGCGCCCGCGCCCGAGAAGGCAGCGCCCGCAGCACCGAGCAAACCGGCTGCGGCTGCGGCTGCGGCACCGGCACCGGTGCCCGCACCACCTGCTGCACCAGCACCGGCGGCAAGCCCGGCTGCGCCCGCTGTGCAGCCCCCAGGTAAAGCCGAGGACATCCAAAACCAGGGCAGTAGCAAAGCCATTGAAGACGCGGTTCAGAACTGGGCCGAGGCCTGGTCGGACAAGAACCTCAAAGCCTATTTCGCAAGCTATGCCAAAGATTTTGATCCTCCAGGCGGTGCCAAGCGCAGCGCCTGGGAGGAAGAGCGCCAGACCCGCATCATGGGAAAGTCCAAGATCAGCGTGCGGCTTGAAGGCCTGAAGATCACCGTCACCGGCAACAAAGCGATTGCCAAATTCCGCCAGGATTACAAAGCAGACGGGTTGACCGTGTCCAGCCGCAAGACGCTGGAACTGATGAAACACGGCGAGCGTTGGCAAATCACCCGTGAAACAGTGGGCGCTTGAACAGAAGCTGCCGCGCCGGTGGCTCCCGGCACGGACCCGCATGCTCGCAACGCTGGCCGTGGCGTGGGGCTTGCTCCTGTCCGGTCCGAACAATGCCGCGCCCGCCACTCCGGCGTCGGGCGGCGGTGCTGAAGCCGCACTCACGGCAGACTTTCAGGCGGAAAAGCGGCTGATCGAGGTTTACCAGCTGATCGGCGCGGGCCGCTACCGCGACGCGCTGCGCCAGGCCGAGCAATTGGTCAAGGACGTGCCGCATTTCCAGTTGGCGCAACTCGTGTACGGCGACTTGCTGGCCTCGCGCATCCATGTGGTCAAAACGCTGGGTGACGTCAGCCCCGAGGCGGTCGCAGCAGGTGGGCTGACCCTGAACGATTTGCGCCAGGAGTCGCAGCGCCGGCTGGAAGCACTGCGCGAGCGCCCGCCGGCCAACGCGGTGCCGGCCCAATTTCTCAAACTCTCTGCCAAAAGCAAACACGCCATCGCGGTCGACGCCTCGCGCTCGCGCTTGTACCTGTTTGAAAACACCGCCACAGGTCCGCGCCTGCTGCGGGACTATTACGTGTCCGTGGGCAAGGCCGGCGTATCGAAGTCGATCGAGGGCGACCAGCGCACGCCTCTGGGCGTGTACTACGTAACCGGGCTGCTCAACCGCAAAACACTGGGCGACTTTTACGGCAGCGGTGCCTTGCCTATCAATTACCCGAATATGCTGGACCTGCGCCGCAGCAAATCCGGGCGCGGCATCTGGCTGCACGGCACACCCACAGCACAGTTTGCCCGTGCGCCCCAGGCAACCGACGGCTGCCTGGTGATCTCCAATCCCGACCTGCAGCATCTCAGCAGCACGGTCGAGGTGCAATCAACCCCTATCGTGATAGCGCCCAAGCTGAACTGGGTCAACCCGGCTTCGCTCGCTCCTGCTGCCGACGGCTTTGAGTCCATGTTGCAAGACTGGCTCAATGCCAAGACCCGTGGCGATTGGACGCGGGTTGAGGGCTTTTATGCCTCGGATTTCAACAGCTACGGGCGCAGCTTTGCCCAATGGCTGCCGGAAGCCAAAGCCGAGGCGTCCCGCGCCCGCTCGCGCCAGTTGCAAATCAAAGACCTGACCCTGCTGAGCTGGACGGACAATGATGAGGTGATGGTGGTGACCTTCAGCGAACTCGCGCGCGGGGCCATCACCGGCCCGCTTAAACGCCAGTACTGGGTAAAAATCGACAAAAAATGGAAAATATTTTTCGAAGGGGTCATCGGTTGAACCCGTTTCACGCGCCCGTGCGCCGCAACCTGCTGCGCCTGCTGGGCAGTGGCCTGCTGGCCATGGTTTTGGCAGCACCTGCGGCAGCCCAGAATCCCGGGACCACACAGGTGCAGTTTCAAACCTCGCTAGGCCCGTTTGTGCTGGAGCTCTATCCCCAAAAAGCGCCCAAGACCGTTCAAAACTTTGTCCAGTATGTGAAAGACAAACACTATGACGGCACGGTTTTCCACCGCGTAATCGACGGCTTCATGGTGCAAGGCGGCGGTTTCACAGCGGAGCTGGCCCAAAAGCCGACGCGCACGCCTGTGCCCCTGGAAATCGACCGCAGCCTGAAGAACGAGCGCGGCACGATTGCGATGGCGCGCACCGGCAATCCAAACTCCGCGACCTCGCAGTTTTTCATCAACCTGGTCGACAACCCCATGCTCAACGCACCGCAACCCGATGGCTACGGCTACGCGGTGTTTGGCAAAGTCATCAGCGGTATGGAAACCATAGACGCCATGCGCAGCGTCGCAACCCGCAACCAGAACGGGCACCAGAACGTACCCGCAGTCCCCATCACCATCAACACAGCCATCGTGCTGACCTCGCCATGAGCAATCCCCAAGTCGAACTGCATATCGCCCGCCTGGGCACCATCGTCCTCGAACTCGACGCCGAAAAAGCGCCCAAGTCCGTCGCCAATTTCCTGAAATACCTGGAAGACGGGCACTACAACAACACGATTTTTCACCGTGTCATCCCCGGCTTCATGGTCCAGGGCGGCGGCATGGAGCCGGGCATGAAGCAAAAAAAGACCCACCCTGCCATCGACAACGAGGCCGATAACGGTCTGAAAAACGTGCACTACAGCGTGGCTATGGCGCGCACCAGCGTGCCGCATTCGGCCACCTCGCAGTTCTTTATCAACACCGCGGACAACGATTTCCTGAACTTTTCCGCTCCCACCGCACAGGGTTGGGGCTATGCGGTATTTGGCAAAGTCATCAGCGGCACAGAAATCGTCGACGCCATCGAAAAGGTCGCCACCGGGCGCTCAGGCATGAATGAAGACGTGCCCAAGGAAGACGTGGTGATTGAAAAAGCCGTGCTCAAGGCCTGAGCGCCCCATCGGCGCTCCTGTTCGCCATGGAACTGCAAGCTGCGCCGGGTTGGAAAACCCTGGACTTTGTGTCCGACCTGCACCTGCAGGACAGCAGCCCGCGCACGCTGCAAGGCTTTATCGACTACCTGGACAGCACCCGCGCGGATGCGGTGTTTGTGCTGGGCGATTTGTTCGAATTCTGGATCGGCGACGACTGGATGGACGCACCGCAAGCCGCGCACCAGCGCTGCCTGGATGCGCTGGCCCAGGCCGGCGCGCGGCTGGATTTGCACATCATGCGCGGCAACCGCGACTTTTTGATGGGGCCGCGCCTCATGCAATATTGCCAAGCGCGCGACCTGCCCGATCCGACCACGCTGGTGTTCCAGGGCCAGCGCATCGTGCTGAGCCACGGTGATGCCTTGTGCACCGGCGATACCGCCTACCTGGCGTTTCGCGCGCTTTCGCGCGCGGCGTCTTGGCAAAGCGAATTTCTGTCGGTTCCGCTGGCCCAGCGCGTGCAGCGCATGCTGGAGCTGCGCCGCCAAAGCGAGGCCAGCAAAAGTGCCCGCACTATTTACTTTGATGTGGAAGCTGACGCCGCGCTGGCGCTGTTGCGGAGCTGCTCCGCCGCCACCCTGGTCCACGGGCACACGCACAAACCGGATTGCCACACCCTGGACGCAGGGCACACGCGCTGGGTCCTGAGCGACTGGGACCTGGAGGCTCCGGTTCCGCGTGCCAGCGTGCTGCGCCTGCAAGCCGGGACAGCGGACGCCCCTTTGCACTGGGAACGGCTGGCGGCGCCTGGAGTCGCGTAGCACCGCTAGGGCCCCATCGGGCCGCTCAGGTGCACTGCAGTCCGCCCGGCACCTGGCGGTGAGGGCGTACCGGGTCTAACGCCGCAGCAAAACCTTCAAGACCGCCTGCAAACGCCGCGCTTTGGGTGCTGCGTGGCCCGAGGCCAGCACAGCGGCTGCGTCCTGTGCCCAGGTTTGCGCCGGCGGCGGGTCGTTGCGGCGGGTCAGCAGGGTAAGCTGGAACGCGCGGCGCGCATCCAGCAGCTCGGCGGGCGAGGGCAGCTCAGCCGCCATTTCCAAGCGCATCAGCGCCTGATCCGCGTCTTTTTCCGCCTGCGGTGCGGCCGCGCTGGCCAGCGCGGCGCGCCACTGGGTCCGCGCATTGGCCAGCGATTTGGAACCCAAAGCCTGGGCGGTAGGCAAGGCTTCCGGGTCGCGCGCCTCCCAGGCCGACATGAGCTGCACCAGCACCTCGCCATGGGCCTGCACCGCCATGCGGTTCAAAGCCTGTTGCGCACCTTCCAGCGCCTCACGCTGGGCGCGGAAGGCGGCGTCGCCCAAACGCGGTGCAGATGCTTGCGCATCGCCCCGGTCCGCGCGCCGCCCATCCGGGCGCGCGGCAAAGCCTGCTTGGTCGCGTCCGCCCGAAGGCCTGCCGGATGGCCGCCCTGCGCCGTCGCGCCCGCCCGGCCCACGGGCCGCACCGTCACGGCCAGCGGGCGCGCCGCGGTCGCCGGGGCGACGTGCAGCGGAAGGACTTGGTGCGGCATCGCGCTGCTGCCCGGGGCGGTCGTCGCCGCGGCGGGCAACCACCGGGGGGCGCGGGGCGGCAACGGGTTTGGCCGCCGGTGCGGGCGGCGCATCCTGCGGCGATTCGGCCTGCGATGCATCCGTTTGCGAATGGGTGGCGGCGTCACCGTCCAGCGCCGGATCAGGCGCACCGGCTGCGGCATCCGTATCTGTTTCGGCGGAGGCCGAGGCCGCTTCTGAGCCGGCGAGCGCTTCGGAAGCGCCTGCAGCCGTCGCATCGCCTTGGGCGGCCACCTCTGGTGCCAGCGAGGCCGCATCTGCCAACTGCGCGCTAGCCTGCTGTTCGTGCGCGCGGGCTTGTAGCTGGCCGCTTAAGGCAGCTTCCAGATCGGCCATGGCCTGGCGGATGCGTTGGGCATCCTGGCTGGTGTTGGCGGCCTGCAGGGCTTTGGACGCTTCCAGAACCGCACGGTCCCGCGCACCCAATTGCGCCTGCGCCTGTTCGCGCTCAGCCGTCTTGCGGTTAAAGGCCTCGTCAATTGGCTGGCGGAACGCGTCCCACAGCTTTTGTTCCAGGCGGCGCTCCAGCGGCACGCTCTGCGCCAGCCGCTGCCAGCGCTGCTGCAGGGATTTGATGGCGTCAATGCGCAGTTCCGGCGCAGCACCCAGGGCTTGCGCTTCCTCCACCATGGCGCGCCGCAGCGCCAGGTTCTCTTGCTGCACCGCCTCCAGGGGCGCGGCGGCGTTGGCAATGGCGGTCTTCCACAGGGGCTGCAACTCGGCAAACGCTTTTTCGCCCAGGTGCCCGCCATTACGCCAACGGTCGCCAAATTGCATCAAAATGCGCTGAAAACCCTTCCAATCACCGTCCAGCGCCACCCGGTTGTCGGCGGCCCAGGCATCGACTTCGGCAATCAGGGCCAGACGCTGGGCCCGGTTGTCGGCCGCCTCAGTCTTGATTTTTTCCAGCCAGACTTCCACCACCTTATGCGCCTCGTTGCAGGCATGGTCAAACCGCTTCCACAGCGCATGGTTGGGCACGCCGCCCTGGTCGGTGAGCTTCCATTGTTCGCGCAGGCCGCGCAAGTGCTCCTGCATCTTGCGCCCGCCCACGGCCTGCCCCTCAGGCCGTTGCAGCAGCCCTTCGGCTTTGGTGACCAGTTCCTGGCGCAGCTGGTCGGCGCGCCAGCGCTGCCAGCCCTCTAACTCACCGGCCGCAGCCAGGGCCGCCTGGGCCCGGGCTTCGAGTTTGGCGTCAATCAGCTTGCCAAACTCCTTGAGCGCTTGGCGCAGGGCGTTGGCCGCACCGGCGCTGGCTTTGCCGTGGCCTTCGGCAATCTCGGCTTCCAGTTTGTCCAGCACGGCCTGGGTGGCGGCGATGGCCTGGGCCTTGATTTGCGGATCCACCGGCACCTTGGCGGGTTTGGGTGCCACAGCTTCGCCGCGCGCAGCGCGCAGCGCGTCGGCCCAAACCGGCACCGGCGGCAAGGGGGCGGCGGCGTCTTGGGCCGCAGCCTGCGCCAAGCCAATGGCAGCACCAAAAGCATCGGACACCAACACGAGTTGGCGCAAGGACGCGTCCAGCATGCCGGCGAACTTGGGGTCCACGCTGGGCCAGCTGGCCTGGGCCTGCAAAGCAGCGGCCTGGTTTTGCCAATGCGCCACGTCGGCCGCCAGTCCGGGCGCTGCGGCCAAGGCATCCTGCCAGGACTTAGTCGACAAAATCTCGATGCGCTGCGCCAGCAGCACGGCGGCCTCGCGCTGGACCTGGGTCTGGTGCTCTAGGTCTTCGATGGCGCGCACCCGCTCGGCGAGTTGCACCTTCAGCGCCGCCAGCGGTTCCTTGCTCAGGGGCGCGCCGGCCTTGGCGGCATCGCGCTGCCAGGCCATGGCGTCGGCCATATTGATTTTTGCGGCTTCCAGCAGGGTCTGCGCCCGCTGTGCCCACTCGGCGATCAGCTGTTCCTGGCTTTTGGCGCGCCGGGCGTCGTCCAACAAGTCTTTGATCCAGCGTGCCGCCCCCTTGTCTTTGACGCTCAGCTCCTTAAATACCGCTTGCAACAACTCGGCATCGGGCTGCGTTCCCAGCCACTGTTTGACCCGTGCGGCGCGCTCGCCCGAGGTTGGGGCGCTGAATGCGCCGCCGGTGATCCGGTCAAGCTGGGCGATATCGTTGTTCTTGGGGGCCTGGTTGGACATGGTGCGGGGGCTCGGGTTGCGGGATGAAACAGGCGATTATTTTCACCGCTAACGCACAGGCTGCGCGCGGCATATCAAACCCCAGCGCTCCAAGCCGCGCAATCAGGCTGGAATAGTGCTGCGATATGCCAATTAAGCCCTATATGTCAGCCGCAATATAATCAGCGCCCATATGGACAACAAGACAAGGAGTCTGATGAAAGCAGTCCAACGCTTTGGCAACAGCCTGCAACTGGTGTGCAGCGACGCCGCCAGCGGCTTTTTGTACCTGGCCCGCAGCAGTTTCACCCTGATTGGCATCGCCTTGGTGGCCGCTATCGTGGCGCTGGTGCAGTACCCCGAAATCCAGGACCTGGGCGAGTCCCGTCTGGCCGAATGGGTGCGCGAGCGCCAGGACGCACTGACCAGCATCGTCAGCGTCAGCGCCAGTCCGAGCACCGCCACCAACCCCGCCGATTTACCCAAGCAGCAAGCCGCGCTGGCCTTTTGGCTGAGCAAAAAATACGCGGTCGCGCCCGAGCCCTTGAGCGCTCTGGTGGTGCAGGCCTATGCAGTGGGCGACAAACAAAAAGTGGATCCGCTGCTGATTCTGGCGGTGATGGCGGTCGAGTCCGGCTTCAACCCCTTCGCCCAAAGCCCGGTCGGCGCGCAGGGCCTGATGCAAGTCATGACCAAAGTCCACACCGACAAGTACGAACGCTTTGGCGGCAACTTGGCGGCGTTTGACCCGGTGACCAATCTGCGCGTGGGGGTTCTGGTCCTGCGCGAATGCATACAGCGCACCGGCTCGGTGGAAGACGGCTTGCGCGCCTATGTGGGGGCCAGCAATCTGGAGGGCGACGGCGGCTATGTGGACAAAGTGATGGCCGAATACGCCCGCCTGATCGCCGTGGCCGAAGGCCGCAAAGTGCCGGTGCTGGCTGCGCCCGTGCTGGCGCAAGCCCAGGTTGCAGTGCCCGCCCCCGCAGTTGCCAGCACCGCCGAATTGGCCAGCAACCCCTGAACGGGCGCGACCCGGCGCGCTTCATTAGAATGCGCGGCCCCTGTCCCTCCACCTAACCGGAACCTGCGTATGTACCACCGCAATACCCTTGTCGAGCAAACCGACCCCGAACTGTGGGCCGCCATCCAGGCCGAGAACGCCCGCCAGGAACACCACATCGAGCTGATTGCCAGCGAAAACTACGCATCCCCCGCCGTCATGGCTGCCCAGGGCAGCCAGTTGACCAATAAATATGCCGAGGGCTACCCCGGCAAGCGCTACTACGGCGGCTGTGAAAACGTGGACGTGGCCGAGCAACTCGCCATAGACCGGGTCAAGCAGCTGTTCGGTGCCGATGCCGCCAACGTGCAACCGCATTGCGGTGCCTCGGCCAACCAGGCGGTTTTTCTGGCCTTTTTGCAGCCCGGCGACACCATCATGGGCATGAGCCTGGCCGAAGGCGGTCACCTGACCCACGGCATGCCGCTGAACATGAGCGGCAAATGGTTCAAGGTCGAGTCCTACGGCCTCAACGCCAAAGAAGAGATCGACTACGACGCCATGGAAGCCAAGGCCCACGCCACCCGCCCCAAGCTGATCATCGCCGGGGCCTCGGCCTACAGCCTGCACATCGACTTTGCGCGTTTTGCCAAAGTCGCCAAAGACGTGGGAGCGATCTTTCTGGTGGACATGGCGCATTACGCCGGCCTGATTGCCGCAGGCGTCTACCCCAATCCCGTGCCCCACGCCGATGTGGTGACATCGACCACGCACAAGAGCTTGCGCGGCCCGCGCGGCGGCATCATCCTGATGAAAGCCCAGCACGAGAAGGCCGTGAACAGCGCCGTTTTCCCCGGCCTGCAAGGCGGTCCGCTGATGCACGTGATCGCGGCCAAAGCGGTGGCCTTCAAAGAGGCGCTGTCGCCCGACTTCAAACAGTACCAGCAACAGGTGATCGCCAACGCCCATACCGTGGCGCAGACCCTGACCGAGCGCGGCCTGCGCATCGTCAGCGGCGGCACCCAGAGCCACGTCATGCTGGTCGACTTGCGCTCCAAGCACATCACCGGCAAGGTCGCGGAAGCCGTGCTGGGTGATGCGCACATGACCATCAACAAGAACGCCATCCCCAACGACCCGGAAAAGCCCATGGTCACCAGCGGCGTGCGCATCGGCACCCCGGCCATGACCACGCGCGGTTTCAAGGAAGCCGAGGCGCGCATGACCGCCAACCTGATCGCCGACGTGCTGGACAACCCGCACGACCCGGCCAATATCGCGGCGGTGCGCGCCAAGGTGCACGCGCTGACGGCGCGGTTTCCGGTCTACGGCTAAAGAGGCCGCAACCGGTGAAGTGCCCCTTTTGCGGCCATTCGGAGACGGCGGTTGCCGAAACCCGTATGGCCGAAGACGGGGACTTCATCCGCCGCCGACGCCAGTGCAGCGCCTGCGACAAGCGCTTCACCACCTACGAGCGCCCTGAGGTCAGCTTTCCCAACATCGTCAAGAAGGACGGGCGGCGCATCGACTACCAGCGCGCCAAGCTCGAAGCCTCTATGTACCTGGCCCTGCGCAAGCGGCCGGTGAGCACCGAGCAAATTGACAGTGCCATCGAGCGCATCGAAGAAAAGCTGCTCAACCTGGGCTTGCGCGAGGTGCAGTCCACCCGCATTGGCGAGCTGGTGATGCGCGAGCTGAAAAAGCTCGACAAAGTCGCCTATGTGCGCTTTGCCAGTGTGTACCGCAATTTTGAAGACCTGGACGCGTTCCGCACGCTGGTTGACGAAGTCAGCAAGTGAGCTTGCGAGTCAGCCCGGTGGCTAGCATGGGTCATTGCTTGCGCTGACCGTTCCGGTGGACACACTCGCCGTGCTGGCCCGGGCGCGCCCCGTGCGGATCAGGGTCACGCAGGCCGCTGTGGTGGATCCGCTGCGGTAAATCGTGAAGTGGCCAATGCCGGTGGCATCGGAACGTGCGCTGAAGGCTGAGTAGTTAATAACACCCAGATGGGCGTCGATGACCCAGCCAGAAGGCACGGCCTCGGGTTTGCGGATCACTACTGTGCCCATGTTGGCGTTGGAGCCCAGGTACATGTACCAGCCCTTGCTCCAGTCTGACTTTGTTGCGCTACCCGACCCGGTCTTACCGCTGCAAGCGGGTGCATTTTCAGAACCATTCCAACCGCACAAGGCCACGGACTTGCCCAGCACCAGGGCTTTGCTGCGCGCCAGGGCCAGGTCGGACATCAATCGGCTGCTCAGGGTGGAGCGGCGGTAGGAGTCCAGCGTACTGATCAGAGCCGGCGCGGCCATGGTCGCCAAAATGCTGGTGATCGCAACGACGACCAGCATCTCCATCAAGGAAAAACCGGCGCGGCGCAAGGGGCGACCGGCCCGAACCAGCAGGCGCATCAGACGAGCTCCGGGAACCATAGTCCGGTGTAGACTAACACATATAGTTGGCAATCAGAGATGGAGGTCCAAATGTGTAAAGCGCTACACCGGCGGCATACCCAGCGCGGCACCAGCATCATCGAAGTGCTGGTGGCTTTTCTGGTTTTGTCCTTCGGGCTGGTC
>Ga0209400_1002826_pt1 | contig 12963 bp, 14 predicted proteins | sample M_130807_EF_Meta_FD_187313 | JGI IMG/M metagenome (GOLD analysis project Ga0209400, IMG submission 187313) | Freshwater microbial communities from Lake Montjoie, Canada to study carbon cycling - M_130807_EF_MetaG (SPAdes) (version 2) | ecosystem: Environmental > Aquatic > Freshwater > Lake... | reverse complement strand
GTTCCAAATGTTCCGATTTCTTAACTTTACTTTTAGAACTTGGGATTTTGAAATTCCGTAAGGAGAAGTATTAGTTTTGCTTTGTTTTCTATATAAATATATAAATATAAATATTTAATTAATTAAAGATGTTCCAATGTTCCAGTAAATTTGGGGGTGAGTGGTTGGTTGGGTCTATTTTCGGAAATATTTTTTGCGCTGGCTGGGCAAAGGTCTTGCTCACAGAAGTTGCCAAGTTTCCCCTACCCTACCCAAAATCACTGGAACATTGGAACAAATGCTGTAAGTCGTTGATTCATAAGGCGAATCTTGTTGCCACTAAGTTGGCTTGTTCCAGTGATTTTTTGGAACAGAGTGGAAAAAGCAATCCCACGTATGCGTGGGACGTTATTTAAGGTTCTCAGAACTGACGCCACGCTCACTCAACACGCTCGACGAAAGTAACTGGTCTCAATTTTGAGACACAAAAAAAGCCCGACTGGATATCCAGTCGGGCTTGACTACAATTTATTTGTAGGTAGTCCAAAACGCATTGACTGCAGTTTTAAACTTTGCGGGGTCAGCAGTCGTGTCCCCCTTGGCTTGTTTCACCTTGACCGACTTTTCTTGAGCAGTGAATACCTTAGTCATTGATTGCACAAAGTCTAAAGTATCTCTAGATGACGGCTGACCCTTCTTCAGTATCTTCTTGGCTTTGCTTTTCAGATCACCAAGTCGATTAGAGCAGTAATCAGATACATCAGATCGCCACATCTTGACTAAGCCATGTAATGCAGGGTTAGTGTTTACTAACTTCCCGAATTCTTGGCTTGAGTAAGCGAAAGCATAAGCCACACCGACTTCGATCTTTTCGACCTTCTTACTTTTCTTATGCTCTTCAGTTGCTAAAACATAATGTCCGTCAATGACGGCATAAGTGATCGGGGGGTTGTTATCATTGAAACGCAAGTGATACCCTTCGTATAACTCAGCCCTTGCTTCAGCGGGGACATCTTCGGGAAACCCAACAATGTTGTCCAATGCATATTGTGCTTGCCCTTCCAATGCGTCACCCGTTTTTGCTTGCTGATAACCTAGATCCTTCAGTGATGTAAATATAGTCATATTGACCCTTTGAAAAGTTGATAAATATCAGTAGATGATCTTCTATCTGATAGGTCTATTGTAGTCGATACAACGGCTTAAGTAAAGTTTCATGGGTGAATGGGACACTATTTAACGCGATCGACCACACGCACGCCCATCACGCGCCCGACGAAAGTAACTGGTCTCAAATTTCGCGCGCTATTTTTGGGCGTGGCGCAAACCCATGTGGGATGCTATATACGCACCCATTCCCCCGTGAAACTATACATATAGGGCGATTTGGCATATACTGGTCTTGTCAGTAAGAATTCTCTTACATGACATTTCTTAATCGTTCATTTCATGGAGATTGAACACTATGGCACAAAAGCCTAAAAAGCCTACTATGGCTCAAACTAGTAACACACCTGTAGCGGATGCAATCCGTGACGCTTCATTCGCCTCACTAAAAGATGGCGCGTTCCAACAGGCGGGGGCGGATTCAACTCTTGAATCATTCGCCAAATACGCTATCCAACACATTAAGGATTTCCCAAAAGAAATCCCTGTGGAGGCAAAAGACGAACTGTATGAGGGTTACCGCATGCGGTTTGATCAACTAAACCCTAAAAAGACTTACGCGGTTATCGATGGGCATTATGTGCGCGCCACAGAGGAGCACATGATGGCGCAAAATGTGGAGAAAATAGAAATAGGTGTCGCGTATGCTTATTCCTACACTTCACAGGAATTTGGCAAATTAGCTCAAAACCGCCCCGCTCTACATGCACTAGTCAAACTGGTTCGTGAGAAGTGTGCTACTTATTGTAGTAATCGTTTAGCAGATCTGAAAAGACGCGCTAATATGATTCTCAATGAGGGTAAGGAAAGAAGTAGAACCGCCAATAAGAATTTCTCAGAATTCGTAGAGGAATGGTTCAAAGTTACAGCACCTGATCGCGTTAAGAGCGCGGGGGCTCGCGGTGATAGCACCGCAAATAGTAAGAAATTCAACGAGGCAAAAGTAGCCTTTATGGTGAAATGGAACGCTTAATTCCATAGTCACCCGCCCCACATGGTTCGCCCTGTGGGGCTTTTTTTGTGTCCGCGCACGAGCGCGCACTAGCATATCCATAAATCCCAACGAATACAGGTCACCACAGGCGCTCTTAATTCTCGCCAGACCAGCGTGACCGCGAACTGGGAAATCCAAAAAAATCCCCTTAAAAATAAAATTTAGTGAAAACCACGCGCGCGCTTTGTGCGCCCGACGAAAAGAACTGGTATCACTCGCACGAGCATACATAGTGTTGCGCAAACAATAGGCAAAAGAAAAGGGAGACCGAAGTCTCCCTTAGTTCAGCGCACTCTGCTGTAGTCCTCGCCATCTACCTTGGCGCAGAACGTAGCACGTTGCACTTGTTCCTTAGCCTTACGAAAGAACTCGTAACGACTAGGTAGTTCAGAGAAAGGGCGTCGCTGATACAACGCCTCTCTCGTCGCGTGCCACACATGGGCACGCCAGATGTTACGTTGACCTGTTGTCATCTTTGAATGACGGGTCAAAGCAGAGCAACACTTGGAACATTAGCAGGCAAACCCCTACTATTGCAGTTGTGTCCCAACCTACATACATCGGACCTGATGTGATACCAAGGTCATAGCAGTAGAGGTGAGCCATCAACAGCATACCAAACAGCATCCAAGTCATTGCTTGGATGAACCCACGTACAAGACGTACTTCCATATCAATCTCCCTAAGAGTTAAACAAACATACGAAGCCGATCTGCTTTGTATGTGTAATTAGTATATCGTGGGATGGGGTATAAGTAAAGTTTGGTGGGGGATTGGGCGCACCCCACCCCCCGAACGGCTCAATGGGTCCCCCCGCATACCCCATACCCCAAAGGTTGCACAAACGATTACATATTTTTTAAAAAGTTTTGAAACCCTATAAGTCTAGTTTACTCACGAACTGCCAGCGCCACGCCGAAGCTCCACATCAATATCCATGCGGGTTGCGGAAGATTTGTTAATTCCCTAACTCTGCACTTATTGCCAATCTGAAGTACCCCCCGTCTCTTTTTATTTGCTAAAGTCAAAAAAATTTTTACAAAAAATTTCCAAAAAGTGGTATATTCGGCGCAACGGAGACACACCCGACATGACGACATTAGTACCGCTTATTGAGGAGAACATTCCTATACCAGAGAATGCCAAGGATGCATTCCCGGATCTATCTGCAGAGCAAGAACTGCAGATGCGAGCTAACGTCATTAAGCTCATGTCCGACCTGACAGGCCAAGAACTCTCTCCCACCCAAGCAAATGCGGATGAAGCCAAGGCTCTAGCGCGAGAAATGATTAACAATCCCCAGTACCGCCCAGATTACTCTAAGTATCCTAATGAAACACTAGCTATGTTGGCTGGTATGGTGGCTCAGATGAACGTCTCCATCGTAGAGGAGCTGTCCGATCTGAAGATGTATGTGGTAAATAAGCTTGTTGCAGAGATAGAAGCTGCCAAAGATCCAAAAGTTCGCGTTGCTGCCCTAGGAAAACTAGGAGAAGTTGACGGTGTGGACGCATTTAAGAAGCGCACTGAGGTAACACATAAGATTCTCTCTATCCAAGAGGTAGAAGCTGAGCTTCTTGAGACTCTTGGTAATTTAGAAACCAAAGTAATTGACGTTGAAGCTCGAGAAATAGTAAAAAATGAGCAGCCTGACGCCTGAACAACTGTTTCAGTTGCGGGAAGCTCTCCCGACAATGCCTGACAAGCAGAAAAGGCGTGTTCTTGAGCTTCTTAAAACTTATGATGCCAAAATAACCCAGAATTTGGGTAAGGAGAGCTTTCTTGATTTCGTTAAACATGTATACGCAGGTTACAAAGTTGGCCCACACCATCTTAAACTGGCGCAAATTTTTGAGGACATTGCCGCTGGAAAGAAGAAGCGAGTAATAGTTAACATTGCTCCACGCCACGGTAAGTCTGAACTCATATCTTATCTAGCACCTGCATGGTTTCTAGGTAAATACCCTCAGAAAAAGATCATCATGGCTTCCCACACAGCGGATCTGGCTGTTAATTTTGGTCGTAGAGTACGTAACCTTGTGGGTTCAGAGGCGTATAGAGACATTTTTCCGCAAATAGAACTGCAGGCTGACTCGAAGTCGGCATCACGGTGGGGGACTAACTTTAATGGTGAGTACTTTGCAATCGGTGTTGGCGGCGCTCTTGCTGGTAGGGGGGCTGATCTCTTTATCATCGATGATCCGCATTCAGAGCAAGACGCAAAAACTGGTCGCCCTGATGTCTTTCTTCCTGCTTGGGAGTGGTTTCAGTCTGGTCCTCTACAGCGTCTTATGCCGGGAGGCGCGATTATTGTAGTGATGACTCGTTGGTCTAAATTGGACTTAACGGGTCAAATTGTGACTCAAATGGATCGAAATGACGACGTAGATCCGTGGGAAGTGGTTGAGTTTCCAGCAATTAAGGACGACGGAGAGGCTCTCTGGCCTGAGTTTTGGCCTGTAGAGGAACTATTAGCTAAAAAAGCTGGATTAGATGTGCGGTATTGGAATGCCCAATACATGCAAAACCCTGTATCAGAAGAAGGCGCTCTAATAAAGAGGGAATGGTGGAAAATTTGGGAAAAAGAAGACCCCCCTCAATGCGAATTCACCATTATGTCGCTTGATGCAGCACAAGAAGCTAATAATAGAGCTGACTATAACGCTTTGACTACTTGGGGAGTGTTTTTTAACGAAGACACTAATAATTACGCCATCATTTTGTTAAATGCTGTCAAGAAACGTATGGAATACCCTGATCTGAAGGCTATGGTCATAGAGCAGTACAAAGAATGGCAACCAGATGCGTTCATGGTTGAGAAAAAGTCCAACGGATCTGTGCTATATCAAGAGTTCCGCAGGATGGGCATACCTGTGGGTGAGTTCACTCCCGGAAAAGGTCAAGACAAGATAGCGCGTGTGAACGCTGTATCGGCACTATTCCAAGGGGGAGTTGTGTACGCTCCGGATAGGCGTTGGGCGAAGGAAGTAATAGAAGAATGCAACGACTTTCCCTCTGGCGCTAATGACGACTTAGTGGACTCCACAACGCTTGCACTGTTAAGATTCAGGCAGGGTGGGTTTATCCGACTAGACACTGATGAACCAGACGAACCTAACATGCTAAATATGTACCGCAAAAAAGCGGCTTACTACTAAGGATACACCATGGCAATAGACAAGGCTTTATATCAGGCTCCTCAAGGTATCGACCAGATCGCTGCAGAAGAAGAACCAATAGAGATTTTGATTGAGGATCCGGAGGCTGTGAATATCAAAGGGCCGGGTTTTGAGATTGATATGGAGAAGTCTGATGAGGAAGATGACTTTGGTCGCAACCTCGCAGAAGAGATGGACGAGTCGATTCTTGTGAAATTGGCGGGGGACTTGGTAGGAGACTTTGAGACCGACATTGCTAGTCGCAAGGACTGGATACAGACTTACGTCGATGGTCTTGAGTTGTTGGGTATGAAGATAGAAGAACGCATGGAGCCTTGGCCCGGTGCGTGTGGTGTCTATCACCCCATACTTGCAGAGTCGCTTGTGAAGTTCCAAGCTGAGACGATGATGTCAACCTTCCCAGCCGCAGGCCCGGTCAAGACACAGGTAATTGGTAAAGAAACGCTTGAGACAAAAGCGTCGGCTGAACGAGTTCAGAATGACATGAACTATCAGTTGACTGAAGTTATGAAAGAGTACCGTCCCGAGCATGAGCGCATGTTATGGGGTTTGGGTCTTTCAGGTAACGCGTTTAAGAAAGTCTATGAAGACTCTAGCTTGCAACGGCAAGTCTCGATGTTCTGTCCTGCGGAAGATGTAGTTGTGCCATATGGTGCATCTAGTTTAGAAGCAGCGGAGCGTGTTACTCATGTGATGCGCAAGACTCCTAATGAAGTTAGGAAGTTGCAGTATGACGGTTTCTACCGTGAAGTTGATCTTGGTGACCCCACAGGAACAATGGATGAAGTAGAGAAGAAGATTGCTGAGAAGTTAGGTTTTAGAGCTACTCAAGATGATCGCTTCAAACTGTTGGAAATGCATGTAGAGCTTGATCTTGAAGGCTTTGAGCATGAGACAGAAAAAGGTGAGCAGACAGGCATTGCACTACCTTATGTAGTGACGATCGAGAAGTCATCTGGAGAAATCTTAGCTATTCGTAGAAACTGGAAACCCGATGATGAGACATACCAGAAACGTGCGCACTTCGTTCATTACCCCTACATACCGGGTTTTGGATTTTATGCTTTCGGTCTCATTCATCTTATTGGTGCTTTTGCCAAGTCTGGCACTTCTATTCTTCGCCAGCTTGTTGATGCTGGTACCCTTTCTAATCTGCCGGGCGGCTTTAAAACTCGCGGGCTTAGATCTAAAGGTGACGATACACCAATAGCACCGGGAGAGTTCAGGGACATGGATGTCCCAAGTGGAACTATCAAAGACAACATCATGACCTTGCCATACAAGGAACCATCACAGGTTCTGTTGGCGTTATTAAATCAAATCATAGATGATGGTCGTCGTTTCGCTGGCACTGCTGACTTGCAAGCGTCAGACATGTCTGCTAACTCTCCAGTTGGTACTACTCTGGCTATCCTTGAGCGTACATTGAAATCAATGAGCGCTATTCAGGCGCGCGTGCATTACGCGATGCGTCAAGAGTTTGCGTTGTTAAAAGAAATCATTGCAGACAACGCTCCAGAAGACTATGACTACGAGCCAATAGAAGGTTCACGTACAGCTAAGAAGTCTGACTACGCAGCAGTTAACGTGATCCCTGTATCTGACCCCAATGCAGCTACTATGGCTCAGAAGGTTGTTCAGTATCAGGCAGCTCTACAGCTAGCGAGTACCGCACCACAGTTGTATGACCTTCCCCAATTACATCGTCAGATGTTGGAAGTGATTGGTATTAAGAATTATCAAAAACTTGTACCAATAGCAGAAGATATGAAACCTCGTGACCCAGTCACAGAGAACATGAACATTTTACGTAGCAAACCCGCTAAAGCGTTTCTGTATCAGGATCATCAAGCTCATATCGCAGTACACATGTCTGCTATGCAAGATCCAAAAGTGCAAGCAATTGTTGGTATGAATCCACAAATGGCTCAGACACTACAAGCAACAATGATGGCTCATATACATGAGCATCTAGGTATGGAGTATCGCAAACAAGTTGAGCAAGCAATGGGTCAAACTCTTCCTCCGTATAACGAGGAACAAGATGAAGTTGAAATGGCTCCTGATATGGAAGTTCGCATATCTCAAATGGCGGCGCAAGCTTCTCAACAGTTATTACAACAACATCAACAAGAAGCTCAACAGCAAAAAGCTCAACAACAATCTCAAGATCCGCTCATCCAGTTGCAACAACAAGAGCTTCAAATCAAAGGACAAGACTTGCAGCGTAAGACTGCTAAAGACCAAGCTGATGCGGCTCTCAAAGCAGCTCAACTACAAGTTGAACGCGATCGTATTGAAGCACAACAAGAAACTGAAGGAGCAAAACTTGCCGCCAAAATACATGGAGAAGCTCGGCAAGCACAGGCACAGGCCCAGAAGCCTACAAAGAAAGGTGACTAATGTACGAAGTACTTAAAGTAGCGGAACGCGTCGCTACACAGATTGACGAGGACATAAAACGACTTGAAGAAGATCTCGGTGCCAGTAGCGCTAAGACCTTCGAAGAGTATCGCTATATGTGTGGGGTTATTACAGGTCTACTCACTGCTCGGAGATTTCTCTCAGACCTGACAAAAAACATGGAGTCCCATGACGACTAATATTGATCTTTTAAAAGCAGTGGACCTGACGCAGGTACTGAACAAGAACGCAGAAGAGAAAGCCAAGCAACTCCCTAAACCCGCTGGGTATCGCATTCTGTGCGCTATTCCAGAGGCAGAAGAAGAGTTTGAAAGTAGCGAAATCGGTTTGGTGAAGTCTGATGAAACTAGACGCATTGAAGAACTGTTAACAACAGTTTTATTTGTTGTGGATATGGGACCAGACTGCTACATAGATAAAACTAAGTTTCCTAACGGAGCTTGGTGCAAAAAAGGTGACTTCATTTTGGTTCGCCCAAATGCTGGTACACGCCTACTGATCCACGACCGCGAATTCCGCATCATTTACGACGACAACGTCGAAGGTGTTGTAGAAGATCCACGCGGTATTAAACGTAAATAAGGAACGCACATGCCTAAATTTGATGATGATTTTAAGTTTCCAGATGAGGATAAATCCGAAGAAAAACTGGAAATTACGGTAGAAGGTGATGAAGACATAGAAATTAAAATTGTTGACGACACCCCTCAAGAAGACAGGTTTGCTGAACCTCTTCCCGAAGAGATTACACAGGAACTTGAAACAGCTGATGAGTCTCAAGAATATTCTAAAAACGTAAAGACTAAGTTTACTCAGTACAAGAAGGCTTGGCACGACGAACGTAGAGCAAAAGAGGCTGTATTACGTGAACAACAAGAGGCTTTAGAAGCTACTCAACGGATCTTAGATGAGAACCGAAGACTTAAATCCATGTTGCATAGTGGTGAAAAAGAATTAATTTCTAATTACCAGACATCCGCTGAGCTAGAAATAGATAAAGCAGAACGCAACTATAAAGAAGCATATGACTCTGGGGACTCTGATAAGCTTTTAGAAGCTCAAAAAGAGCTTATGCGGGCTGAAATGAAGCTTGATAAAGCAAAAAATTACAAACCTGCTGTACAAATCCAAGAAAATGAGGTACAAACTACCTCACAACCGCCGCAAACGCAGCAAATGGACCCAAAGGTCGCAAGCTGGGTGTCCAGAAACCCTTGGTTTGTTGATCCTAATAAATTAGCGATGCGTAAGCTAGCTGAAGGTGTCCATGAAGAGTTAGCGGTAAGGTACGGTAAAGCATACATTGGTACTGATGAATATTTCAAAAGTATCGACAAAGAAGTTGTGCGTAGATTCCCAGAAGAATTTGCGTCAGCATCTAAAAACGATGAGGAAAAACCTCAACGTACAAAACCAAGCACGGTGGTCGCATCTGCGAAGCGTAGTACTTCTTCCAAACAAGTAGTGCTATCAAAAACGCAAGCTGCCTTGGCTAAAAAACTCGGGCTAACCAACGAGCAATATGCTCGTGAAGCGACAAAATTGGAGGCTTAAATGGCTACAGAAAACAGATTACAACGCGAGATGACTAGTAGAGCAGTGCAGGAGCGCCCTAAGCAGTGGCAACAAGCAGATCTACTGCCGGAACCTGACAAGGAACCGGGCTATGCGTACAGATGGATTCGTGTTTCTACTTTGAACGATTACGACCAACGTAACATTACGGGTAAATACCGTGAAGGTTGGGAACCCGTTACTTCAGAGGAGCAACCGAAGTTTAGACTGCTAGTCGATCCCAATAGCCGCTTTAGTGGTCAGATTGAGATTGGCGGGTTGTTATTGTGCAAATGTCCACAAGAGTTTATGCAGCAACGTGATGCTCACTTCGCTAAGTTGACTCAGTCACAGACAGAAGCCGTTGATAACAGCTTGATGCGTCAAAGCGACGCGAGGATGCCTATCTTTAAAGAGAGTAAATCTTCGACTAGCTTTGGTAAAGGTACTTAAAACTTTATAGGAGTCTTAAATGGCTTATCCCACCGTCGACAAGACGTATGGCTTTAAACCTCTAAACCGATTAGATGGTCTACCATACGCCGGAGCGATCCGTCAAATCCCCATCGCGGCTGCTTACGCTACCGCAATCCTCAACGGCGATACTGTTCAAGTGGACACAAACGGCTACATCGTAGCTTCTACTGTTACTAGTTCAGGAAACATCGTTGGTGTGTTAGTTGGTTGCCAGTATGTGAACTCGAATGGTCAAACTGTTCAAGGTCAATACTACCCAGCTGCTACCTCAACTTCTACAGCATTGGCTTTTGCTTATGTTGTGGATGATCCAAGCGCCGTGTTCAAGGTTGTTGCTACTGTTGCTTCCTCTACCGTTCCCACAGCTTATAGCCGTGCGATTGTTGGCGCTAACGTAGCTATCGTTCTTAACGCTGGTTCTACTACTACCGGTGACTCGTTCTATGGTATTGACGGTTCTTCCGCCAACACTACTAATACGTTGCCTGTTCGCGTAGTTGATGTTGTGCCAGATACTGCGACTGGTCCCGCCACCGTAGCTGCCTCGACTTATTACGAGTTCCTTGTTAAATTTAACACCGCACAGTACAACAGTACTACCGGTATCTAAGGAGTAATTAATCATGGCAATTTCACGCGCACAACTACTGAAGGAACTCCTTCCCGGTCTTAACGCTTTGTTTGGTCTTGAGTATGCACGCTACGGCGAAGAGCATAAAGAGATTTATGAAACAGAGACTTCAGAGCGTAGCTTTGAAGAAGAGACCAAACTGTCTGGTTTCTCTGCTGCTCCTGTCAAAAACGAGGGTTCTGCCATCGCTTATGACAATGCACAAGAAGCATGGACTGCTCGCTACAACCACGAAACTATCGCCTTGGGCTTTAGCTTGACTGAAGAAGCAATCGAAGACAACCTCTACGATTCTTTGTCTGCTCGCTATACCAAAGGTTTGGCTCGTGCTATGGCATACACCAAGCAGGTTAAAGCTGCTGCTGTTATCAACAATGGTTTTACCTCCGGTTATAACGGTGGCGACGGCGTTGTTTTGTTCAGCACTGCTCACCCCCTGATCTCTGGTGGCACTAACAGCAACCGTCCATCTACCAATGCTGACTTGAATGAGACTTCGTTGGAAAACGCAGTTATTCAGATCGCAGCTTGGACTGATGAGCGTGGTCTGTTGATCGCAGCTAAGCCTAAGAAGCTGATTGTTCCTCCAGCATTGCAGTTCGTTGCAACTCGTCTCTTAGAGACTAGCTTGCGTGTCGGCACAACCGATAACGATATCAACGCCTTGAAGAACAATGGTTCTATCCCAGAAGGATATACCCAGAACCACTTCTTGACTGACACTAACGGCTGGTACTTGACTACTGACGTGCCTAACGGTATGAAGCACTTCGTGCGTACTCCTTTGAGTAACGGCATGGACGGCGACTTCGACACCGGTAACGTCCGTTACAAGTCCCGCGAGCGTTACAGTTTCGGCTGGTCTGATCCTTTAGGTATGTTCGGTTCGCCCGGCTCCTAATAGGAAAAACTGAGAAGGGAGCCTTGTGCTCCCTTTTCTTTTGGTGTATATTGCACCAACCGAGATCCATCGGTGTATCAAACAGGCTCGGCTGACTTCATGCAGATTGATACGCCACAACGCATGTATAGGAGATCCTCATGGGATTCGCAACTCACTTAGGCCCTTGGTTATTGGGCACTGTTAAAAACACTACTGGCACTACTGCCGGCACCATCCAAAACACGGGGACTACCCTTGTTTCTCAAACTGAGAAAGTGGTCTACGATGGCGCTATTTACACCGCTGACACTACAACTACTTTATTCACCATCCCCGCAGGTTCGCAAATTGTTAGTATCTTCATTGATACGTTAGTAGCCTTTACAGGTTCTACAGCCGCGAACATGAGTCTTGGTATTACAGGCTCTACAGCTTTGTACTGGGCTTCAACAGACATTACCACACAAGGCCGTTTGGCTAATACTGGTGCCGCCGCCAAATTAGGTAACTGGGCTGGTGCCGCTTCTACCGCCTCTCCTAACGGTGCTGGCGTTGGAGCTACAGACGTAACAATTATTGCTACTGTTCGTCCCACAGTTGCTAACGTGACTGTTGGTACTGTGCAGTACACGATTGTGTATGCAGTGGCAGACTCTACTGGCGCACAATCACCATCATCCTCACAACAGTAATTAATCTCAGGGGCTTCGGCCCCTATTTTTGAACAAGGAGATTAATTATGAATCAGACTAATGTAAAACAAGCACACCTAAATGGTAGTGGTTTTATGGTTCTTGGGCGTAATCGTGTAAGAGGTATTTCTTTTACTGGTTCGGCTACTGCTGGGTTTGTTGCGCTATTTGATACTACTACGGCACCTGTGACTACCGCTACCTATGGTCGTTCTGGAGCAACCGTAACAGTTACTCAATCGGCGCATGGACTTGCAACTGGCGATGTTATTGGTATTGACTTTGCCGCAGGAACGGGTGGTACAGCCACTAACGGAAATTACGTAGTAACAGTCACTAACTCAAGCACGTTTACAGTTACAGACATTAACTCTGGAACTATTACTGCTTCCCCAACAATGGTGTATTCAAGCCGTTGGTTGATGACTTATGATGTGGCGGCTAGTGATAGTTTTAACAATGCTCCGTTTATTCCAGAAGACGGCGTACTAGCTGTAAACGGAATCTATGCGTATATGTCTAACGTAGTAGCTTGTAATATCTACTATGGCTGAGTCTAAACAAGCAGTTCTGACAGGGCGTAAGCTGTTTATCGGCATACCCTGCCATGACGGACGCCTAAACGTCAAGACCGCATATGCTATTGCGCAGTTAATGCCAGAAGCTATGCGACTTGGCATTGCTGTCACGTTGTCTGATATCTCGAACTGTTCCATCATCACGATGGCTCGTAACTCGCTAGTAGCAGAGTTCTTGAAAACAGATTGCACTGAACTGTTGTTTATTGATTCCGATGTCGTGGTAACCCCCGGCGACATCCTCCGTCTAATGGCTCAAAGCAGTGGTAGAGATATCACTGCAGGTACGTACCCACGTAGAGCTACTGACAAAAGATTCTTTACAGACCTGTACTTTGACAGGAATGGCGATTTAGAGTTTGATGGCTCAATGATGCGTGTCAAACGTATTGGAACTGGCTTCAT
>Ga0209400_1002824_pt1 | contig 12970 bp, 14 predicted proteins | sample M_130807_EF_Meta_FD_187313 | JGI IMG/M metagenome (GOLD analysis project Ga0209400, IMG submission 187313) | Freshwater microbial communities from Lake Montjoie, Canada to study carbon cycling - M_130807_EF_MetaG (SPAdes) (version 2) | ecosystem: Environmental > Aquatic > Freshwater > Lake... | reverse complement strand
TGGGAATGTGTGCCGTATTCATACTCTGTGGGATTGGAAAAATTGGTAGGCGCGATTGGACTCGAACCAACGACCCCCACCATGTCAAGGAAGAAAACCATATCTTAACAAACTTCTATGAACTGTCTTTCCCTCTGAAGGCGCATAAACATTGACCTTTTTTGTTCCATAAGATTTATACTTGTTTCAGTACTTTTTCAATACTCTCAATTAACCATTGGAGTCTCGTTATGCCAGACCTCTCCAAAGTAAAAAACAGAGATGCTCTCAAGCCCAGAAGAGAGCCTTACTGGCACAAGATTTCTCAAGGCAACCATCTAGGTTTTAGAAAACTAAATAGCGATTCAAAGGGCACTTGGTTGGCTAGAGCATATGACAGCCACACTACTAAGAAACCTCAAAAAAGTCTTGGCGATTTTTTATCGTACCCAGACAACTTGCGTTTTGAGATGGCTCAAAAGTTGGCTTTAGAGTGGTTCACGCACTTAGGACGAGGCGGGTCAACGCAAGAAGTCACTATTCAAAATGTTTGTGATAACTACGTAGATTACCTAAAACAAAAAGGTAATGAAAAGGCTTCTGTAGATGCCTCTAAAAGGTTTAAAGCCTACGTCTTGGATGATTCTCGTTTTGCCCAAACTCCCCTCAGCAAACTCACTGCCAAGCACATACAGACATGGCGAAATAAGTTGCGAGATGAGCCGACAAAAGCAGGTGCGAACAAAGGGAAAAAGCGCTCTGATTCAAGTCTTAACAGAGACATCACCCCTTTTAGAGCCGCTTTAAATTTAGCAAAAGATCAAAGACACGTAACAGATGATTTCGCTTGGTCAAAAGAACTTCGCCCAATAAAAGACGCTGATAAGTCTCGAGAGATTTATTTAACTGTAGAGGAGCGTAACGCAATCATTTCAAATGCGCCTCCTGACCTCGCTCAATTCATAAAAATTGCCACCCTCATTCCGCTAAGACCTGATGCAGTAGCAAACCTTACTACTGGTGACTTCAACAAAAGGCAACGAACCCTTTTCATACCGAAGGACAAGGCCAATGCAAAAAGGACTATCCCCTTAGGCAATCAACTATTTGAATTCCTTGAGGAAGCAACAAAAGACAAACTGCCCAAAGCCTTGATCTTCGTTAGGGGGAATGGCGAATCTTGGGAAAAAGAGTCGTGGAAGAAATTTAAAGCAATTGCAAAAAGTGCTGGGGTGACTTCAGAAGCAACCCTCTACTGCATTAGACATTCTGTAATTACAGACATGATTGAACAAGGAACTGATTACGGAACAGTAGCAATCTTGGCAGGAACTTCAGTTCGCATAATAGAAAAAAATTACAGGCACTTGACCGCAAGCCACTCTGCAAATGCACTTGATAGGCTGGCGCTAGCCCAACAAAATAAGGTCGCTTGAAAACTCTCAAAACACCATATGTAGTGTTTTTTGCGTTTACCAAAAAAATCCTTTATAGTTCGCACATGCGTTGTAATGGGCAACGCATTCAATTTAGGCTACCCATTAATAAGAGTAAATAAATAGTCAATAGGCGTTATGTAGCCCATTGACACCTTCCTTCTCGCAGTCCCCATCTGCTTGAAAACGGAGAACTCTTATGACTGTTTCATACAACGTTAAACGAACTAAGGACGCTTGGGCGCACCTTGGTATTTCCAGAAGCGCATTTCTCAAACTAGTAGCACTTGGACATCTACCAAAAGGGATCAAACTTATCCCGAATGGTCGGGCTGTATGTTGGCGTACTGCCGACTTAGATGCTTACCTTGCATCAAGAGGAGTCTAAGCATGACTCAAATAAAAAACCCCATCGTGCGTGATGGGGCAGGACGTTGCAAGCGAGCAAAAATCCCTGCCTATATTTTAAGCACTATTTGCAATATTTCAACCCCCTACATTCATTTTTTAGGGAGGGCTTATGACATCACCTATTGAAAAAATATTAAGTCGGATAGACAGCCCAAAAAAAGGTTACAGAGATGGGCAGTACTTAGCATTTTGTTCTCATCAGACACAACGAAAGGATAGGAAGTTATCAGTAACAGAAAGAACTGATGGTTCTATTCGTATGAAGTGTTGGGGTGGATGCGATTTCTATGAAATCTTAAAGAATCATGGATTGGAAGCGCATGAACTCTACCCTCCAAGAAGTCTTAGTGGACGAGAGCCTAAGCGAAATCCACCCTTGGTATCTACGAACCAATGTCTTGAGTTACTTCACGGACTCATCAATCAGATGGTCATTACTGTTCTCAACTTCTACAACGGGGTCGAGTTAACTGAGAAAGATAAGGAGCAACTGCTTTCTAACGCTCATAGAGCGATTCAAATACTTGAAATGACAAAGGAGAAAGCATGAATACCCAGAATGAAAAGAATTTAGCACTCATTAATGGTGCGGTTGAAACAAGAATTCAGGCTTATCGAGCAGACCCTGAGAGTTCTTTAAACGCCTTAAAAAAAGAGTGGGTTGATGTCCAAGGTAATGACTTTAAAGTCATGTGCATTCATGATTTAGCAAACCATAAATTTAAGCCTAGAGAGCCAATTCTTTCGCCTTGGCTCAATAGTCAAGATTTATGTATGGTGTATGCGGCTAGGGGCATAGGAAAGACTCACTTTGCGCTATCTGTTGCTTATGCCGTAGCAACTGGAACATCCTTCCTAAAGTGGAATGCAGAGAAACCTAGAAAGGTTCTCTACCTTGACGGTGAACTCCCTGGAATTGTTCTTCAACAAAGGCTTGCTATGCATTGCCCAGAGAAAGAGCCACAGAAAGGCTATTTCAATGCGTGGACTCCTGACCTTTTAGGGCTTGATGAAGACACTCCTCCAATGCCTGATCTTTCCACTCTTGAAGGACAAAAAGTAATCAACTCACAAATAGAGCCAGATACTGCATTTGTAGTTGTTGACAACCTCAGCGCTTGGTGTCGAACAGGAAGGGAAAACGAGGGAGAGAGTTGGCTTCCAATGTCGACTTGGCTTTCTTATCTGAGAAGAAGAGGCATTGCAGTCTTGTTAGTTCATCACGCAGGCAAAAGCGGTGGTCAGAGAGGCACATCCAAAAAGGAAGATTTGCTAGACATCTCAATCGCTCTGGACAGACCAAAGGACTACCTGCCAGAACAAGGTGCTGCTTTTACAGCCGAGTTCACTAAAGCAAGGCATCTGAAGGGCAACGAAGCCGAGAGTCTCGAAATAGTCCTTGCTGGAACTGAAGACAAAGCCCAGTGGACTTGGCGAACTGTTGAGTTAAGTAATTTTGATAGGGTTGTTTCCCTAGCAAATGAAGGTCTCAAAGCAAATGAAATTGTTAGTGAACTTCAAATAAATAAATCCACAGTCAGCAGACACTTGAATAGGGCTAAATCAGAGGGATTAATAGAAGGCTCCCAAAATCCAAGGAGTAATAAATGAATCTCAAAAAAAGGTTATTGAGTTCCATTAATCGACATGGGTTTGAAAAGTTGCGTGTTGCATCTACTAGGGAGTGCAACTGTGCAACCTTAAACCCACGCCATGCAACAAGTTATGCAACTTCTCAGCAACTTGAGGATGCTTCTCCTATGAGGAGTGCTGATTCTTATGCAACTCTAGATGCAACTTCAATGCAACGCTTGAAAATCTTTATGCAACTCGGGTTGGGCAAAGCCTCTTCGGGCGAGTTGATAGTCCAATTAAGTTCACGCGATGCGGACTGGGATTTTCGATATTGTTGCTTTGAATGCGTATCGATTAGGTGGATAGGGAGTTCTGAATACATCTGTATGAATGCAAGAAATGCCGGTGTTATGTCTAGAACCTTCTCCTTAGGCGATGGAAAAGACTATGCGAGGCAACTTCAAAGGTGCGATGGATTTAAGTCAGCAGTAATCGTGGCTTAAATATGTGAAATGTGAGGGGAGTAAGCACCCTTCCCTCACCACCAACCAAGGAGAAATCATGCCAAGAAAAGGATACAAACGGCAGGCAGGACGTTCTGTGGGAATGCCTGAGAGGATGGAGGCACAGAACTTCAATAGGCGAATTTCAGCCAATGAAGCGCTGATTCTTGCTACGGCTGGAGAAGGCTCTAAAACAGATGGGTTTCGTAACCTCTTATGCCTTTATAGAGAACTACACAATATCGGTTACAGGTGCTCTATGGACTTGCCTGCTTTTATGGAGGAATTTACAAGATTAAAGGTGAAGGCAGTAAATTAAATATTTGGCGGATTCAAGCACGAAGTGCAACGCGCTTGAGTGATTGATGGAACACCTCTGCGGGTGTTTTGAACCCCAATCGTTTTCTGGGCCTGTTATTCAATCTGTTTTGAATCATTCTAATTTCCTCATCACTAACCGTAGACATGGCTCGCTTCTTTGGGATGTATTGGCGCAGCAAGCCGTTGAGATTCTCATTACTTCCACGCTCCCAACTGGCAAATGGTCTTGCAAAGTAAGCGCTGGAGTTGAGTTGTTGATCAATCAATCCGTGCGCTGCAAACTCTTTTCCATTGTCATAGGTCAGCGTCTTGACTCTTTCGCATAGGGGCTTGAGGTTGCTCACTATCGCTGAACTAACCAATTCAGAGGTTTTGTTGGCCACCTTGGCAATGACTGCATACCCACTCTTGCGCTCGACCATAGTGACGACAGCGCCCTTATGGCTTGCTCCTATAACCGTGTCGCACTCCCAATGACCTACCTGCTTCCTCGCTTGAACATGCAAGGGTCGATCGCTCAAGGGCCTTCTGTGGGGGATTTGTCCCCTGCGATCCCGTCCACCCGCGTAACGTTTCCTCTTTTGCTTCTGGCAGCGCAAGTTCTTCCAAAGAGCACCGCCTTGCGCTTTGTCTGCATAAACATGCTGGTAAAGCGTTTCATGACTGATGGGCAATTTGGAAGCTATTTGTTCGGGACTCCATTGAATTTGCAACAAAGTACAGGCCTCTTCACGTACCCAGGATGCAATGGTTGGCGCATTGCGACTGTTTTGCGCTCGCTCTACAGAGAGCTCACAGGCTTGTTTTGGGCGATAACCCCTAGAGCCAGTGTTGCGATTGAGCTCCCGGCTGATGGTGGACTTGTGCCTGTTAAGCAACAAGGCTATTTGCGTTTGATCGTGTCCAGCTTTCATGAGGGCGTAAATCTGATATCTTTCAGCTTGGCTGAGGTGTTTGTATTTCATAAGCAACTTAGACTGCCAGGTCAAGAAGCCTTGAATGCTATACATCCTCAGCCACCCTACCATCAGTTAATCAAAGTTGCACTTCGTGCTTGAATCCGCCAGATATTTTTTAGCATGTCATACCGTCTAAGGAGACTCATGAGATATTTAATTTACGTCTTAGGTACGATATTTGTTATTTACAAAGTTGCCGTTTATTTCAGACATAATATCGCTGTAGACACTTTACACAATAACCATCAGTTTATTATAGAAGAAGTAAGCAGGCTAGCTGTAATAGTCAAACAAAGTGTAACTTAAGTAACGCTTTTATATATGCTAATATGATGGATATAAAATGCGTAACCAAGTCGCTTGCGGTTCGTTGAGTTTGAATGGGTTTTTCCAAATTAACTTTAACAATCTAACCACCAAGTAGTTACACATGAAATTTTATGCCTTGCAACCCGTTGATTTTATTGAATAATTTTTATATTCAATTATTTAGTGGTAATAGTTTTTATAACCTAAGTCGTTGATTTTTAAAAATATTTTCACACTTTTTGTAAGTGCTTGTTTTTACTAGGTGCAGATTTTATAGAAGCAACAAGATAGTAGTTAGAGCGCAATGTCAGTACAGCAAACACACTTATCTCACCCAAAGTATCGTCCAGACATTGATGGCTTGCGTGCTGTTGCTGTTTTGGCAGTTGTTGCTTTTCACGTATTCCCAAGCTGGGCTAGGGGAGGTTTTATAGGTGTTGATGTCTTCTTTGTTATTTCTGGCTACCTTATCTCGACTATTATTTTTGAAAATTTAGAAAGAGGTACGTTCAGCTTTACTGAGTTCTATGCTCGTCGTATTAAGCGTATCTTTCCTGCTCTCCTTCTGGTTCTAATTGCTTGCTTTGCTTTTGGTTGGTTCACCTTACTGGCAAATGAGTACAAGCAATTAGGCGAACACATTGCCGCAGGTGCTGGTTTTATATCTAATTTTATTTTATGGAATGAAGCAGGTTACTTTGACAATTCTGCCGAAACTAAACCATTGCTACATTTATGGAGTTTAGGAATTGAAGAGCAGTTTTATATCGTTTGGCCTTTGTTGTTATGGTTTGCTTGGAAACGAAAATTTAATCTATTAACAATCACCATTGTTATTACTGTTACTACTTTTATCCTGAATCTTAAGGGTATTAAGCAAGATATAGTTGCTACCTTTTATTCGCCACATACAAGATTTTGGGAATTGTTAAGCGGAAGTTTATTGGCTTGGTTTACGATATACAAGAAGGACACATTCACTGGCACTAAGAGCAAGATTGATGCTTGGCTTTCCTGTGTTCAAATTGAAAAGCAATTGGGTGACGGTAAGACATTAGGTAATGTACTTTCATCTGTTGGCTTATTCTTGTTGCTATACGGTTTTTGGCGAATCAACAAAGAATTAAGCTTTCCAGGCAAGTGGGCATTATTGCCAGTCTTAAGTACTATATTTATCATAACAGCAGGTTCTAAGGCTTGGATTAATCGCATAATTTTGTCTAATAAAATTGCCGTTTGGTTTGGATTAATCAGCTTTCCACTGTATTTATGGCACTGGCCTTTGCTTTCTTTTGCTAGGGTAGTTGAGGGCGAAGTACCAAGCCGTAGTATTCGTATTGCCGCAGTAGCTCTATCCATAGTGCTAGCTTGGCTGACATATAAATTCATTGAGAGGCCGATAAGACTTGGGATGGCTTCTAGAGTAAATGTGACTTTACTCACTTTAGCTATGTTACTTGTTGGCTTATCTGGGTTGATAGTTTTCCAAAATGATGGCTTTAAAAAAGAAGTTAAGGGTGACTATGGTCACGATACATTTTTTGAATACTACGACAAACACTATCTAAAATGTGAAAATAAAAATATTTACAACACTTCAAACGTTTATAAAAAATGGACCAGATGTTGGCAAACTAAGCCGGGTCAGCCAGATATTGTTCTTTTAGGAGATTCGCACGCTGAGCACTTACTTGTGGGGCTGGCCGACAGTCTTAAAGAAAAGAATATTGTTTTTTACATTGAAGATGGCAGGCCTGCTCTTGATGATCTAGAGTTTAAGGTGATTTTTGAAGAGCTTAAATCAGCTAACAAAGGAATGTATATTCTGATATCAGATCATTATGTTCCAGACTATGCGAATATGTCAGAAAAACTACAGGAAGACTTCGATGCGGCATTAAAATACCTTACAAATGCTGGACATAAAGTCGCAATTATCGGAGATGTATTGAGATTTGAAGGGGCTCCGCAAGATTGCTTACTTCAAGCTAATAGGCCACTGTCAAGGAAAGTACCGCGTTCTAAAAGTTGTGTGATCAGCTTTGAGGAAGCGGCTTCTCAGGAGAAGGTTTATGAACCCACCCTAAAAAATCTTGCCACTCAATATGGTATCCCTTACTTCTCTTTGAGTCGTTTGATGTGCTCAGAAACGGAATGTTCGATGATTAATAATGGTAGGCTTTATTATCGTGACTCTCACCATTTAAACATCGACGGCAGTTCTTTTGTAGGAAGTCGCTTGGGTAATATGATTACTGACAGCGGCTTCCTTAAGTAGGCGTAGAGCGGCAAATCGATTGGCTCGCACGATGTGTAAGTGACCAAGTTGTTTCTACAATTAACTCTGTTTTAAGTTTTGGCTCTAAAGTTTTGATGATTGTATTTTCCTACGCAGAACTTACACATAATATTATATGATAGGCAAGTGCTTGAAAATAAACAGAATTATCAGAACGTCACTATTGAGTGGGAGTGACTTTTAACTTAGTTTCTCTTAAGTCCAAAAGCACTAAAAATTTAGAGATTTGTAAATGATAAATGTAGATAAATTTAAAGTAGAAGTACTTAATTTAGACACACATAAAGATGGATTTTGTAGGATATTGCTTGATTTGCATAAACACTATCATCAAAGCAGTGAATTAGGCAGTGAAAAAGTATTGCATTATTTTGATGATGTGATGAGGTTAAATCTTGCAAAAATCAGGTGTAGGCAACGGTCTCTATAATTTAGTGGATTTACATGAATACTTTTTTAAGGGCGATTCTTGAAAAATTCGATATATCGAAAAATATCAAAAGGTGCATGCTGGTCGCCAATTCTGCCCCCCACTGGATATTTAGCGTTATTATTTCTTTTAAGCAGTAACTGCTACTCTCAAACCCCCGCAATCGCCAGCGGCGTATCTACTAAACCTCCCATGGGCTGGAATAGCTACGATTCCTACAACATTAATATTACAGAGGTCCAGGTGAAGGCCAACGCCGACTATATGTCTGCCAACCTAAAAAGCGTGGGATGGGAATATATTGTTGTGGACTACGCCTGGTACTACCCAGTCAAGGCCACAGGTGCCGCGAACCAAGACAGTAAGCTTAACCCCGCGTTGAGGATGGACGAGTATGGGCGGCTGCTGCCCGATACCACTCGTTTCCCGTCGGCTACTGGAACGGCTGGATTCAAACCCCTGGTGGACTATATCCACAGCAAGGGACTGAAATTCGGTGTCCACCTTATGCGGGGTATTCCCCGGCAAGCGGTAGCCCAAAAAACACCTATTCTGGGAACAAATTACACGGCAAATCAGATCAACAACTCTACAAGTGCGTCCTGGTCGAACCTTATGTGGGGCTTAGACATGAGGCAACCAGGCGCGCAGGCTTATTTGAACTCTGTTGTCGAACTACTTTCATCCTGGGGGGTCGACTACATCAAGGTAGATGACATTGGTGCGCCCATTTACTATTCCGACGAGATTGAGGGGTACAAGAAGGCTATTACGAATAGCGGCCGTCAGATAGTTTTGAGCCTGTCACCCGGGCCGACATCGACACGCAATGCCTCCCATGTGATGGCCAATTCAAACATGTGGCGTGTGGTGAGTGATCTTTGGGATAACTGGTCGGAGCTGGACAACGCATTCGGTGTCCTGGCCAGCTGGGCGCCATACCGAGCAGCGGGCGCTTGGCCCGATCCAGACATGATCCCGATCGGGCGTCTGTCACTGATGGGACCCGTCGGCTCTCCTCGATATTCATTGCTGACGACTGATGAGAAGCGCACACTCATAACGTTGTGGGTCATCAACCGTGCACCATTAATGTGGGGCGGTTATCTGCCCGACAACACCGCCGAAGATCTCGCGCTCATGAATAATGCCGCCGTGATTGCAGTTGACCAGAACAGCACAAATAATCGCCAGCTGGTCAGCGGTACAGCTCAAGTGTGGGCAGCTGACATCCCAGGATCTAATGACAAGTATGTTGCCCTGTTTAACCGTGGCAATGCGACGGACAATGTCTCATTGAGTCTGTCGTTCTTCGGCGCTGCTTCAGCCACTGTAACTGATCTTTGGTCTGGTTCGAGCCTCGGCACATTCAAAACCACATTCTCACGCCAACTTCCTACACATGGTGCAGGGCTGTATCGCTTAGCGCTGAACGGCAGCAGCCCTACAAAAAAACCGGCGGTGTATTACACGCTGAAAGCGCGGCACAGCGGCAGACTGGCCGATGTCTACTACGAAAAGTCGTTATCAGATGAGGGACCCGTGATTCAGATGTCCGACAAAGGAGGGACAAGCCAAAAGTGGTGGTCCGATAATGTAGGTGGTGGATATTACAGCATAGTCAACAAAAATAGCGGCAAATGCCTTGATGTCTTGGGTGCCTCGACCACAGATGGGACTAGGGCGGTACAGATGGCTTGTAACCTCGGCGGCAGTCAGCAGTGGCAATGGGTAGCTATCGGGAGTTACTACCAGCTCAAAGCTCGCCACAGCGGCAAGTGCCTGAATGTGGCACGCAGCTGGTTAGCCGAAGGGGAGCAACTGGAGCAGCGGGCTTGCAATAGCTCCACTACCAGTATGCAGTGGACTCGGCAGTGACCATTAATTGCAAGTTTGTTTTTGGGTGTTTCTCATAACCCGAAGCTCGTAGCTTAAACTATACCCCCCACTACAAAGTTATAACCCGATAACTTACTGTACTTCCACCATTGGCATAAATCTAATGCAATCAGATCCCTACTTGCACACTGCACAAGATTAAACGACTCGGCATCTTCTTTTTTAACCCACAAGAAAGTTAATCAATAATTACGTTTGTGTTACTTTCTTTTTGTAGCATAAATGCCATGCCGAACATCATATCTCGCAATATCATACAGATCCTAGTACTTTCAGATACTGAAACAGTTCTACTATCCTCCTGCCAACACTGTCAAGCGGTCTTTGGAAAAGTATTTACATCCGCAAATGAAAATATACTATTTGCGAAACATTCCATTTATAAAGCACGCACCGGCGGAAAGGTTGTGTGAAAGACGGGTCATGATTTCCCTTTCAATACTCTTGTTACGGATTTGATGAGTATCAGATAGGTGATCACCCTTCACTAACCTTATCGCTGCAGTAAGTGAAAGCACAGGCCATAAACTAAATTGCAGTTGTCCGCTGATCATCATGGCCGATAAATGTTGTGATTTGAAGTAACTGACTCTGCATATTCTTAAATTTTGTATATTTAATAAATTTATCGTTGCTTTTGAGCAGTGGCTTGTCAAGCCGTGGCTCTTTGGGCGGTTCTTCGTGAGACTCATGGCTTTAGACCATGGCCATGAACAAAAAAACACTTGAAGAGGTCAGGCTAGACCTAGCAATGAACTTGAAAGCGATAAGAGCCGAAAAAGGGCTGGCTCAAGAGCGTCTGGCTTTAGAAGCTGGTGTTGACAGGACAGTCGTTAGCAAAATAGAACGGGCTAAAACGAATCCCAGCCTAGACGTACTTCTCAGGCTTGCGAATCAACTTGACACTACTCTTGCTCACCTTCTGAAGGCCAACAAGCCCCTTTAAATCCCAAAATCCTTTAGGTGTGGGAGTGAGGTAGCCTCATTATTCGTCGAGACCATGATACCCCTCCCCCCTAGGTAATTGGGTTCTATTTAATTAATACTTTGGAAGGAATTTGAAGACTCAGGAAATAACTGAGTTTCAATACTTTTTCAATACTTGAAGGAATAAGTTAGCATATGCTAACTGCCTAAGCAAGGAAAAATTGGTAGGCGCGATTGGACTCGAACCAACGACCCCCACCATGTCAAGGTGGTGCTCTAACCAGCTGAGCTACGCGCCTAAATGTCCGTAGCGACGAGTGTAGCAGACTCTAACGTCTTCTAGCGTTGCGCACCCCTTTGACTTCCGCAATAAGGCCCAAAACTTTGTTGAGTTTGCGTGTATCAAACACCTCAACGGTAAAAGTCATCCAAGCCACTTCTTTGATCGATTGGGTTTGTACACCCACCACATTCATTTTTTCTTTAGAAAAAACTTCAGAAATGTCTCTGAGCAAACCTTGTCTGTCAAACGCCTCAATCGACACATCGACTTGGTAAGCCAGTGCCTGTGCAACTTTTGCATGGCTCCAAGTAACTTCAATAACACGATCAGGATTTTTTCGTTCAATTTGCGCGAAGTTGGAACAATCCTCACGGTGGATGCTCACGCCTTTGCCGCGGGTCACAAAGCCTTTGATCTCATCGGGTGGCGCCGGTTTGCAGCACTTTGCCAACTGCGTCATCAACGAATCCATGCCCACCACCAAAACACCGCCGTTTTCTGAAGGCTTGGTGGGCTTTGATTTTTTGAGCAGTATGTAGTCGTCAGGTGTGACGGTGGAGACTAATTGGGGTCTTAGAAATTGCTCAATCGCACGCAGAGAAAATTCCTCTTTACCAACGGATTCAAACAAGGCTTCAGAAGATTTAAATCCCAGTTGTCCTGAGAGCTCCTCTAAGTTGGTACTCGATTTACCTTCGCGTTGCAATAACTTTTCAACAACTTCGCGCCCCCTTAAAACTGTTTCTTGCAAAACTTGCGCATTGAACCAAGCGCGTACCTTTGCGCGAGCTCTGGCACTTACTAAAAAGCCCAACTCAGGGTTAAGCCAGTCCCTAGACGGACCACCATCTTTGATGGCCGTGATGGAAACAGTTTGTCCATTTTTAAGAACCGTATTCAAAGGCACCATTGCGCCATCAATATGCGCGCCACGACAACGGTGTCCTAAATTGGTATGTAAGGTGTAAGCGAAATCAATAGGAGTTGCACCCTCTGGCAGTTCTACCACTGCAGCCTCAGGAGTCAGCACATAAATTCGGTCAGGCGCAACCTGCGCATCTTGTTTGCCTTGGGATGGGTTGTTAGTAGTTTGCGAGTTGGCAGATGCCATGTCTCGTTCCCAAGCCAGCAATTGACGTAACACGGCAATTTTGGCGTCGTAGGCGCCAGTGGCAGACACACCCGAATAGCCTTTTTTGCCAGCCTCTTTATAGGCCCAATGCGCAGCAACACCATGTTCTGCATGGTCATGCATGCTTTGAGTTCGGATTTGAATCTCAATCGCTTTAAGTTGCGCATCACGCACCACGGTATGCAGTGACTGGTAGCCATTCGATTTGGGACGGGCAATGTAATCGTTGAACTCTTCCACCATCGGTGCAAATTGGCTATGCACCCAGCTCAGTGCAGCGTAACAATTGGGCACTGAGTCAACAAGAATACGAAAAGCACGAATATCTAAAACTCTTTCGAAACCAATGCCTTTGTCACGCATTTTTTTAACAATGCTGTAGATGTGTTTAGGCCGTCCATAAACTTTTGCTTCAATACCCTGTTCTTTCAAACCATGGGTAATAGACGCGCAAGTAAAAGCAATGTAATTCTCACGCTCAACGCGTTTTTCATCTAACCATTGCGC
>Ga0209400_1002822_pt1 | contig 12973 bp, 11 predicted proteins | sample M_130807_EF_Meta_FD_187313 | JGI IMG/M metagenome (GOLD analysis project Ga0209400, IMG submission 187313) | Freshwater microbial communities from Lake Montjoie, Canada to study carbon cycling - M_130807_EF_MetaG (SPAdes) (version 2) | ecosystem: Environmental > Aquatic > Freshwater > Lake... | reverse complement strand
AATTTTAGAAGAATTGGCGAGATACAATCGTATCAACAAATACATAAGTGAACAGGAAGAAGTTGTTCCACCACCACCTGGTGATGTACCACCTCCCCCACCAGCAGAACCTGAAGGGGCTATTGCGCCACCACCTGAAGGAGGTGAAGTTGGACCTCCTGCCGAAGTTATTGATGTTGAAACGGATAAAGACGTTGAAAAAATTGATGATAAGAAAAAAGAAGAGGAAGAAGGATCAACCGAGGAATTAGATATTACTGATTTGGTTAAATCACAAGAAAATATTGAGAAAAAACAAAAAGACTATTTTGAGGATTTGTTTAAACAATTAGAAGAATTACAAAATAAAGTTTCTGAGATGAGTGCTATCACTGATAAATTAAATCAGATTGAAAATAAGATAGAAAAATATCGTCCAAGAACACCTGAAGAAAAATTAGAACTAAGAAGTTTGGATTCAGGACCATTTAACCAAAAACTAACAGACTTCTTCCAAGAAAAGGAAGACGATTTTGAAAAAACTGGTAAAGAATATGTATTAACCTCAGATGAAGTTTCTGATTTTACTGATTCTGAAGTTAAAGATACTTTTAACACCTATACCGATGACATGTATTACGGACAACAAAATCAATTTAAATTTCCATAAAGACACTATAGGGATCTTCGGATCCCTTTTTTAATTTGACTATATCCATTTTTGTTTTATTATTGAATTGTAAACACTAAATTTTTTTATATGAGTTCATTAGACGCAGTATTGTCACAATACGAAAAAAACACGCAAACGGGCACATCCTCTAGTTCTGGGATGTCACAGGAGGAGCGAATGAAGAAGTATTTCACATGTCTTCTTCCTGAAAAATCAAAAGAAGGTCAAGCTAGAATCCGTATTCTACCAACACCTGATGGTTCTACACCTTTTAAAGAGGTTTGGTTCCACGAAATCCAAGTTGGTGGAAAATGGCAGAAGTTTTTTGATCCGGGTAAAAACGACAACGAACGTTCTCCGTTGAACGAGTTGTATGAAGAATTGATGTCAACGGGTAAAGATTCCGATAAGGAGTTGGCTAAGCAGTATCGTTCACGTAAGTTCTACATCGTTAAGGTTGTAGATCGTGATCACGAAGAAGATGGTGTTAAGTTTTGGAGATTCAAACACAACTTTAAGAATGAGGGTATCTTGGATAAGATTATTCCTATTTGGAGAGCGAAGGGTGATATCACAGATCCTGAAAAGGGACGTGATTTAATCATTCAGATGAACAAAGCTAAGACAGGTAATGGTAAGGAATACACCAATGTTCAAACTATTATGTATGATGATCCAGCACCTCTTCACGAGAACGCTGACACCGCTAAAGAGTGGTTAAACGACGAGTTAACGTGGTCTAACGTTTACTCTAAGAAACCAACTGAGTATTTAGAGGCGGTTGCAAACGGAGAAACTCCACGTTGGGATAACGATTTGGGTAAGTACGTTTATGGTGATTCATCAGAATCCACAACATCTATGGGTGGTAAATCGGTATCATATTCTGATCCACAAGCATTTGATGAAGCGAGCGGAGATATGCCGTTCTAAAGTTAAGGAGCATGGACACTTGCACAGACAATGTGTCCATGCTTATTTTGTTTAATTATTAAAAAAGAAAAAATGGCGATTAAGAAAGCAGATTTCAAAAAAGTAAAAGAGAAATTTTCTACGTCAGCTAAGTACAAAACTCAAAGTTATTTTGATTTAGGTTCAGATTTCTTGGACGCTGTTGGTGTTCCTGGTCCTGCTATGGGTCACATCAATATGTTCTTGGGTCACTCTGACACAGGTAAAACAACGGCTTTGGTTAAAACTGCGGTTGACGCTCAGAAAAAAGGTATTCTTCCGGTATTCATTATTACAGAACAGAAATGGTCATTTGAACATGCTCGTTTGATGGGATTTGAATGTGAAGAAGTGGTTGATGAGGAAACAGGTGAAGTTGATTGGGACGGATTCTTTATCTTCAACAATAACTTTGAATACATTGAACAAATAACCGATTACATCAATGAGATGTTAGATGCACAAGAGAAAGGTGATATTGAATATGATCTATTATTCTTGTGGGATTCCGTGGGTTCTGTGCCTTGTAAAATGACATTTGATGGTAAGGGTGGTAAACAACACAACGCTTCGGTTCTATCGGATAAAATTGGTATGGGTATTAACCAAAAAATTTCAGGTTCAAGAAAGACTGATTCAAAATATCAAAATTCATTGGTTATTGTTAACCAACCTTGGGTGGAATTACCTGACAATCCATTTGGTCAACCTAAGATTATGGCTAAAGGTGGTAATGCGGTATGGTTGAATTCATCATTGGTGTTCTTATTTGGTAATCAGAAAGGTGCTGGAACAACTAAAATCACAGCGACTAAGGACAAGAGAACTGTTAAGTTTGCGATTCGTAGTAAAATCTCTGTATTGAAAAACCACATCAATGGATTGGGTTATGATGACGGTAAGATTATCGTTACACCACACGGATTTTTATCAGGTAAGGATAGTACTGAAGAAAAGGCATCTGTTGAGAGATACAAGAAGGAGTATGCTGAGTATTGGAAGGACGTTATCGGTTCTGAAGGTGATTTTGATTTGAAAGAAGAGAAGGAATCCTTAAACTAATTTATTTGTGAAAACCCTACTTATTGACGGCAACAATCTATTTAAGATTGGATTTCATGGTGTTAGAGAATTTTATCATAATGGTAAGCATATTGGTGGGGTTTTTCACTTTTTGAATACTATCAGAAAATTTTTAGAGGATAACAATTACGATAAGGTAATTGTGTTTTGGGACGGGGAGAATAATTCATCTACTCGTAAGAAAATTTACCCTCAGTATAAGGAGAACAGACGTAATACGATGACGGATGAGAAGTATCAGTCGTACGAGGATCAGAAGATGAGAGTTAAATCTTATTTGGAGGAGGTTTTTGTACGTCAGTTGGAGGTTTCCAACAACGAGTCCGATGATTTGATTGCGTATTATTGTTTGATTTCAGAAAACGAGGACAAGACAATTTTTTCGGCAGACAAAGATTATTTACAATTAGTTAATAAAAAAGTAAGGGTTTATAACCCATCTCACCGAAAATTTTTTGTGGAGAATGATAGGGTAAGCTTACAAGACATTGAAGTTCCTGTAGAAAACACAAAAACTCTTAAAATTTTGATGGGAGACAAGTCAGATAATATCAGTGGTATTTACGGACTTGGAGAAAAAACTTTGGTAAAATTCTTTCCTGAAGTTCAAACAGATATTGTTAGTGTTAAGTATATTTTAGAAAAAAGTGAGGAATTGTTGAAAGAATTTAAGGACAATAATACATTAAAAAATATTTTGACTGGTAAGACAAAATCTGGTATCTTTGGGGAAGAATATTATCAAATCAATGAACAGATAATAGATTTGTCAAATCCTTTAATTACTGAAGATGCGAAAGAATTAGTATTGGCTTATTACGAAGAGTCATTGGATCCCGAGGATCGGGGTTATAGGAATTTGATCCGAATGATGACGGAAGATGGGTTTTTTAAGTTCTTACCCAAAAAGGACGACGCATGGGTTGATTTTGTAAGACCCTTTATGAAACTTACGAGAAAAGAAAAAATGTATCACAAAAAAAATCAAACAAAATGAGTATAAAAGAACAAGAAATTACCAAGATGGAATTTCTAATGACATTGAATGATAACATCGTAGTTCAACGATTTTTCAATGTAAGAAACTATAATCCTAAAGCTAAAAATTCAATGGAGTTTTATGATTATTTTAAGGGATTGGGTGAAAAACTTCAATATGATTTGAAGATGAAGAGTGTAATTTACCTATTGGATAATAAACATATTATTGAAGAAGATCCAAATGTTATGAATACATCTTACACGGATGGTGAAGAAGTGTTTAATATGTATGTAAAAGTGGGCGATCACACAATTTGTCATAGAAATTTTGATGCCAAAGTGTATCCGCCTAAGGTTAGATATACTGTGGATGTACGTCCAGAAATTAAAGTGGTGTTAAAAGAAATGACTGACATTTTTTCATCTGAAAATTTAACTACCCAATATTTGAACATTAGTCTATAACGTGTATATTTATCAAAACAGCTAAAAAAAAATCGTATGTCTAAAGTAAAAAATTTTGAGTATCTAGGTCAAACATTTCAGTTACAATTATTAAATCAGGTTATCGTTGACAAAGAATTCTCTCATAGTATTTTAGACGTAATTGAACCCTCGTATTTTGATAACAAGTATTTCAAGACGCTAATACAACTTATTAAAGAATATTATAAGAAGTATGAATGTACTCCGTCTTTTGAAACATTGGAACAACAGACTAAGAGTGAATTTCCGAATGAAACTATGTTAAAAATCCTTATGGATACAATTGGACAGGTAAAAAATAGTCCTTTTGAAGGTAGTCAATTCGTTCAGGAAAAAGCATTGAAGTTTTGTAAACAACAGGAACTTCAAAAGGTAATGTCCAAAGCACAAAAGGTGATTGATAATGGTGAGTTTGAAAACTATGATCAATTGGAAGAACTTGTTCGTGAGGCGTTACAAGTCGGTGAACGGGAAGAAGGGTTGTCTGATGTATTTGGTAACCTTGATGAGGTTCTAAATGATGATTTCAGACATCCTATCCCTATGGGTATTGCCGGTATTGACAACTTATTGAATGGAGGTTTAGCTAAGGGTGAGATTGGAGTAATTCTTGCACCGACAGGTGTGGGTAAGAGTACAATCTTAACTAAAATGGCCAATACAGCGTTTGCTTTCGGAAATAATGTTTTACAAATCTTCTTTGAAGATAATCCTAAAATTATTCAGAGGAAACACTTCACGATATGGACCGGCATCAGTCCTGATGAATTGTCTGATAGAAAGGATGAAGTATTAGAAAAGGTACGTGATATTCAAAATTCGATGCCGAATAAATTAATTTTGAAGAAGTTACCATCTGATACTTTAACAATGAACCAAATAAAAAACCAAGTTAGAAAATTTATTTCTGACGGAATAAAAATTGACATCATATTATTAGATTATATTGATTGTGTCGTTCCGGACAAGAATCTTGGTGATGAATGGAAAAGTGAAGGTTCAGTAATGAGAGGATTTGAAGCAATGTGTCATGAATTAAACATCGCTGGTTGGACAGCAACACAAGGTAATAGATCATCTATTTCATCAGAGGTTGTTACGACAGACCAAATGGGTGGATCCATTAAAAAAGCACAAGTTGGTCACGTAATTATTTCAATCGCTAAAACTCTTCAACAAAAGGAGATGGATTTGGCAACCATTGCTATCACCAAGTCGCGATTGGGTAAAGATGGTGTGGTGTTTGAGAACTGTAAGTTTAATAACAAGATGATGGAGATTGATACTGAGAGTTCAGTTACGTTCCTAGGCTTTGAGGAAAAGAAAGAAGAAAAGCAAAGAGATAGAATCAAAGAGCTTATGGAAAAACGTAAGTCTCGAGAAGGAAATAAACAGAATAGTAACAATTAAAAAAAGAAAAATGGACGCTTCACAGAAGATTTTGTCAGAGTTAACGGTGTATATGAAATACGCCAAATACGTTCCCGAGTTAAATAGAAGAGAAACATGGGACGAACTGGTTACAAGGAATATGGATATGCATATTAAGAAATATCCTACCTTAGAATCAGAAATTAGAGAAGTATATAAGTTGGTTTACGATAAGAAAGTATTACCATCAATGAGATCACTTCAATTTGGAGGAAGACCAATTGAAATATCACCAAATCGAGTATATAATTGTTCTTACTTACCAATAGATCACTTGGATAGTTTTGCTGAGTGTATGTTTTTATTGTTAGGTGGAACAGGTGTAGGGTATTCGGTACAGAAACATCACGTAGATAAATTACCTGAAATTAGAAAACCATCGGCAAATAGAAAGAGAAGATATTTGGTTGGTGATAGTATTGAAGGATGGGCAGATGCAATTAAAGTATTGATGAAGTCATATTTTGGTCAAAATACATCAACACCTGATTTTGATTTTTCAGATATTCGTCCAAAAGGGGCGGCCTTGGTAACATCAGGTGGTAAAGCACCAGGACCACAACCATTAAAAGATTGTGTTCATAACATTACAAAGGTTTTGGATTCAAAAGAGGATGGTGATAGATTAAGCCCAATTGAAGTACATGATATCGTTTGTCATATTGCGGATGCGGTATTAGCTGGTGGAATTCGTAGAGCGGCATTGATTTCATTGTTCAGTGCGGATGATGATGAGATGATTGCTTGTAAATCAGGTTCTTGGTGGGAGAACAATCCACAACGTGGTAGAGCGAATAATTCAGCGGTTCTTCTTCGTCATAAGATCACTAAAGAATTCTTTATGGAACTTTGGAAACGAGTTGAATTATCAGGTGCTGGCGAACCCGGTATTTATTTCACAAACGATAAAGATTGGGGAACAAATCCTTGTTGTGAAATTGCACTTCGTCCATATCAGTTCTGTAATTTATGTGAGGTTAATGTTTCGGATATTGAATCACAAGAAGATTTTAACAAACGAGTAAAGGCAGCGTCTTTTATTGGAACATTACAGGCGGGTTATACTGATTTCCACTATTTACGTGATGTGTGGAAGAAAACAACTGAGAAAGATGCGTTGATCGGAGTATCAATGACAGGTATTGGATCAGGAACTGTATTGGGTTATGATATGACAGAAGCCGCTATTATTGTAAATGAAGAAAACGAGAGAGTGGCAAATATGATCGGTATCAATCCTGCAGCAAGAGCCACTACGGTAAAACCTGCGGGGACAACCTCATTAACTCTTGGTACTTCATCAGGTATTCACGCTTGGCATAATGATTATTATGTTCGTCGTATTCGTGTAGGAAAGAATGAACCTATTTATTCTTACTTATCTGAAAATCACCCTGAATTGGTTGAAGACGAATATTTCAGACCACACGATACCGCGGTTATTTCTGTTCCACAAAAAGCACCTGAAGGGGCAATCTTGAGAACAGAAAGTCCATTCCAAATTTTGGATCGTGTTAAAAGGGTTTCTCAAGAGTGGATTAAACCTGGTCACAGAACAGGATCTAATTCACACAACGTATCTGCAACTATTTCATTGAAAGAAGAAGAATGGGGACTTGCTGGTGAATGGATGTGGGAAAATAGAAAATTCTATAACGGATTATCGGTTCTACCTTATGATGGGGGCAGTTACATTCAGGCACCTTTTTCCGATTGTACGAAAGAAGAATATGAGACAATGTTTGAAAAACTAAACACAATTGATTTATCAAAGGTTGTTGAAACCCAAGATAATACAGATTTAAGTGGTGAGATTGCGTGTGGTGCTTTAGGTTGTGAAATTAAATAATTTATTAAACCAATTAACAAAGGGTGGGTGACCACCCTTTTTGTCATTTTAGATAATATGATTAAAATTATTTTTAGAATATTGATTTTATCCAACATTATGGATTATATTTATATAACTTACAAGAAAAATTTAAGATGGAATTAAAGGTTATATCTCTATTTTCGGGTTACGGAACTCAGGAATTAGCATTGAAATATGCAAATATTAATCATGAAACGATTGCGAATTGTGATAATTTTAAAACAGCAAATATCGCTTATGATTCACTACATAAAACGACTCATGGTAATTTGGGTGATATACGAGAAGTAAATGAAAATGCCCTACCTGATTGTGATTTTATGTCGTATTCATTCCCTTGTCAGGATATTTCAATATCTGGTATTCAGAAGGGAATACAGGAAGGTACTAGAAGTGGATTATTATATGAGGTTGAACGACTACTTGGTATTAAAAAACCAAAGTATCTTATGATGGAAAATGTTAAAAACCTCGTATCAAGTAATCACATGGATAAGTTTCAAACCCACATTCAATTTTTGAATGACATTGGATATGGTTGTCATTGGTTAGTATTAAATGGTGCTGATTTTGGATGTCCTCAGAATAGAGAACGTGTTTTTATGATGTCTGTTTTAGGTAGTACAAATGAGGAAGTTAAGGAGATTATGACGAGGGTATTAAATCATAAAAAAGACAGAATTAGTATGAGTGGATTTTTGGAAGAGGAAGTCCCTAATGAATTATATATTGATTGTGAATATGAACCACATACACCAACAACAAAAAGTGTATGTAGACTAGTTGGTAGAAGAACGGATGTTAAATATGATCAAGCAAGAAGAGTTTATTCGCCTGAGGGTTGTTCACCTTGCTTGACAACAACAGGATCACCACAAATTCTTACGAACGATGGTAGAGTTAGAAAAATCACCGCAAGAGAAGCGTACAGGTTTATGGGGGTTAAAGATGAAGATATTGATAATTTAGTATCTACCGATATTAGTACTCAAGCACACGTTGCCCTTGCTGGTAATTCAATATGTGTACCTGTTATGAAAGCAATATTTACGGAGTTCTTTGCCGAATATATTACTGAAGAGAGTAAAGAAACTTTAATGATGAATAATATTTAATAAATAATAACGATATGATTAAAACAATTTTTAGAGTTTTAATATTACCTTTTATTGTGTATTATTTATATAACTGGCATGTAGCCGTTTATCTAAACCTTAATTGTATAACCCATGAGTGGTTTTATTTAGGAGGAGTAATTTATGAAGGAATTTATAGAAGGAAAACACTATTATCTGGATGGTGGAAAAGTAGTATTCACTGAGCAATATCATTTGGATAGAGGATCTTGTTGTGGATCGGGATGTCGTCATTGTCCTTATGGTGATGAAGTTAGAGAAATTGCAATGAATAAAAGAAAAGTTGCAACAACTACGTATGAAAAAATACAGGAAATAAAAAAGGAGTTAGGACAATAATACTTTTCGTAAGTGGTGTATTTATAAAATATGGCAAATGGTATAACATATGGTATTAATTTCCCGTTTAGGGACTCCTTTAATGGGAAGTATCTTGATTTATCAGATACTAGTAATGAAGAGATAAGAAGTGATTTAATTCATTTACTATTAACTCGAAAAGGTAGTAGATATTTTTTACCTGAATTTGGAACTAGATTATATGAATTAATTTTTGAACCGATGGATGGACCAACATTCGCAAGTATTGAAGATGAAATTAGAAAGTCTGTTGAACAATTTATACCTAATTTAAGAATTAATAAAATCACAATAACGGCAGCATCCGATGAGGAAGAGACGTTATTAGTATCTAATATTGGTAACGTATTTAATCAAGAACTATATATACCAAATCAAGCAACCTCTGAATATACAGCGAGAGTTAGGGTTGACTTTACTGTTACCTCAGACGTATTTAATCCAAGTGATTTTGTGATTATCAATATTTAATAATATGGCAAATAGAAAAATATCATATGTTCCTCGAGACTTTCAAGGGTTAAGAGATGAGTTAGTTGGATATGTAAGTACATATTATCCTGAATTACTTCAAAATGTTAATGATGCTGCATTATTTTCAGTATTTTTAGATTTAAATGCTGCGGTGACAGATAATTTACACTATAATATTGACAGAAGTATTCAAGAAACGGTACTTCAATATGCACAACAAAAAACATCAATATATAATATTGCTAGAACCTATGGTTTAAAAATTCCTGGACAAAGACCATCAGTCGCTCTTGCTGATTTTTCAATCACGGTTCCAGCTTTTGGTGATAAAGAGGATATTAGATATTTGGGGTTGTTGAGAGCTGGATCACAAGCGGTTGGATCAGGTCAGGTTTTTGAATTGGTAAATGATTGTGACTTTTCATCACCATTTAATTCTGAGGGATATCCAAATAGGTTAAAGATTCCAAATTTTGATCCAAATGGTAATTTAATCAATTACACAATAACTAAACGTGAGGTTATTGTTAATGGTATTACAAAAGTTTTAAAGAAGGTAATAACAACATCAGATGTTAGACCTTTTTTAGAGGTGTATCTTCCTGAAAAGAATGTTTTAGGTGTTACGGCAATTATTCAAAAAGATGGAACATCATATGTTAATACACCATCTAATCAGGATTTCTTAACTTTGGAGGGTAAATGGTATGAGGTTGATGCGTTAATCCAAGATAGAGTTTTTATTGAAGATCCGACAGTAACTTCTGACAATCCTGGTGTTAAAGTTGGTCAATATATACAAACAGATAATAGATTTATTACTGAATATACACCTGAAGGTTATTTTAAAATAACATTTGGTGGTGGTACAAATTCTGCGGAAGATCAACTAAGAGAATTTACAAGGTTGGGAGTTCCGATTAACTTATCAAACTATCAAAATACTTTGGCTTTAGGTAACGCACCAACGGTTAATACAACATTCTTTATTCAATATAGAATTGGGGGTGGCCTATCTTCAAATATTGGTGTAAGTGCTATTAATACTCTTGGGACTGTTGATTTTAATGTTGTTGGTCCTTCACAGGATATTAATACATCGGTAGTTAATTCTTTAAGAGTTAATAATGTTACTGCGGCGGTTGGTGGGGCAAACCAACCCAACATTGAAGAAGTTAGAAATTTTGTATCATATAATTTTGCGGCCCAAAATAGGGCGGTAACCGTAAATGATTATGAAGCAATTATTAGAAAAATGCCATCAAAGTTTGGGGCACCTGCTAAAGTTGCGATTGTTGAAGAAGATAATAAAATAAAGATACAAATATTATCCTATGATACGACCGGTAAATTAACTCAAACGGTATCAAACACTCTTAAAAATAATTTAGCAACCTATTTGTCAAATTATAGAATGATGAATGATTATGTTCAGATTGATGTTGCTGAAGTTCTAGATTTGGCGATTGATCTTTCAGTTGTTTTGGATGGATCCCAAAATCAAGGTGTGGTAATCTCAGGGATTATTGATTTAATATCAACATATATGAACCCACTAACAAGACAATTGGGTCAAAATGTATTTGTTTCCGATATAAACAGACTAGTCCAAGCACAAAATGGAGTTATTTCCGTTTCTGATATTAGTTTTTATGGTAAAGTGGGTGGTGAGTATAGTTCATCAGAAACTTCACAACCATATGAAGATGACTCGACTAAAAAAATCGCACTTGTGGATCAAACAATATTTGCAACACCATCACAAATTTATCAAGTTAGGTATCCTAATAAAGATATTACGATTAGAGTTAAGAATTTAACTCAAGTGAGTTTTTCATAACATATACTTTTATATTTATTAAATTATTTTTTGAAAATGGTGTATAAACTATTTATTCAAAAAGGGATTTAATGTCAAATACATATAGAATTCGTACAGAAGTAGGAATTGATCAAAATGTTAAAATCAATTTAGAACAAGATTATGAATTTTTAGAGATTCTGTCTTTAAAAATACAACAAGCTAATGATTATACTAGATCTTGTGCTGATTATGGTGTTGTTGTCGGTAGGGTTATTGCAAATGGTGGATTAGGGATTCCAAACGTTAGGGTATCGGTTTTTATTCCAATCACTGAGGCCGACACTCAAGATCCTGTAATATCAACATTATACCCTTATACACAAATATCCGACATTAATGAGGATGGGTATCGATATAACTTACTTCCCTATACACAATCATATGAAGGTCATACACCTACAGGAACATTCCCATCAGAAACCGATGTATTAACGGATCAAACTGTTATTCAGGTGTATGATACGTATTACAAATATGTTGTAAAAACAAATGAAAGTGGGGACTTTATGATTTTTGGTGTACCCATTGGTGATTATGTTTTGTTCATGGATATGGACGTATCCGATATAGGTGAATTTTCGTTATCACCTCAAGATTTGATTCGAGCTGGAAAAACAACACTAGAACAATTAGATGGTATTAAATTTAAGAGTTCAACTAATTTATCTGAACTTCCTCAAATTATTACATTAGCTAAGAACATCCAAGTAGAACCTTTTTGGGGTGATAGTGAGATTTGTAACATTAGTATAACAAGAAAAGATTTTGATTTACGAAAAGAGTTTGGGTTTAATATAACACCAACGGCTACGTTTATGGGTTCTATATTTTCCAATAACGATGAAGACGCGATTAATAGAAGTAAAAGAGATAATTCAGGCGATAGTAAGGGTTGTAAAACGGGTAAAAAATTAGGAAAATTATGTAATGCTACGGTAGGACCTGGACAAATATTATCAATACGTCAAACTGTTGGATTAGATGAAAACGGGTCTCCTGTGTTGGAACAATTCAATTTAGAAAACAATGGTAAAGTAATTGATGAAAATGGTACTTGGTTAATTGAGTTACCGATGAATATGGATTATGTTACCACTAATGAATTTGGTGAACGTGTTATAAGTAGAGATCCAAACATTGGTATTCCAACAACGTCTAAATATAGATTTAAAATTTCTTGGGATCAACCCAGAGGTTTTGAGGTTGGTGTTAAACGGGCTAATTATTTAGTTCCCAACATTAAAGAACATGGATGGACAACATCTGATGTTGATCCTGCAAAATATACAAGTAGTCAAAATAATGTTCCTAATAATTTAACATCGTTTTTGGCGGTTAAAAAATCATATGCTTTTAGTTTAGATTGGAATGATTATTATGATGTGGATGCGGCAATAAATTGTGAGGACACCTTTTACAAATTCGAGTATAATAAAATTTATACGATATCGCAATTAATAGATTATTATAGAAAAGGTGCGAACAGGCAAAGATTTGTAGGTATTAAACAAATTACTGACCCAACTTGTGAAAGTGAGGTTAATAAGTTTCCTGCGACAGATGCTTTTAGGGATAATAATTTTCAAATTATTATTGTGAATTTCTTTTTAACAATTTTGGGATTATTGATAGTACCACTAACAATAGCTTTACATATCTTAGTTCCAATATTTTATTTTGTT
>Ga0209400_1002818_pt1 | contig 12985 bp, 21 predicted proteins | sample M_130807_EF_Meta_FD_187313 | JGI IMG/M metagenome (GOLD analysis project Ga0209400, IMG submission 187313) | Freshwater microbial communities from Lake Montjoie, Canada to study carbon cycling - M_130807_EF_MetaG (SPAdes) (version 2) | ecosystem: Environmental > Aquatic > Freshwater > Lake... | reverse complement strand
CTTTGGCAGCTTATACTTGCCAACACGACGGTTCAACACCAGCTGATAAGCCGCAGACTGTACAGCAGGAGGAGCAGAGTTCATTTCGTCCATGAATAGCACAACATATGGATACTGACTGGCAGTTTCCTCATCGGGCAAGTCAATCGGGGGAGCCCAATCCATTTTGCCCAGTTCTTTGTTGTAGAACGGAATACCACGGATATCTGTTGGATCCATTTGACCCAGACGCAGGTCGATCAGCAAGGCACCCATATCGCGGGCAATCTCTGCAACCACGTCTGACTTACCAATGCCTGGAGGACCCCACAAGAAGATGGGACGTTTGACATTAAAGCATTTTGTAATAGCCTTGCGAGCTTGGACTGATGTAACGGTTCTGTGTTCTACTGACATAAGGGTTCCTTGGGGAAGGGAGGGAAAATTAAATTTTGTACTGCAACTTAAATACTATTATAGTACTTCTGCCATTACTGGTCAACTAGACCTTGATCTGCCTCGGTCTGTTCAATATAGTTGGCCAAGGTATTCACAACAACCATGACCGCTGTCATAACAGCCGCAGGATTATCTGTGCCTTTGGCAATGCTGTAGGCATAATCCAAGGCGTCATCAAAGTTGGCGCGGTCAGCGAACAGGCGATTACGTATGGATTCGGCAAGTGCATGGGGTGTCATATTAGGCCTCAACTGGCAAGTCACACATGTTGGGAAAGCGGCCAGTTTCTTTGTACTGATTCACAGCTGAGTAGCCAGCTTCCAGTGCATAGTCAGCATCGGGGAAAATGGCAGCACTGGTAAACACAGCAATGCCACCATGGCGATCGAACACCTCAATAGAGACTTCGTACCGGTCCAGATTTTCGTTCAACTTGACTTGGGTAACTTGAGCTTGATACATGTAGTTCTCCGTTTTGCTAGTGTATGTACTATTATAGCCGAAATGCCTTTACTGGTCAACCGCTTCCAATTCACGGATTTGATCCAGTATGCGATAAAAGCCATCAAACGTAATAGAAGCTTCGTAGCTGCCGTCTTGCATGGGCTGATCTTTCCACCAAGCATTGGCAGCCAAGATGCGATCGCGTTCTTGTTTCAGTTGTTCTAGTGTCATTTACCTCTCCGTTTTGTTACTGTATAACTATTATAGTCGAAATGAGATTTCTGGTCTACCAAAATGTCGTAAAAAAGCCCCAAAATTGGGGCTAAAAAGTGTTGTTTTTTGGCAACAAATCTAACTGTTATTCTTTACTATTTTTTATGTTGGCAAATGGAGTTGTCAATTTGGCACTTTGTTCTGCCCAAAATTGTGCCTGATCGGCATACCATTTACGAGTTTCCGACACATTCAATTCTGCAGGCACCGAATGCTCTTTGTTATATAACAGTATAATCTCAGGAGACTTGTTGGCTATTTGTAGAAATTCATGTATCTCTTTTACTTTATCATCGGGCATATTCTGACTTGCATAGATTGCTGTATTGGTGGATGTATTTTCAAATCCCTTGATTCCTTGGCTAGTAAATGTTTTATAAGGACCGATGTTGCGTGTACCTGTAATACCAACAATATAACCAAACCCAGCCTCTGATTGCGGAAGTACTTCACTTAACCAATTCCACCCAAAGTCAATATGCTTGCCAAGCACATCCTTGTTGGCATTTGTCAACCCGGTATAGTTTATAATACGAACTCCAGGGTATGTTTCTTTTAAAATATCAGCCATCAGATTACTATGACTTCCGAATCCACTGATGCTTACAGTAAACTCATCAGTTTTTTTGATGTCTTGAAGACTTTTATGCCGGCTGCTCCATAATGCCAGTGGAGATCCTTGTGACTGTACAAATATTGGTTTAAAACTGTTGGTGTTGTACCCTGTGCTTTTATCAAAATTAGATCGAACAAAAAAACTACTAGTACCTCCCAATAATGTATTGTTGGGATTTTGTAAAATATGATTAGCTGCCACTGCGCCACCACCACCTGGACGAGTTTCAAAAACAAAATCATATTTGTTCTGTATCTTATTGAGTTCGCGAACCAGTGTTCTATAGATGTTGGCAGTATTAGACGCAGGACTAAATCCCCAATATAACGTAATTTTTTCAGCAGACATTGCTGTTGCTGAGAACATCATAAGTGAAACAAGTAATAATCGTTTAATCATTTATTTTTCCTTTAAAATATAAGTGTTTGATCAACAGTCTAAGAAATAAGATTTACTCCAGCAGGCTTTGAGCCCACGTGCAGCATCTGCAGGATCGTTTTTCCAATAGTCAGGTATGGAGGTCCATAGTTTTTCCATCCCTTTGTAATAATTTTTCTTGGCAGAATGTGTATCTTGCAATTGAAAAAAAGCACTACTTCTCGGCGAAAGAGTTATTGAATTAGTCTTTCCAGAAGTAAATGTATTAACATTCCAGCTTGGGTAAATTATACTATGAACGCCGTGATTGCTTAACCAGTGTTTTTTACCGTTAATTTCTTTGTAGGCTAAATCGCTTGACACGTTAGATACAAATGGTAATGTTTCTGTGTTGACCAAATTCAAATAGTTTTTGATCATGTGTGATTGTTTTATCGTTATTTCTGGCATGTCGGGAGTCCAATAAAAAAACTCATCGGTGTACGGCTCCTCACCGGCAATACTTTTAGTTGAACACGAATCATCCAAGAAATCAATAAATTTACAAATCCACCGACCGTTTTCGTGATATACTCTTGGTTTATCCTTACCCCAGACAATAGCTAATCGTTTTCCGGAATGTATAATATCTGCCCATTCTGTTACTTTTAATGCAAGACTAATTCTAGCACTGGCATTGGGATTAAGAAACATGTTTGTTGCCCGAAAAAAATCTGGACTATCTTTGGAACTAAAATGATCTAGTTCCAATTCCAGCATGTCGAGCAATCGGTATTTCAACCATGGATGTTGTGTTTGCAAATGTTCAATATTGGGCAATACCACATTTACTATTTCAGCATTGAGTAAGTCGTCGCGTATACCAGTTTTTTGAAAATTAGAATACGATGCTACTTCGTCGACTTTTATATCATTATGCAAAAACGATTCCAGTACAGTAGTGCTATCGGCGCCGCCACTGTACATGACAATAATATAATCGTATTGCTCTCTGAGCTGTTGTGCTCGTTTTCGATATAATTCTAATATTGATTCAGCAGGCTCTTTAGTCCAATCATAACTGCTAAACACCGCTTCGTTAAAATCCCAGTGTGGATGTATACCTGTTTTAGTATGCATTTCCATAGCATCAAATTTTTTATAGAATTTGAGGTCGCCAACACGATAACATCCAAGTTTGTCTATGTAGTTCATAATATGTCTATTGTGTTTTATTGCTGGCGATGAACATCGCTTACGGTAGGCGTTCTATACTAACAGTACAGTAAAAACATCTCTATGTCAAGCGTCAATTTGATCCGACGTCGGAAGAACCCGGCGTTGCAAAATTATTTATCACTGTAAGGTCAACGATAATTTTTAAATAACTTGGGATTCAATTGTTCTAATATTTCGTGACTAGCATGTCCATTGAATCTATTTTCTTTTAGCCATTCATAATAGTTCGGCCATTGTTGGCTACTAATGTACTGATTTCTAGCTTTGTTGTAAGCAAAAAAAGCTTCAACTATTGCACGATCGGCATCACTCATTGCAGTAGATTTAAATTTGGTTCGATCAACATCGCATGCAACACTCATGCGATAATACATTTGATGCCAAAAGTGAGGTAATCTTCCTTCGATGTCTGTGCGTTGTTCATTGACAATATCTTCTAGTTGCTGCATATCAATCATTGCACGTCGACTATCCCACCAGGTCCCTCTACGTTTGCTAAGTCCAAAGTTAAACAATAAACGCAGGTTTCTTTCTTCCACCACTAATTTTTGATTTTTATTAAATTGATTCCTTGCAGTTTCTATGCTGTCTAATTTTAATGCAGCAATTATATCTTCAAGTGCCCTGCTGTGTATATCAAAGGTAGGCGCATCATAAGGATCAACAAATCCTGCACTGATTCCAAGCGGCACTACATTCTTGACCCAACTTGTTGTATAATAGCCCGGCGACCATTTAATTTGTTTGGGTTCTGCAATACGACGTCCTTCTGTTTCTTTTAGCAATTTTTGCAGTGGTATGTCATCGTCTGTCATATTTTGATTATAGACATAACCATTGCCGACTCTATGATAGAGCTTGACCTTGAATCTCCAGCCATGGTCCTCGCCATAAATTTCAGTACCTCCAGTCATTTCCTTAGATGGGTCAAGGTATTGTGTGGGACAAACCCAAGCAGCATTACAATATTCGCTGCCTAAGTTGTGCCATGAATCATTGACTTTGCTCACAAGCACACGATTAAAACCGCTGGCATCAATATAAAGATCCGCTGTGACTTTTTTGCCATCTTCTAGAACTATCCCGTCTTGAAAATCAATCACAATTTGTCTAACATGCTCACAATTGCCTGCTAGTGCAAGTTCCTTTAGGAATTCAGCTGATTGTTCTGCATCAATGTGATAGCTATATCCTTCGTCTGGTCGCAGCATGTATGCACCTTCGGCATTGACAGGAGCAGCCGGATTTTCAGTAAAATAACCAGATTCGTTGGCTTCTAAGATATAATCATCAAAGTTTTTTTTGTTGTCTCGATTGATAGTCATCCAAGCCTGTTGAATACCGACATCGCCTGTGCGCTTGCTCCATGGTTCGTAAAATTCCGGATAATCAAATTTTCCATAAAATTTAGTTAGTGCATTTATTTTTAAATTAAAGAATTTACCATAGCTGAAACTTTTATGATCTTGCCAAAAATCTGTAGAGGTTATTCCATATTTGTAGACTGCTCCTGTGCGCCACATAAGCATACGATCATCTTTAAGGCCTAGTAAGCGTTTCCAGTCATACGGAGCACTCCATCCTAGTGTTTCGCCAACTCCTAGTCTAGGATGCTGCTCACTGTCAATTACAACAAGTTGGATGTCGGGAAAATTGTGATGCAGCGCCGCTGCTGTATACCAACCTGCAAATCCACCTCCTACAATAGCTATTTTTTTAATCATTTGTTTTGTTCTCTAGTTTTGAACACAGATAGGACACTATATCTGTTACCGGAAGTATTTGATTCACATTGGCTATACCATGTCCTATATAAATTAAACCTTCCGATCCGTTGCCTTTGATGCCTTTTTGTAACTCCTGTGTACTATTCCAATCTGGATTGTCGTCTGTTGAATCAGAGAAAACAACACAATTCTGTTTGGTATCAGTGAGTAGAGAAATGTCGTTTTGGTTTGTGTTTACTAGTTTTTGTTTCACTGCCAATGACAACGGACTTTCGATACTGATTGCAAACAATGTTCCTATACCTACTGCTTCGGCTCCGTTGTTCATATACCATGCCACTTGATCAGGCGAACTTATACCACCATACGGTATAATAGGTAAATTGGGTGTGAGTTCTTTCTGTTTTATAAACAAATCTTTGACTTTCCACAATCCAGTGCGCCCGGCGCTTTCTTGTCCTTTAACAGCAACAGCATCTACTAACAATGCAGTTTTGGGATCAATTGGTTCATAGATGCGTAAAATAATTTTTGTAAAGTTACGCAAATATTTTATTGCTTCACGATTTAATGAGTTATCAAAAAATTCTTTACCACTTAAAATTTTATCCCCATCTGCTGAAGGCAATATTTCTAAGTGTGATATAGAAAACTTTTTGAATAAATTTAGATACTCTTTTTTCCATAGCATGTATTGCGTGGCAGTCAACACTACATTGGTATTACCGGTGATGTTTTTGTATTGTTGTAATGCTTTTTGTGTTTCTACGGTGATGTCAAGAGATTCGTCAACTGTTGAATCTTTTGTCACAGCACTTAAACTAGGATAACATCCAGCCTCTGCTACTGCCACAGCTAATTCAACACTTGAAGAACAGTACATCCAAGCTTCAACTATGGGAAATTTACAAGGGAAAATTTTATTCATCTATTATGAGGCCAACGATATTTATTACTACATAGAGGGTCCATTCCCATTTTTAAAGCCTACACTACCACCTTCGGCTTCAATACGCTTGACAACATCTTCAAACAAGATAGGGGCAAAGTCTGTCTGCTCCACACAGCAGCAGAAATAGCGTGTGTCAATCTCGTCGCCATATAAAACCGCACCAGTCTTGGCATCAACCCCCCTTGCTTTCATAACACGATTGGCATGGAGGTGACCGTGGATGTTGACACCAAAGCGACCCAGGCTGGCTTCGTGCAAAGGAATATGACTCAGAATCATTCCATTAAGAACATGGTATGCACGAAGTTCGCGGAAGTGTTCTCTGTACTCATTGTCCCGAAAGATGTCATGATTGCCACGGATAAGAACCTTGTCGCCATTGAGACGCCGCATGATACCCAGTGCTCGGCGATTGATTACCACATCGCCGCAATGATATACTTTATCGCCAGGCCGAACACGTTCGTTCCAACGCCGAACCATTTCTTCGTCCATTTCCTCTGCGGTGTCCCAGGGCCGAAGCTTGGTCTTACCGTCACTACGCATGAAATGACAAACTCCGTTGTGCCCAAAATGGGTATCACTGACTAAAAATGTTGCAGGCACATCGTTTTCCTTATGCTGTAATCCAATCATCTTCATCGAAAAGAACTACTCTTTCACTGCCGTCGTGTTCTTCGATGCGAAATTGAGTACCCTCTGGCACCCATTTGACTTCTAAACTTCTTACTCCACCCTGATAAGCATCGGGGTATTTTAAAGTTATATATGCTTCTAATTCCTCCGGCAATTCGCCCGCTTTCCTGGCCAAGACCAAATCCGCAATACCAGGATCAAACAACAGATCATCACCGTATTCACTGTTCCAGGTGGACCATCCGGCCCCATATCCATTGCTGTATATGACAGCCACCCAGCCATTTCGAATCAGCTTATTCATTCTGGCCATCTGTGTGATCCTGTATACTAAGATTCAAATAATCTACTAACGTGCTAACTTCGTCAAGGGTAAGTTGTCCTTGATTATCATAAAGTTTTAGACAAATACAGTTATAATAAGGAAAAGGCATGTCTTGTTTTATTATACCATATTTTCGATACTCGTTCAGCGATCTGTCATTTAATGAATATCGCTTTTGTTGAATAGTCCTCATATCCGGGTGCTTATACATAAACCAATTGCCTAACATTTCAAATTCGGCAAACCATAACGGATTAGTGACTTGACGATCTTTACTAAATTGATCAATCATAGCTTGCATCCAGTTTTTATTGTGTATCTTTTCAATTTGTGTGCGTAAACTAAGCCAATCTGATTTTTTAATTGGTAAAAATTCTGTTATAAATGAACCAGGATATTGTCTGGGTATATTAAGAAACTTGGTTACATATTCAAAATATTCTATAGTATGAGTTTCTCCTGGTAATACAAAGGTAATAGTTTCATTTTCTTTAAAATAATGATAAGGCCTTACGGCAAAGGTATCTGCATCCTGCAGTAAAATTTCATCATCTGTGCAGGCATCTATAGCCATTAACTTTAAAAGTTGCTGGCCTATCCAGGGTCCAAACTGTCTAAAATTTGCATCTGGGTCAACTGGTGGATCCAAAATTAAACAAAAACGATCAGTGTTAATACCAAAGCTTCGATACAATGCAAAAAGATCAACTCCAAATAACGGATTGTCTCTTGGGATAGGTTCTAAATAGATTATAGTTTGTTCTGGCACCGGAATTAGAAATCTATCAAACTGTAAAGTAAGAACAGACTCTATAATCCTATGGCACCCGACAAACATTAATCGTGTCATTGCTGTCTCTCTTCGATAAGTTTATCCATGTAATCCCAATTCCGTTTCAATCGCACGGATCTGGTCTTGCGTCACTGCCATAATCGTGTCAGCCAGTATATCAGCACGAGTTGGGAAGATATTTATCAGCTCTTGTGCCAACTTCAGGATGCTGTCATTGCTTAACGAAGCGATTTCAACTGCAAGATTTTCAATATTCATTTGCTTTCCTTAGTTTGAAAACGGAATTCACGCTTGAGCCACCACTTGTATTGTGTCCAATAGTCAGCGGGTGATTTTGCTGATTCCCGATAGACCTCACACTCCTCTCTGTGCCGGTACCACATTTCACTTACCCAAAGTCTAAACTCACTTGCTCGCTTCACGTCTGATTCTCCTACACTCTTCTCGCACTGCAACTGGAAAGTCCGGATGGAACTCTGCCAGACTACAATCGTACAGTCGGCCCTGCGGTGCTGACATCAACACCCACCCAGCCATGCCCACAAGTATCACCATAAGGGCAATACTCAGGGCATGCTGTTGCAGCATGTTAAACAGCCGCTTCATCTGCCACTGCTGCCTTTGGGGCAGGGTAGTAGGCCATTGCACCGTTGCCTACTGGGAAGGCAATAAACTGCAGAGCAGCCAGTTCTTTGGCAGAGAGCTCACGTGGCTCGTTAGCTTTGGCCTTCTTTGCCCGGGCTACTCGTACTTTGACAACAACTTCCTTCTTTGCCTTAGCAGCCTTTGCAGGCTTTGCAAAAGGATTCTCATCCTTTACCATGCCAGTCAGCAGTGCCAGCACCTCTGCATCGCCTTCACCAAAGCCCATTGCCAGCAAGGCCTTGACAGCATCCTGCTTGCCAAATGCAGGCGGTTGCAGCTCTACCAAGTTGATCTCAGTGTCGTTCAACTTGGACAACTGAGCAATACGCTTTTCATCAGTGGCAGTACGAAACTTGAGAACGCCTGCAACACGGCTAGTACCTGCATAAGTGATAAAGTTAGACATATTTTTTACTCCGTTTTGTTAGTGTATATACATTATAGCCTATTTGGGATTTCTGGTCTACCAAAATATGCCAAAAAGCAACAAAAATACTGCTAAAAACTCGCAAAATCCCACTAAAAATAGGGTAGCTAAAGTACGCTTTAGACTGTTTGGGTGTGCTTTTATCATGTTCTTAGTATAGCAAATGGCCCATTTCTGGTCAACAAAAAGCCCTGAAAAACAGGGCCCAAAGTGTTGTATTTTGACAACAAGTTTCAGATCTCTAAATGGATTAGTCTTGATCTACAATCCAACGATTATTTTTAGCGTCCCAGTCGGCTTGCATTTTATCGCCGTATGCAGGTGATTTAATGAACAGAATTGGTTGGCCACCTGGAGTAAGATCCATACCAAGTCTTTCAACTGTTTGTGGTTTTTCGTTACCAGTAATACCATAACCACTGTTGACAAACGTTACTTCGACTTGATTTGGCCCAGGTGCTGCTCTAGGTGCTGCTCTAGGGGCCGGTGCTGCTGCTGGTGCTGCTGCTGCTGCTGGTGCTGCTCCAGGTGCTTCGGCTTCTGTAATTATATTGCTATACTTTCTGAAAAAATCTGGGCTCATATTAATAATCCTTTTAATTATTTATCCAATAGGTAAAAAACAACCAATTTAGATGGAGTTAATCTTTTGAGGCTCGAAATTCTTTGACGTCATCAACTGCAGACAGCAGCGTCGTGGCGTAGTTCAAGGCCTGCTGTTCTGTCATGATGATTGACGCTTCGTATTCAACATAGCCACGAGTCAACAAACACCACATGATCTGGAAACGATTCCGGCTCCAGAACTGAGACTTTTGTTTTGTGTGTGTGGTGACTGTGACTGCATGATTGTCTGCTTCTACCCACACATCGTGAGCACAATCTGCACCGCAACAACTGCAGGGGATATTGTACATCATGGTATCACCCCAGTCATTGCGTTTTAGTATTCCCACTGCTGGTGTCTGTGCTTCCATTTATTCTTCAACTCCAAAATGTCTATTTAATAATTCGTCAACATTGACTGCCATATCACCCGACCCGTCATTGAAAATCCACCGCAAATCAGCGTCCCAGTCTTGAGTGCGTTCATTGATATACTTGGCACATTCTCTCACAATCGACTCAGCGAACCGTTCCAAATTAAATTCGTTCATTGGACCCTGCTCACCATCCCAGGGAGGATTGGTACTCTGTTTCAATATTTGCTGAAATCGTTCGTTCATGTTATCTCCTTATCGAGTTCGTTCAACAATGTCTCGGTAGCCAGACCACGAAGGGTGAATACCATCTGGTTGCAGACCACGAATAGGCAATACTGTATCGCCATAATACTTGGCAATCTCTTGCACAAAGCCTTGGATACGCTCAATTGGTACATTGCTGGCCTTGAGATTACCTGCAGGCAAGACCCAAAACACATTCTTGGCACCCACACGCTGTCTCATCTCGAACAGTTGATCATATGTTTTAACACCCTGGTGATCGTTGGATCCCAGGCTGATGATCACAGTTTCGGCATAAAACGAACCTGGATACATTCGATTAAACTGCCAGGTATTGATACCACCCCGGCCCTGCAGTTCACATTCCTTGGCAAACTGCTGTGTACCCACTGCAATACTGTCACCCACAACCAAACAATCCAGCATTTCGATTCCTCTTAAAATTACAGTTTCTAAGTTAGATTGTACACGATTTCTACCGATGTGTCTACTGGTTTTCTTACCAAAATAGCCGTGGTTTTAACCCAATGTTTTGATCTAACCGTTTTAATAAATACCTATATAAAAATAACAACAGGAGTATCCGGTGTCTGATGAAGTAAAATCTGAGAGTGAAAAGAAAAAAGAAGATTGGATGAATTCCAAATGGCGTCCCATGATGGGCTGGATGTACATGTTTGTGTGCATGTGCGATTTTGTGGTATTTCCAATCCTGTGGAGCCTGATACAAGCTGCTCACGGTGGCCGCGTTGAAACACAATGGCAACCTATCACGCTGCAAGGTGCGGGACTCTTCCACATGGCTATGGGTGCCATAATTGGTGTGGCAGCATTTGGGCGTACCCAAGAGAAACTGGCTGGGGTCAACGCTCCTGGCATGAATTCAGGATACGGAAACAATTCCATGGGAGGATACAATAGCCCATCAAACGGATTTGGTAGCCCATCGTCGGGATACAACAGTCCACAAAGTGGATACAATACGCCGTCCAACGGGTTTGCAAGTCCAGCACCCAACACATTTTCAACAACCAATAACGCGGCCCCAAGATCTGCGTATGCCGGTCGACCCGGTCCAGCAGCACAAATAGATCCACCCTTATAAGGAGCAGCAATGAAAAAACTACTGGTAATAATGGCATTAGGTCTGATGGCAACATCAACTATTGCAGCCGAAACAAAACAAATCTGCACAGATGTCAAAGATCAGGCCGGTCGTGTTGTATTAAACAAAGATGGCACTGCAAGACAAACCTGCAGAACTATCAAAATACACGAGAAGTATGAAGGCACAGTGGTCCCTACCAAGCCAGTGGCCAAGCCTTCTACCACCACTCCAGGTCGACCAGCAGGTTTTGATCCTGCTGTGGAGAAACGCCAACGAGAACTAATTGCTGTGGGAGCTCGAATCACAGCTGACGGCATTACCGGTCCTGGCACACGCCGTGCCGAGGCTGAGTTTGGTCACTTGGTACCTAAAAAATAAAGGAAATTAAATGAGTCAACAATTTGCATTCAACTTTACACCAGAACAACTGGCACAAATTATACCCGGCAACCCTTATGTGGCTGAATGGTATGCAGCACTGTCACGCATACTGCCTGACTATGAAATCAATACTGTACCCAGAGTAGCTGCTTTCTTGGCTCAGTGTGCTCACGAAAGTGCCAACTTCACTGCCCTGAAAGAAAATCTAAACTACACAGCAGCATCACTGACTCGAGTATGGCCAAGTCGTTTCCCAGCAGGTATCGCAGAACAGTATGCACACAATCAAGAAAAGATAGCCAATCGTGCCTACTGCGATCGCATGGGCAATGGCCCAGAAGCTTCGGGCGACGGATGGCGTTACGCCGGCAAAGGTCTTATTCAATTGACAGGCCGTGACAACTATTCTCGCTTTGCTGAAAGTATTCAAACTCCGGTGGAAGAAGTTGCTGAATACCTACAAACATTCGAAGGTGCTGTGCAATCAGCTGCTTGGTTCTGGGAGTCAAACAACTTAAACCAGTGGGCTGATGCAGGTGATATCCTAACCTTGACCAAACGCATCAACGGCGGAGTAATTGGTCTTGCTGACAGAGAAAAACACTACCAACATGCTTGCCATGTGTTAGGAGCCTAATCATGATGTGGCTACTTTCTTTTGTTCCAGACTTTGTTTATCATTTATTACTTGTGCTTAGTATAGTAGCATTTGCTGCCAGTTATTTTTTAAAAATGATCCCGTTTGTTTCTGCCAATGCAGAAGTCGTGCGTATTGTCAGCTTGGCAGTAATGATATTTGCAGTCTGGATGGAAGGCGGTATAGCCAACGAAGCCAAGTGGAAAGCTCGTGTAGCAGAACTCGAAATAAAAGTTGCTGCTGCTGAAAAAGCCGCTGTGGAAGCCAACGGTAAGATTGAAACTGTGTATGTAGATCGTGTTCGAGTTGTAAAAGAAGTTCAGTACGTGGTTCAAGCTCGTATTGCCAAAGACGCTGCCCGAATTGACTTGACATGTCGAGTTGATCCTGAAGCAATTGACATATTAAATCAAGCTGCCCGCGCAGGAGATAAAAAATGAAATTAGCCGTTGTTGTATCTTTACTGTTCATGACTGGCTGTGTTGCAACACCGGTTGCAAGAGAATTTCCTGCTGCACCTGCCAGCCTAACCACAGCCTGTGCTGCACTTGCGGATGTGCCGGCCACAGACAAACTCAGTGTAGTGCTGGCCACAGTCACACAGAACTATGCTCAGTATAAGGAATGTAGTATTCGAGTTGACGCATGGAACACATGGTATAACGAACAAAAGAAAATATTTGACTCAGTAAAATAATAAGAAGGAGCAGTCAATGACCGAAGTTTTTAAGCTGATCTCAGATCTGGGATTTCCAATTGCG
>Ga0209400_1002812_pt1 | contig 12994 bp, 11 predicted proteins | sample M_130807_EF_Meta_FD_187313 | JGI IMG/M metagenome (GOLD analysis project Ga0209400, IMG submission 187313) | Freshwater microbial communities from Lake Montjoie, Canada to study carbon cycling - M_130807_EF_MetaG (SPAdes) (version 2) | ecosystem: Environmental > Aquatic > Freshwater > Lake... | reverse complement strand
TGTGTTCTACGGCGCGAATGCTGTGGATTACTCGGGCTATCCCGATTGCCGCCCTGAATATGTTGCCTCTTTTGAGAGCATGGCCAACTTAGCCACTAAAGCCGGTGTAGAGGCTATCAATGACGAGAATCGTTTCAGAGTACATGTGCCGATCATTAATTTGACCAAAGCAAAAATCATCCAACTTGGTAGCACCATGGGTGTCGATTACTCGCAAACTGTTTCTTGCTATCAAGCCAATGATTTAGGTGAGGCTTGTGGTGAATGTGAATCTTGTCGCCTTAGACAAGAGGGTTTTAAGGAAGCTAATGTGATCGATCCAACTCGCTATCGAAAATTATAAATACACTCGAAGAAGTACTGCATGCATAGAGATAGCCGCGAAAGATAAAAGTCAGTCTTTGAAAAAATTCCAGTTGATAGTGTAAATTAAAAAAGATGCGCCTAATTTACCCTTACTTTGATATTGATATTATGTATTCTGGATAGCTAATCATATCGCTGAAATTTGCTGGCATGGGTTTATAACTTCTAACTTTATACATTGCTGTAGGTTCTATATTGATGACATAGCGAATACTGCAATCACCCGTACAATCGCTCGGAGTAATTTTTATTGCTCCATTTTTCTGTAACAACTCAATAATGTTCATTGGAGGGTAGCTAGGTAATTGACGCTTTAAGGTTAAATTAATCGAATAATCTAATCCATTTTTATTAATGAGATCTTGGATATCATTTGAAATTATCGATCCATTTCTTTCAAGCGCAATGATTGCTTCATTAGTGGCATCAGCCCATTGAATCTGTTGCGGTACGTAAACGAAAAAATTATTAAAAAATTGAACAATTGATATTGCCATAACAAATAGTAAGGCAAAGCGATTTTGAAGTTTTCCATCAAAAAGAAAAATGGCGACCAAAGGTATAAAGTAAAGCGAGAAAGGAAAACCTTGCCAAGTAAGGCCAGGTAAAAACTTGTAGATAAAAAAGATAAAGGCACAAAATAAAAGTAAATTTAATATGAGTAATTTTTTTGTATGATTAGCAAAAAAAGGGATTACAAAAAATAAGCAAATTAAAGGTATCCAGTGAAGAGTGGCTGTATTAAATGAAAGTAAATTTACATGATCCCAAACGATAGAATCATCGCTAAAAAAGAAATCTACTGGATTGGAGCCTGACTTATAGCCTCTTATACCTTGAATTGTTTCTAGCGGTGACAACAAAAGTCTGTAGTTGCCCGTCACATATCCTGCAAAAAATGCGCCTATCCATGAAATTATTTTCTGTTTAAGTGCATATAAATTCGATTGCCCTCTAATGCATATTAAGCAAATTAGACCAGCCAATGGGAATATTGCATGCATCTTCCAACTAAGGCAAAAGCCAATCAAGAAGGAAATAAAACATAGTTTCCAACAATTTAACTCGGTCTCTAAATATTTTAATAAACAAACCTCCCCACTCAAAAATCTAGAGGAGCAATAAAAAATTATGGAGTAAACAAACGCTATAAATGGAAATTCATAAAATATTTTTCCATAAAAATACCACCAACACCCCATCGAAAATATGAAAAATATGAAGATAAATCTTGCTATTAGTGATTCGGAAATTCTAAAAAACCCAAAGCAAAAGATTGCCAATGACATAGTCATCATTAAAAGCATTAAACAATGAATTAATACAAAACTATCAATGAGTTTGCTCGCAATTAATATAAACAATGAGGAAAATCCATCCCTAGCAGGGAGGTTGCGGATTCCAAAATCATAATATAAAAAATAATCCGGAATTTCATAACTAATAAAATAATATTTCTTTAAAAAAAGAAAATAAAGTATTGAAAATACTAAAACTAAAAAGTAGCTCACTCTTATTTTATTAGGCTCATTCTTCATATGAATATATATCTACTGACATTTGTACTTCAAATATTTATTGTGCGGTTGCATAGATAGATGGCTATCAACACCATCAAATACCAAGTTATGCACTGGCAAAAATTCTGTTCTATAAAATTTGCTCAGCGTTGCAATTAACATTCCCTTATGAGTGAGCATTACACAACCATCTTTATCAATACGAATAGTTCCAGATACTAACTGTTCATTTATGCGTGTCGGAACAAGCTTATACTCCTCAATATAATTTTTTGTAAGCTCATCCTTCATTTGATTAAGTGAAATTCCGTCTGGTGCTTCACTTAAAGATTCTAGTAAATAGAAAGTGAGAGATCGGTCAATAACAGTGGGCACCGATAATGCGTATGAGTACCCAAATAATAAGAAAATTACTATAATTAAATTTTTCTCAAAAAGATGAAAGATCTGAAAGATTTTTAACTTTGCTAGCATTATTGCCATGAGAAAACATGATGCAATGCACGCCATTAGGGAATCATAGAAAACTACGCTTATACGGCCAAAACGCATATAGCAATAATTGGCGAAAATTAACAATAAGATATATAGGGCTAGCGCAATAGAAAATTTTTTTAATTTAAGCATATCTTTTGATTTAAAATATATTAAAAGCTGATCAGTCTTTTGTTATGACTTCAATAATAGAGTATAAAAAAACTGTAGTTAGCGAATTGCAAACAAAAAAATGAATAACAGCCTATTTTTAAGAAAAATTCTACCGCTAATTTTTCTCATCCTCATTGCTGGCTCCCTGCTACAGACTTATGCCTTGATGAAACATCATTTTACGCATGGAGATGATATTGGGATTGCTTATACCTTTCTTAAGGAGGATCTTTTTCAAAAGGCCTGTGCAAATAATTTGGCCAAAAAAGAAGGTGAGATTATTTATCACGCGTTAGGCAGTGATAAAGAACGATTTTGTCGCTTTTATTATTTTCCTTACATCTATACCGTTATACCAAGAGGATGGACATATGCCCCATTTCAATTCTGGTTCACTCAAGCTTTATTAAAGCCTGAAAATTCCTACTCATATCAGGAGGTGAAATGGCGAGGACGTCTGCCTTCGTTCGCATTTCATGTTCTAGGTCTATTTCTTTTTTATCTACTCCTAAAGAAAAAAATATCTAGCTTTAAGGATCAGGTGGCTATACCGTTAACGCTAACGGTTTTAGCGGCTTTTTCTTTGGAGCAGCGAATCATGGCCTCGCAAATGGAGTCTTATGCGATAGGGCTTATGTCGAACTGCTTTGCGCTTTATGCCATTTTCGAGCTATGCAAACTCACGACATTGTCAAAAAAACAATTATTTGGGCTGAGCTTTATTCTGGCGCTAGCTGTTGCTATGCAATACCAAGCATTATTTTTAGTTTTTTCAGGACTTATATCGCTTGGTATTCGCAATCTTAGCAATCGACCGACCTGGCTCTGGCTAAAAAAATTCATTCTTCTTGGCATTTATTTCATACTTTGCCTTGGATTAACAGTGGCTATTCTATTTTTACGGCATCTTCACGGTGGCATTAATTGGAACGCTGGGCCAAATGGTGAATTTATTGTTAGCGCAACAACCATCTCTGGAAAATTTTTAGAATTTTGCTCTTTAGTTTGGAATGCCTCTGGATATAATTTTTATTCAGTAATATCTGCAATAGAACTAAACTCCTATTTTTATGCGAATTTATTAGGCGCCATTTTTTTACTTTTATTCATGCTGGGTTTTGTATTTCTTTTCCTAAACCGCAAAGCTTCACAAGTGCGGTTTTTGTTATCACTAGCATCAATATATACGGGCCTTTACTTATTATTAGTTTTTTTTGGTCGCTTTACTTTTGCCCCAACGAGACATTTTCTATTTTTTTTACCAGTAATCTTAATTCTTATTGGACATGGCCTTTTGCTGCTAAAGCCCATCAGATACTCCAAAATTTTTGATTACGTCTTAGCAGGCTTGATCATCACTTATGCAGTGTTTTCCTTAAAACTATTTTCATCTTTTGAACAACAACGCATTGATACAAACCAGAATTTTAATATTCCAAAACTATATTTCGATAGCGGTGCAAAGAAAATATTACTAGATCAATTTGATATGGAGCCATTTTTTATGCCTGAATTGCTTCATCAGCCAATTTATCGCTATCGACCCAAACCTTTATGCAGAGACTTCCCGTCCCTCACAAATTTAGATCATTCAAACTCAATCAAAATTCTATGGTATAGCAAAAGAGTAGTACTAGATGACAATGGATTGCCAACTGCGCCAGCTCCCCATGAGGGAGGGGCTCTTAAAGACTACTTTATAAGAGTCCTTGAAGATTGTCATCCAAATATGGATGTAAAAAGAGGTAGTGTTACAGTAAAAAAAGTTTCTGATGTATTAATGGTAAAAAGTAATACCGAAATCGACCTAAGTAATGCGACTAAAAATGGTGCGAATGAATTATTTCTTCAAACATTCGATATTCATCTTCAAGGTTTTTCTAAATAAATAAGTTATAGGTAAGAATAAATAATGCAAATTGTTATTCCCATGTCAGGCTTTGGGGAGCGATTTCGTCGCGCTGGATACTCAGTTCCAAAACCCTTAATTGTGGTTGATGGAAAACCTATTATTAGTCACGTAATAGATCTATTCCCCGGTGAAACTGATTTCATATTTATCTGCAACGAGGATCACCTAACTAACCCCGATTATCAGATGGCTCTGACTCTTAAAGACTTATGCCCTAGTGGTCGCATTGTTGGAATACCAGCGCATAAGCTAGGCCCTATTCATGCAGTTCGCCACATTGAGCATTTGCTAGACCCAAGCCGTCCAGTCATTGTTAATTACTGTGATTTCACTTGTTACTGGAATTGGAATCACTTCAAATCCTTTGTTGCTGATACGGCCTGCGCTGGCGCTATTCCTGCCTATAAAGGATTTCATCCACATACGCTTGGTAATACGAACTACGCCTATATTAAGGAGATTGCCGGGGAAGTCTGCGGCCAAGGTAGTGGATGGGTCGCTGATATTCAGGAAAAGCAGCCTTTTACCGATAACCGAATGGAGGAATTTGCTTCAAGCGGAACCTATTACTTTGCTAGTGCAAAAATAATGAGCGCTGCATTTGAGGAAACGATGGCTCAAAACCTGAATGTAGGTGGCGAGTTTTATGTAAGCCTTGCATATAAACCCATGCTTGTGAAGAATGAAAAAGTGGCTGTCTATCCACTACAGCATTTTATGCAATGGGGTACACCTGATGATCTTCATGAATACAACTCATGGTCAGATACCTTTAAACGCCTAATCAATTCTGATATCAAGTCTGTACCTACTGGAGCCCTAGTAATTCCAATGGCTGGCATGGGTAAACGCTTTACTGATGATGGCTATACGCTAACTAAGCCGCTGATCTCTGTATCAGGCAAGGCTATGGTAATCCAGGCAATCGATGATTTACCAAAGTCGACGCATCAATCTCTTGTCATGCGATCAGATATGCCAGGATTAGCAGAAATTAAGAGCTCTATTAAAGGGTACTTTCCTAATGCCATCATCACTCTTGTGCCAAGTGTTACGGAGGGACAAGCTTGTACAGCCCTCATTGGTTTAGATGCGCTTGAAGAATTGAATAATATTGATGAATGCAATGATTTATCGCCCGTCACTTTTGGCGCGTGCGATAACGGAGTACTATTTAATCAGGATACATATCAAGCACTAGTTAATAATCCAGATGTTGATGTTATTGTCTGGGGCGTAAGCGGTCACACAAACGCCTTACGTAAGCCACAGATGTTTGGTTGGATTAATGCTAATGCTGATGGACTAATTAACACCATCTCAGTCAAAACACCTCTAGCATCACCAGCAAGTGACCCGATTGTCATTGGCACCTTCACATTTAAAAACCCTGGTGATGCAAGACTTATCATCGATACACTCATCGCCCGAAACGGACGGATTAACGGTGAGTTTTACCTAGACTCTTGCATCAATGATGCCATTGCACTTGGATTACGCTGCCATTTATTTCAAGTAGACAGCTTTATTTCCTGGGGTACGCCTAATGATCTAAAAACATTTGAGTATTGGCAATCTTGCTTTCATAAGTGGTCACAGCACCCTTATAAATTAGAGCTAGATTCTCGTATTAATCACGCTACTCTAGAAGACTTATCCAAGCGATACGCAGCAATCACCCCAGAGTTTCCAAAGTAAATTCATCTAGTGAAGCTAAATTAATAATGACTGCACTAATAAAACGTGAACTAGCCATTTTCTTAATTGTAGGCTTATTAACGGTTGGAATCGATTTTCTACTCTATCAGGTCTTGATCCATCTACAGCCCCTAGGTTTGAGTGATATTAGTTTTGCAAAAGGATTTGGCTTTATCGGCGGAACTGTCTTTGCTTATTTTGCCAATCGCTTTTGGACGTTTAATCAACAGAGAATGAGGTCCGGAAGCGTCTTCAGATTTACCGTAGTTTATATTGTTGGGTTAGCTAGTAACATTATGATCAATTTCCTCAGCCTTAAATGGCTTAGCAGTTTCACTCTCCCTCTGGAATACGCCCTTTTAACCGCCTTCATATTTGCCACAAGTGTTTCTGCAATACTCAATTTTATTGGTATGAAATTTTTTGTTTTTACCGAGCGCAAATTTAATGCATCATAAAAACTCTTTAAATCTTTAATATATCTTGTGAAACTATCCCTCATCATTCCTTGTTATAACGAATCGGCTAATTTACCCCTTCTATTAGATCGCTGTGCTTCGCTCGGCGGGAATCAAGGTATCGAAGTTATATTGGTGGACAACGGCTCTACTGATAATAGCCCCGAAGTATTGCAGGCACTTCTACCAAATTATCCCCATTGCCGAAGTGTTCGTGTGCCCGTCAACCAAGGATATGGCTTTGGCATTCTGACTGGACTTAATGCGGCTAATGGAGAGTTGTTAGCATGGACTCATGCTGATATGCAAACGGATCCTAAAGATCTTCTACGTGGCATGAAAATATTCACGGAGCATGGGAATAATATTTATGTCAAAGGCCAAAGGATTAAGCGTCCCTTGGCAGATGTTTTTTTTACAATTGGGATGAGTGTATTTGAAACCCTATTATTACAAACCCGTCTTTGGGATATCAACGCCCAACCAAATATGTTTTCTAAGAGCTTCTGTAAAACTTGGACAAACCCTCCGCATGACTTCTCTTTAGATTTGTATGTATATTTCACAGCACGCGCTCAAGGTTTACCTGTTTACCGCTTCCCTGTAAAATTTGGAGAGCGCGCTCATGGAGTCTCCCACTGGAATGTGAATTGGGCAGCCAAAATGAAATTTATTCGTAGAACGATTGACTTTAGTTTTGAGTTAAAAAAGAGGCTATCTAAATGAACTTCATTTCTCATCGACGTAATACGACTGAGGAGCTTAAGGCAACTCCTACTGAGTATGGTATTGAAGTAGATATTCGCTCAGACAATGGACAACTCATTATTCATCATGATCCATTTGCCAAAGGGGAGGACTTTGAAGAGTGGATCAAGCATTATCAACATGGCACTCTTATTCTCAATATTAAAGAGGAGGGGTTAGAAGCTCGCCTCATTAATCTTATGAAACAGTGCGAAATTACAGATTACTTTTTTCTAGACCAATCATTCCCATTTCTGATCAAATGGTCAATATTAGGTGAGCGTCGTTGCGCGGTGCGCGTATCTGAGTTTGAGTCAATTGAAACTGCCCTCACCCTGGCAGGAAAAATTGACTGGGTCTGGGTGGATTGCTTTACACATTTTCCGCTAGGTAACCAGGATGCTAAGCGCCTGCAAGATATTGGCTTTAAACTCTGCCTTGTTTCTCCTGAACTGCAAGGTCGACCTGCAGAAACTGCCATTCCAGAATTAGCAAAAATATTAACTGAGCGCCAAATAGTGGCAAATGCTATTTGCACTAAGAAACCTGAACTCTGGAAAGAGTATTTATAAATATGTCTTTCAAGAACCTATTTCACTGCTACAAAAATCCCTTTTTTTTACTTGGGTTAGTTCTTCGCTTGGGGCTAATCATTACAGTAGTACCGAGCCCTATTCGCCAATGGTATGTGCCCTTTCTAGACAACAGCATTGCAATTTTTAGTCTAGATCCATGGGAGACATGGCTTGATCAAGGTGGCACTGCAATCGCTTTCCCTTATGGATATGCCATGTGGCTCTTTTTGCTGCCATTTAGCTTGCTATGCAAGCTTCTTTCTATCCCATTGGCATATGGTTATGGCTTGAGCTTGATTGCGGCTGACTTTGGCTTACTACTAATTCTTCGAAAACTCCTGAAAACTAAAGACTGGGTATTACTAGCAATTTATTGGCTCTCACCTATCAGCCTTATTGCTAGCTATTACCTTGGATACAACGACATCATTCCCGTATTTTTACTGATGAGCGCCGTTTACTTTCTCAGAGAACATCACCTTGCCTGGTCTGGTATCTGCATGGCTACTGCGATCTCTGCAAAGCTCAGCATGCTTCTTGGTTTGCCTTTCTTTTTAATTTATCTCTTTCACAACGGCAATCTTCGCCAAATACTATATCAATATTTAATTGGCTTTACTTTAGGTGCATGTATTTTCTTTTTGCCTTTCCTGTTTTCACAGGCCGGCATTGGTATGTTGGCCAGCAACCCTGAAGTTGAAAAGATTTATCAGCTCTCCATTAGCCTGGTTCGCAACACAGCTGTCTACCTAGTTCCATTAGCTTATCTCCTCATGCTTTATGCCGCATGGAGAATTAAACGCATGAATTTCGAGCTGTTTAATGCAATCTTGGGTACGGCATTTTTACTAGTAGTACTTCTGACCCCTGCTTCACCAGGATGGTTTATTTGGATACTTCCACTCTTAGTTTCTTATCAGGTAAGCGGGGATCGTACAGCAATCTACATTACCTCAATTTTCTCGGCTCTCTATGCTTTAAGTGCGATCCTATTTGCAGGACTTCAACTTGACGCGACTTTGCAGGCGCTCGGCCTACAAAGCTCGCTTGGTGGTACTCAAATCAATAATGTCCGCCTAGGCTCCCTTACGCACACAGCCTTAGTCGCAGCTGGTATTGTATTGGCAGTAAGAATTTGGCGTGAAACTGTAATTCGAAATGACTTCTTTCGACTCAGTCGTAAACCCTTTGTGATCGGAGTAGCGGGTGACTCTGGGGCTGGCAAAGATACCTTTTCCAATGCGATAGCAGGACTTTTCGGAGCCCACTCAATAGCCGCCATCTCAGGAGATGATTACCACCTATGGGATCGCCACCAACCCATGTGGCAAGTTATGACTCATATCAATCCTGCCGCCAACGACTTAGAGAGTTTTGCCAAAAATTTAATCTCTCTTGCTGATGGTAGATCAATTCAGGCATGTCATTACGATCATGACTCTGGCAAGATGAGTAGGCCATTTACCGTAAATACCAATGATATTATTATTGCGAGCGGTCTTCATGCGTTGTACTTACCGATCTTACGTGAATGCTATGACTTAAGTATCTATCTCGACATTGACGAAGAGCTACGTACGTATTTCAAAATACAACGCGATGTTAACAAGCGTGGATATACTATCGAGCGTGTTTTGGATGCTCTGGCTAAACGCAAGCCTGATTCTGAAAAGTTTATACATCCGCAGGCTGCTTTTGCTGACCTTATATTTAGTCTGCGGCCTATTCATTCTGGTGCGCTACTCAATGCCAGCGAGACTAACCCACCCCGTCTTAAGCTGATAGTTAGATCACGCCATGGCTTTAACGAACTATCTCTTAAACGTATACTCATTGGAGTTTGTGGTCTACATGTCGATATGAGTACCAATCATGATGCATCTGAAGTAGAAATCAGCATTGAGGGCGAAGCTAGCGCGGAAGACATTCAAATGGCGGCAAAATTAATTTGCCCACAAATCTTTGAATTCTTAGATCTACAACCTCAATGGCAAAATGGGGTTTTAGGATTAATGCAATTGGCTACTCTTTCACACATTAACCAAGCACTAACAAGACGATTCATATAATGAACATTGCCGACCCAAGTCGTTTCTTAAGGATGCCAGATGCGGTGCTATTTGATACCGATAACACTCTATATTCGTATGATCCAGCTCATGCTTGTGCGCAGCAAGCTGTCAAAGAAAAGGTGATGAATACTTTCTCCATTAGTGCAAAAGATTTTGATGTTGCATTTAATGAAGCGCGCAAGCAAATCAAAACTCGCCTAGGACATACCGCTTCATCTCATAGTCGCCTTCTTTATCTTCAGAGAATGTTGGAGATTATGGGTCTAGGCTCTCAAGTTTTACTAGCGCTTGATTTTGAGCAAACCTACTGGCGTACATTTCTAGCTAATGCAGTTCTTTTTGATAATGTCAAAGAGCTTCTAGATGATCTTCGTCTTTTGGGCATCCCCACTGCGATTGTGACCGACTTAACCGCACAAATTCAATTTCGCAAGGTGGTTTATTTTGGCCTCGATCATTACTTCAACTACATCGTTACTAGCGAAGAGGCGGGATTTGATAAACCTCATGAGGCACCATTTCAAATTGCACTAGAAAAAATGCAACCCAAAGGTGATTGTATCTGGATGATCGGAGATAACCCAATTAATGACATTCGCGGCAGCAAAGAGAAAATCAATGCCACTACACTACAAAAAATTCATAAGGGTGTAGAGCTTGGTACGGACAAAAACGCTCCGGATGCATCATTTAATGAGTACTTTGAATTGAGAAAGTTTCTCAAACAACTTAATAAATAGAGATGAATTCAAATCAAACAAGCATAGCAACAGATATAAGGAGCTATTGCTCGCAAATTGGCGGAGATCCTCTTTTAGTTCAGGGCGCTGGTGGTAATGCCTCCTGGAAGGATGACGATATATTGTGGGTCAAAGCCTCTGGGAAATGGCTCTCACGCGCAAAGAATGAGGAAATATTCATACCCATTGATCTTGATCATCTAAGGCATGAAATTAGTAATGAAAATTTTTTCATTACACCCATAAAGAAAGAGCAGTCAGAATTTAAGCCATCTATCGAAACTATGCTCCATGCATTAATGCCGCACAAGATAGTGGTGCACTTACATCCTATTGAGATATTAGCTCATCTTGTACGAAAAAATCCCTTAAACAACTTAAAAGGATTAATTAGAGATTCTATAAATTGGGATTTCGTTGATTATTTTCAACCCGGTCCAGAATTGGCTAAGGCGATATTTTTAAAGCTAGCATCGAATCCAAACCCAGATGTAGTTTTTCTAAAAAATCACGGCATTATCATTGGGGGGGAAGATATATCTGGTATCCAAGAGATTCTTCAAAATCTTATTTTGACCCTCGGCAACAATGTTTTAGATCCTATTGATGATTCGCATCATAAGATATCTGGCCCGGATCACTACGAAGAAGGTTTCACTCTATCAAACGACAAAAGATTGAATCTACTTGCGACAGATAGTAGGCTTTCAAAAAGACTTGAAAATGACTGGATACTTTATCCAGATCATGCTGTCTTTCTTGGAGAAAGACCCGTGATTATTGATGAAAAAGGAAATTTTAATGTGCCTGAAGCCTCACGCCTAAGGCCACCTTTTATTTTTGCTCTTAATCATGGCGTACTAGAGAGCGATTCTTTGTCTGAGGCCCAGAAAAGCCAGTTACTTTGTTACTACAATATCCTCATCAGACAGTCGACCACTGAGCAATTAGCTCCGCTTGAAGAAAATCAAGTCAAAGCACTGCTTAACTGGGATGCCGAAAAGTATAGGCAAATGCTTTCAACAATGAAATAAATCATTCCAGAGAACTCATTAAAATGCGCTTTCTGCTCACTGATAAATTAAGCTGTTATTTCAACTCGTTACTAAGCATACGCGCCACATAGCGTGCAATCAAATCAATTTCAAGATTCACAGCATTGCCTTGCTGCAACTTACCCAAGGTAGTACTTTGTAGCGTGTGAGGAATAAGATTGATATCCACAATGCAAGTATTTGGACTGTCCTCTGTTTTATTGACTGTCAAGGAAACACCATTGACAACAATCGATCCCTTGTAAGCTATAAATGGGGCTAATTCTTTTGGCGCCTCAATGCGCAGCAGCCAAGAGCCATAGGCATCATTAGCCACTTGTGAAAAATGCGCCACTTTACCCACACCATCTACGTGCCCACTGACTAAGTGACCGCCCAGACGATCATTCAAGCGCATGGCCTTCTCAAGATTCACAGGACCCACTTTATCTAGGCCAATCGTTTTATTGAGTGACTCGCGAGAGATATCTAAGGTAAACGTATTATCTTTGAATTGCGTTGCAGTCATGCAAGCACCCTGAATAGCTATGCTATCGCCCAAAGTAACATCATCTAAATAGCCCGCTGGTACCTCAACTACCAATTGCAAACCATCGCCCTTAGCTTGAGCGCTTGTAATTTGACCAATAGCGGTAATGATTCCAGTAAACATAGGATGATTTTAGTTCTTAATTGATTATGTAGCTTAGCTTTTAATGATGCGCAGTCTTAAATCAGGGCCAAGCAAGGACTGATCAATGACTTTCCAATTCTTGGGTACATCTAATGTGGACAAGGCTGGTACATTTGCCATGCCAATACCCTCGCCCATAAAAAATGGTGCGTAGTACAGCAATAACTCATCCACACAATTTTCTCGAAGCATCGAGCCATTGAGCTTGAAGCCAGATTCAATATGAATCTCATTCATCTGCCGCTCTTGAGCTAAATACGAGAAGAGTTTTGGTAAATCTACCTTACCAAATGTATTGGCCATAGCAATCACTTCAATACCACGCTCTGTAAAAGCTTTTACTTTTTCACGATTACTAGGCGACTCTAACTCTGCGCACACAATCAGAACGCCTGATTGATCTGGTTGATTGAGAATCTTGGAGTTTGGTGGCGTCTCCAACTTAGAGTCAATGATGATTCTCATGGGTTGACGCTCAGTAAAAACATCTCTCACATTTAATGAAGGATCATCTTCTTTGACGGTGCCAA
>Ga0209400_1002811_pt1 | contig 12994 bp, 19 predicted proteins | sample M_130807_EF_Meta_FD_187313 | JGI IMG/M metagenome (GOLD analysis project Ga0209400, IMG submission 187313) | Freshwater microbial communities from Lake Montjoie, Canada to study carbon cycling - M_130807_EF_MetaG (SPAdes) (version 2) | ecosystem: Environmental > Aquatic > Freshwater > Lake... | reverse complement strand
TTATGTAAAGTTTAGGTTATGGCTGGCCAGGCAACTGGCTATGAAGAAGTACGAAGAAACCTGGGGATAACTCAGGTTTTTTCTTTGGGGGATTAGTTAAATGGGATAACATCGGCTTTGCAAGCCGAGATTGAGAGTTCGATTCTCTCATCCTCCACCATGATGATGATAAGTAAAAAACTAGCAGGAGTATACACCCAGTGGCGCTGATTTATCTGCTGGAATGTTGATAGGGTGTGAGTCCCTAGGCCACGCGAAGGCCGTACATGTCCTAGTAGTTTCGTGAACTGCCTACAACGCCCAAGACAGTAGGAGTTAGCCGAAAGGCCATGCGGGCATTATTGCTGTATGAAGCAAAGAGAAAAGTGTTCTGGACGCGGGTTCGACTCCCGCCAGGTCCACCATAAGGATATATGAACAAGAAGTACAAACCGATTAGCAAAGAAGAATGGATCGAAATGATCGAGTTTTCTTTAATATGCGGTTGTCTAACAACTTGGATTATGTACTGGTATAGATTTACTAACTAGTATCTTTATGATGGGCCTGCCATGGTTTCGACAGGGCAAAGAGTAACAGAGTGGACAGCTCGGCAATGTGAAAGCCGTAGGGTTGGGGTTTCCCGGCCGTAGAAACAAAACAAAGTAAACGCAAACGATGAAGTTTACACTCTAGCCGCCTGATAGGCACTAGATGAGGGTTTTCCAGGTGTTCCTTATCACCCAAACACCTGGTCTATTATTTCTTGATCAATACCGTGTTTTAACAACACAGTTTTTGTAACTTCAAGGCATCTTGGATCTACAAGTTTTCTACTGTGTTTCCAAATCTTTCGTTCAGGCCATTGATCAAAAGCGTTGGCCTCGTCCAACATGCTCTGATAGTTTTGGTTAGTCCAGCCACCGCCAATCATCAACGGAGTATTTTCAGGCACTGTCCAAGTCATAGTGCTTTGATTGTCACACCAGGTATACACATAGAATCCATAGATCTCAGTGCCTGCAGGAAAATCTGTCCATTGGTAGTAGTCGCCAAATCGTTGGTTGATGTACCCCCAATAACTATTGAGTTGATCTACTCGCCATACCCAGGGAGTGAGATTTAATACCGAAGGTAAGTTGGACACATCTTGATCTACAATATGTTCAATGTCAGGATACAACTCAACTAGACGTTGTCCTGGTATGTAAAATGTTGCTCGGTATTGATTGTCATGCTTGAAATCAAAAAAACTGCAAGGACGAAGTAAAAAATCTTTGCTGTCAAATACTATGACATCTTCCACTGCGGAATCTATGCTGTGAAAGATTTTGTTTACTTGCTGTTCAGTATAGCCACTGCTGTAAGGGTGAACAGTGGGTTGAATGTCCACAGTCCATTGAGCAAGATAATGATCAACAATGTGTTGTACTTGAGCCACCACTGTATTTTTGCCCAGCACAATCGTTAATCTACGATTGCCTTGCCAGTTTTTGTTCAGACAATAACAAAACATCTCAAGCTGAACAAGATCATCTTGGTAAGTAGCTACTAATAGTTTATGGCTCATTATGGATTATTTACAGGTTGACACGCAACTTAAAATATATTATAATATATACTTGCTCATTAAAAATCTATTTGTTCGATGCTCGGGTCGTCTATCGGTTAGGACACCGCCCTTTCACGGCGGGAAGAGGGGTTCGATTCCCCTTCCGAGTACCATATGTAAGTGCTGATACTGGTATCGTGTGCAGACGTGTACACTATTCGGGCTCTCCCGGCCGGGGACGGGTCCTAATATAACAGACCTCGGCTTTGGCACGGTTAGCGCCGGACGCCTAAATTGGTGTTTCTCAGCACTTACATATGGTAAATGGTGTGAGCGAAAGAATGCTTCGCCAGCAATATCCCAACCATCAGGGAATGACTTTTACCCTGCGCCACTGTAACCGTAATAGGATGCACTCGTTGGCTACGAGTTGAACATGCAAGAGGGGGACTGGGCACCAGGCTGATACCCTGGACAAAATGTCTGGACCTTAAACACGTGATGGTACCATTTACTATTTCAACATAGACACACAGTGATGCATACTATATTCCTGGTGCTACTACAAGCCAGGGCCACTCACTGCTATGTTTAGCGACGCTAGATCGATCCGAGTATACGGTAGTTTTCTAGCCTCTCGCAACCCTAATCGGTCTGGGCTACACTCTGTGCTCTGTATGATTGGCCTGAACAGCTGGTCCTCTGCATCGCAGGTCACTGAGCATCAACACAGACTCCGCATAATCGTAAGCGGAACTAATATCGCGGAGTATAGAAACGGTATCTTACCAGTCTCATAAGCTGGTGTTGGGGGTTCGATTCCCTCCTCCGCAACCAAACAATGCAGGGTTCGTATAGTGGTAATACCTTAGCCTTCCAAGCTAAAGCGGAGAGTTCGATTCTCTTACCCTGCTCCAAAACGTGCTGTGTAGCAACAGCTAGTCCGACCCGGATGACAAGAAGTGGTATAGCAACCACGGGTGGTCCCAGTCTAACCTAACTGGCGCTGGCAATGCGTGAACGGACCCTGCGTGTAGCGGGAACATTAACGACCTTAGACTATCCTGCTGAGGGACCGGAAGCCGATGGGTGTATGGGAGTATACGAAACCAACCAGGATGTCGTTGTGTAATGACCGCCGAGGGTCGCAGAGCATTTTAATAACCAAGGAGAATAGCATGGCAAGAATCACATCAGAAAAAGCAGTAGAACAAGTAGGTAATCGTTATGATCTAGTGTTGATCGCTAGTCGTCGAGCTCGTGAGTTATCCAACGGCTATGCTCCTCATATCACAACAGATGACACCACAGTGGTCAAGGCCATTAGAGAAGTTGAACAAGGTCATATTGGCCGAGACTATCTCTACAAGAGCCAACACGTTGATAAAAAATCTCGTAAATCATAGATTTTCAACAAAAGAGATATATACATATATTATGCTGTCATTCATTCGCGAACTCACCGATCCACTGCTGGACTATCTCAAAGACGACCCTGTGCGTCCTGAAATCTCACGAGAGTTTCGTGTGAGTGGACAGCGTTTTGTTTCGGCGCTGGTGGAAGAAAGCCCCAGGGCCATGGTCTGTGTAAGCCTACATGATTTTGTACCTGAAACTGTGGAAGATTTATCTCAAGATTCTGTAGATCCCAACACAGCTATTTTCTACACCATTTGGAGCTATGTGCCTGGGGCCGCTGGTGAACTATTGTTTGCCACAGTGGACGAAATACGTCGGCAGTTTCCCACTATCACTCGTTTTGTCACACTAAGCCCAAAAACTGAAATGGCTCGACGTTTCCATATCAAAAATGGTGCTCAAGTACTGAAAGAAAATGACAGCACTGTGAACTACGAATACATACTTGCATGAGCAAACTCACAGACACTCTAAAGGCCGCGCTGGAGAAAAAACACGCCGCGGCACATCCTGACACCAAAAGCGATGCAAAAGAAGATGGCAAATCAAAAACCAAACGAGCAGTTCCTGTGATCACAGGAAAGCCTGTTAAAAAGGTCACTGGCCGCGGTCGCTAAAACAGTTGACCAGAAATATCTCTTCTAGTATAATACTAGAATGGACTTTTACATAGACGAAGCATATCTCACCGATGTTATAGTGCGGACTGAATATCCACGCTATGATGATCGCACAGATCTCACCGCAGAAGAACTGATTTCAGTAATAAAGCATCCCAGTCCCAGCGTCAGTATTGGTACCAAAGATCACCCTGAGTTTGATTGCCTACGTGAGCAGTTGGAATGTGATGGCTACATACAGGTTCAGCGAGGCTGGTGGAACGGGGATCGTGTGTTGAAAACATTTTCATTGAACGGTGTCAAGTTTAAAAAGCATGATCAGTTTCCATGTGCGGCGGCCATGAAGCACCATTTAAAGTTTCAAAGAAAATATTTAAAACAACACAACATACATACTTTTGGGAGTACAGATTGAAAATTCATTTTAGCAAAGATACCATGCCCGACGAACTGTACAATGCATTGCTAAAACATTTTGTACATGAAGCAGTGGGGTTGGGAGTAGACGTATCAGGAGCCACTCAGTTTGAAAACTGGGTGGTGGAATGTGAAGTAAAAGAAGCAGTTCATTAACTAACATGAAAGGAGCACATTATGCCTAGCGTATTTTTAGTCAGCGACACGCACTTTGGTCACGCAGGTGTGTGCCGTTTCACACGTAACGATGGTGTTACAAAACTTCGTCCCTGGGACAACGCAGAGGAAATGGACGAAGAAATGGTTCGTCGGTGGAACGACCGAGTCCGGCCCACGGACAAGGTTTACCATTTGGGTGATGTTGTTATTAACCGCAAGGCCTTGAAAACATTGGCCAGGTTAAACGGCGACAAAGTTTTGATACGAGGCAATCACGACATCTTTCCGGACACAGAGTATCGTGAATACTTTCGTGAGCTCCGTGCTTATCATGTGATGAATGGAATGATTTTAAGTCATATTCCTATACATCCAGAAAGCCTGGGTAGGTTCGGTGTCAACATTCACGGGCACTTGCATGCCAATCGTGTGATGAAAGCCATGCCACCGGCATACAGACCTGACATGATTGATCCACGCTATCATTGTGTATGCGTGGAACAAACTGATTTTGCACCCATCTTGTTTGAGGACGTAATCCGTCGCATTGAAGCAGAAGGTGGTGTAGTAGGTTTTCAAAATGGCAATGGGCCAACAATGTAAGGAGATTACAATGCCAATGTACGAAACAACTGTAAGAACGCCCGAAGGCGAAAAGAAAGATCGTGTTTATGCCAAAGATCTACAAGAAGCACGACAGCTACTGGAACAACGGCATGGTCCTAGGAATGTTCCTTACATTCCACACATAGTTCCCAGTTAAGGTGACTGTCAGCCTCGCTCACTGGGCCAACGCCAATAAGCGCCAATAGCGAAATGACCGGGTGACGATTACCGCGAGGTAACAAGAGCCGCAGATACCATAAGACTGCGCCGGACTGGGTAACCGGCAATATTACTCATTGCAATACTGCACAAAATATCATATAATAACTACATGCCGGATTAGCTCAGTGGTAGAGCAACCGCCTTGTAAGCGGTAGGTCGTCAGTTCAAATCCGACATCCGGCACCATCTTTATCAACTCTATAAGAAAGTATCTATGAAGCCAGGACCAAACTACCGAATGACTAAACAAAGCAAGCGATTTCTAGCAACTGTACTAGATCCTCATCTTCGAGGGGCGATCAAACGAAGCATGATTCAAGCTGAATTGGCCAGTCAACAGCAAGTTCGTCAGCCCAGAGGCGATCGGAAGTAATCTTGCATTCAGCATGTCACAGTAAATACAGACATGCTACACACAGAACAAGCCCAGAGCCTGGCACCGGGGCTCTGGTATCTACCTCAAGTTTTTGATAACCAAACCTATCGTGAGATACGTCGTTGTTATCGTGAAACTGTCACAGGATGGCAATGTCTCGTTCCCAACAGGCTCATGAGCCTGCCCAACAATCCAGACTACAGTTATCTTCAAGATGTAGCTCAGGATATCAACCTCGCTGTCAGCGAACTCACAGGACTACAACTACGTCCGCTCAATCAAGAAATATTCATCGACCTTCCTGGTCACCAACTGTCCTGGCACTTTGACAATGACAACTACCGGGTCTTGCTACAAGTCTACTGTGGAGATATTGCACAACCCAACATGGGCACACAGTGGTACGTGGGCGATAAAAACCCTAGTTTATTCTCTCAGCACGGAGTAGACTCTATTGTAGATGTACAAGGCTTGGACATCGTAGAGACTCCATATGCTCCCAACGCAGGGTACATCAACAACAATACTGTCAAAAAAGCCCACGGAACACGCCGTATAACCCCAGGACTCAGCAGAGAAAGTGTGCTGTTTACTTTTGGGTAAAAAAAATACTAGATCTTGTTGTTTGTGCTAAGTAACTCTGTTATAATAGCAACTGCTATTTTAATAACTTTCGAAAGGAAAATAAATGTTTAAAAAATCTGTTATCGCAGTAGCACTGATGGCGGCCGCCGCAGGCTCTGCCCTAGCACAATCATCCAATGTTCAAGTATATGGTATCATGGACATGGGTGTAATGAGCACCAACAATGCAGGAGCGGCTAATGGTAGTTTGAATTCTGTTGTTTGCGGTATTGACCAGACTTGCCGTTTGGGATTTAGATCCACAGAGGATCTTGGTGGTGGATTAACAGCTGGTGCGCAGTTAGAAAGCCAGATTGATGGTTCTAGCGCCAACGGTAGCACTGGTTCACAAGGTCTTGGCTCAGCATCAGGTTCAGCCAATGCTGTGTTCAGCCGTGGTGCCAACGTGTTCTTAGAAGATGCCAAACTTGGTAAACTGACCTTGGGTCGTCAAGCCAATGCGGCTTGGGGCGACTATGCGTCATTAGATGCACGTCGTAACTCAAACTTTGGTTCTATCACAAACTTCATTGCTGACGGTTCTTCATTCGGTGGTACTGCCACTGCCAAGACTGGTTTGGCCAACTACACAGGTAGCCCATTTACCAGCAACACTGTTCGCTATGACACACCTAAGTTTTATGGCGTAAGTGGTACATACGCTCGTGTGTTTGGTAACACTGCCGGAGATGCAGACAAAAGCTCTGCTGATCAGTATGTGATTCGTTACGACAACAATGGCATGTTCTACGGCGCTGTTGGTATGTACAAAGTCAACAACTCCTCTGGCAATGCCGCAGGCGAAACAACATTTGGTGGTGTTGGTGCTCGTGTAACCAAGGACCTCACATTGACTTCCACTTATTTCAAGTTGACCAATCCATCAGCTGAAACTGCAAGCAACGGCAGTTTTAATCTGTACAGTGTGGGTGCTCGTTATCAAGTCAACCCCAAGGTCGATGTCACAACTGGTATCTATCAGCTCAAAGACAACAACAGTAGCAACAACGGAGCAAGCCTCCAGTCTGTGCAAGCTACCTATGCTTTCAGCAAGCGCACCCAGGCCTATGTGGCAGGTTCGTTTGTACAGAACAAAGGTGCAACTGGTATCGCAGCCTATGGTGGCGGCGGTGCTAACTTGAACTCATTGGGCACAAGCAACTACTTGGCAACAGCTGGCGCAGATCAATCTGCTTATGCAGTTGGTATACGTCATTCGTTCTAATCCAAGAACTTTGTAACCTAAGACACACAGGCAACCCCTGTGTGTTTTTTTTTAACTTATGTTTGATATTTTATCTTTTGCCATATTAGGAAGCCTAGCCGGTGTTGTGGTCGGCTTGGTGCCCGGCATTGGTCCAGCACAACTCCTGGCCATCGCTTATTTGGCTTTGCTGTCTCTAGATCCTGTACAGTTGGCTGTGTTCTATATTGGCTTGATTACTACCAGCCAGTATCTTGACTCTGTACCTGCTACCTATTTTGGAGTGCCTGGCGAAACCAGTGCAGTACCGGCCAGCTACGAAGGTCCTCGACTCATGGCCAAAGGACTGGGGCAGGCCAGCATTAGAATCACAGCCATTGGTCGAGTACTGGCCAGTTCCATAGCAGTGGTATTGGCCCTGCTGTTGTTCTCAGTGATCATACAAAGCACATGGATATTCAAAAACAATGTGCAGTTGGCGTTGTTGGCCCTGGCCTTGGTTGGTGTGGCCATTACCAGCCAATCCACCTGGTGGAAGACCATGACAGCAATGACCTTGGGATATGTCATAGGCAAAGTGGGTTTTGATTATACCACAGGTCAAGATCTACTGACATTTGGACTACCACAACTACAAGAAGGTATTCCGCTGATGTCAGTGTTGATGGGTATCTATGTGATTCCTTTGTTGCTCACAGAGTTGGCCAAATCAATCTCATTAGATCATGTTACTTTGCCCCCTCAGCAAACTGCTGTTAAAGTTGGTCCTTATGTGCCCACTATGTTGCGTAGTAGCATACTGGGTTGGTTCCTGGGACTGGTTCCTGGACTGAGTTACATACTCAGTGCTACCGGCAGCTATGCCTATGAAAAATGGCGCAGAATCAGAAAATCACTGTACACACCCGGAGACATGCATACCATAGTGGCTGCCGAAACAGGCAATACCAGTGGCGCTTTCAGTACCATGATTCCTCTGATGATTTTTGGCATTCCAATAACCATATCAGAAGTCATACTTTACAATCTCATGATGACCAATGGTGCAGATTTCAGCAGAGGCACATTTTTGTACACCAACTACGCATGGCTGTTATGGTCATTTGCCATGGCCAATGTCATAGGGTTGATTTTCTGTTGGCCCATGGCCGTGCGCATGGCTCAATGGATAAGCAAAATAAATCTCCGGGTGACTTTGATCTCAATAATTATTGTTGTGTCTGTAGCGGTGTTATGGCAAGGATATTACAGTCAAATGCTGTTGCTATATCTTGTGCTGTATGCTATAATGATTGTGATTGGGTTGGCCTGTTTGAAAATCAAACTGGACTTGCTGCCGGTGTTGTTTGTTTATTTACTACAGAACAACATTGATCAAGCAGTTTTTAATCTGTGGCAGATATATTTTAAAGGATAGAAAAATGTTTCGAATATCAGCGTTATTGTTATCACTGTTTTTGGTTGCCGGGGCGCAGGCCAAGGAGCGGCAAATCACTGTGATCTACTCCAGCCCTGCAGGCGGCTTGATAGATGGCCACAACAAAGCCATGCAAGAACAACTAGAAAAGAATAACTGGCGTGTGGACGCTGTTCGTGCTCCCAACTGCAGGGCGGCCAAGGCCTGGTTGGATGGCAATCCTGGCAAGCCAGCAGTGATGAACTTCCAGGTAGAAGAAGATGCATACACTCGTATGGCACCTGGTGCAGCCGATGCCTGTGGACTGACCATAGATCCTAAAAACGTAGCTGCCATTAGTTTGGCCAACCACTACGTGGTATGTAGCATGTTGCCTCCTGAAAAAGCCTTGCCTAAATTTTTAGCCGGTGGTAACAAAATTGGTGTTACATTTTTTGCCAGCACCAATGTAGTAGTGGCAGAAAGTTTAGTTAAAACGCTAAATCTTAAAGACACCAAAGTTTTGAGATTCCAAGGCCAACCAAAAAACACACAAGCTCTAGTCAGTGGTGACGTTGACTTTACCATTGGCACCAATGCGGCCAGCGTGACCAGTGCTGGTGCTCAATGTTTCTTGAGCACAGCGGCCAAGCCCGTGGCAGAAAAAATGGGTTGGAAAAGTATAGCAGATTTGGATCCTAAGAATCCCTGGATCGGGTCGGGACAGATGTATGTGTATTTGGCATTTAATACAGATCCCGACACTATAGCCAAAGAAACAGTGGAAGTAATCAAGACCAATCCTGTGCTAATAGAATATAATAAAACCAATTCATACCCGACAGGCATCGCTGCCGGTCAGACCAAAGATGCTCAATGGAAAACTATTCAGAATCACATCAATCGTTACACAGGCAAATGATACAATATCCTAAATTCATCCCTGATGGTAAGTTCAACAAGTTTGGATTCTTCCGTGTGGGAGATGAATGTTTTTATTCCAAGCTAGACGCTGTGCATCATAGCATGGCCACCGGCTATGAAGTAGAGTGGGATTTCAATAACTCGCTGTTTGAATCTTTGGATTGGACTGTGGAGCCACAGGAATCCATACAAGAACTGTATCGCTGTAGAGCACAACAAATCCGAGATCGCTATGACTATGTTGTGGTCATGTTCAGTGGTGGTTGTGACAGTACCTGTGTGCTTGACAGTTTTATCGACAACGGTATTCATGTGGACGAAGTATTCCATTTACACACATTGGATGGGCACAAGGGCAATATGCATGCCTTTATGACTGCAGAAACATTCCATCTGGCCATTCCACACGCATTGGAAAAACTAAAAAACTGTCCAGACACACGTTTTACTTTGCATGACAACAGCGATTGGGAACGGCAGAATCTTAAAGATCCGTATGTAAGAGAATACGCTTGGAGAGCTTTTAATAACATACACAATCTTGCTATGACTGGATTCTATCACAGTCCCACAGTGGGTTTCCATCGTAGATTTCAGCACTGGCGAGACGTTCAAGACAGTGGCAAAACTATGTGTTTTGTCATTGCCGAGGCCAAACCCAACTTAAATCTTGATCAAGAAACAGGTAAGCATTTTTATACTGTGATTGATCACTACGCTAGTCAACCCAGTCCCCATACTCAATGGTGCAATGATCCCAGGGAAAACTATGAAAACTTTTTCCTGCAACCTGATTTGCCTGAGCTCATGATCAAGCAAGCACATCTATGTTTAAACGCTGTGCAATCTTTAGATCAAAATCCTGAGCTATTTTGGAAATACAACGAGTATCCAAAATATGTAAATGGTCCCTGGGGCTTTGATGTATTGGATCCTAGGTATTCTTCAGTGTTTACCAAAAAAGACGGTGTTGATTATATGATGACGTACGAGGAGTTTCATAAACTAGTGTATCCAAGTTGGAAACCAGGGTACACTCAATGGAAACAAAAAGGTCGTGCAGTACATCCATGGCATCAGTGGTTAGCTGAAGAAATGCCCGCAGAAGCCAAACAATGGTACAAAGCATACATTTCAACATACTCTCAACTTCCAGATGAGTGGACCAAGTATCGAGGCAGTCTAGAACAGAACATACGCCGACTTGAAATAAAATATCACATAGAATAAAATGTTTACCTACATTCCATTGTCATTGCCAGTGCCACCAAAAGAATACGTGGACAAAATACTTTTAGATCATAGCAACAAATCGTTGATTTGGGATCCTGCTCAACGAGAAAGATTTGAAAAATCTGGTTCAACGTATCTTGAGAGAAAAGTAACTTGGGGAAATAAGATTTTTCAGACTAGGGTGCAATATAGATACATGTTAGATCAAGAACTTGATAAATGGATATCCTGTAATCTTCCCACAGGATACCATTGCTCAAGTTTGGCAGTAAGTCAAGGTAACAGCTCCATACATGGTCCGCACATTGACTATAATCGACACTATATTTTATATTACAGTATTGATACCGGTGGAGACAATGTACAAACTAGTTTTTGGCAACGGCCAAACTGCCCTATTGAGTTTGACAAACCAGACTGGCCTGGAGTAGCACAAGATTATCCTGACTTAACGCATGTAGAGTCTGTGGTCTTAAAATCAAATCAATGGTATCTACTCAATGGATGGATTTATCATAGCGTTGAAAAAATGACTGGCGATCGCTTGAGTTTACAAGTAGATTATAACAACATAAAGTTTACATTAAAATGAAAATAGCCATTACAGGAACTACACAAGGACTAGGACAACATCTCAAACAGGTGTTTGAACAGCATGGCCACAAAGTGCTTGAGTTTAATCGTAGCAATGGCTACGATATCAAACAACCACAGAGGATTGTTGATGAGGCACAAGACTGTGACCTATTCATCAACAACGCCTATGATGGGTATGGACAAGTAGATCTCTTATACTCTCTTGTTGACTGTTGGGAAAAGCAAAACAATAAGTTTATTATAAACATTGGCAGTGAACAAACAAGGCGCTGGAGCAATCATCACGGTAATACCATAGTTCCGTTTGACTGGCGCGAAGGTCAACGTGCTGTCAACTACCGCACACACAAACTCAGTCTCACAGAGGCCACTCACTATCTTTATCAGATGACCACTTGGCCGCAACTCATGTTGGTTGACATAGGCATGCTGGATACCCAGCCAGCTGGATACTGGAGCAAGCATCGTACATCTAGACAACCAATACGTTGCGAAGACGCGGCTGAAACTATCTACAAATTGTTTGATTCTAGGGACATGCACTTTGTCAGTGAACTGGTACTTCGCCCGCTGGTTTGGCTTAATAAATAATATATGCTGACATATTTGGCACTGCCGCATATTCCTCATCCTCCTCTTGCCTATGTTACACAGGCCATGGTTCACCAGGAAGAATATCTTCCTGGTGCTTTTGAAGGTGGTGGCAGTGTAGAAAATGGTACTGCTGATTTAAACTACACCAATAGATCAGTAAACTACAAAGGAAAAACATACAAGTCACGAAGGCAAAGACGTTTCCCATTGGCTGATGAGTTTACACAATGGTGTAAGGAAAATATTGATCTAGAGTGTTTCAATGGCAGTATCTGCACCAATGAGGGCAACGAGCCATTTCACGGCCCCCACATTGATCCTTATCGAAACTATGGACTACTGTACGTGGTAGACACCGGAGGTCCAACTGTAACAACTTCTTGGTGGCAAAAGAAAGATTCTCCAATAATGTACTCTTTAGAAGATCACCCGCCATTGCTATATTACGACTACACCGATCTTGAACTGCTAAACTCTGTGTCTATGAAAGTTGGAATGTGGTACGTTATCAATGTCCGAGTTTTGCATAGTGTAGAAAATCTAAAGTCTAGGCGCATCACTATACAATGCTCATTGAATGACGTGTCTAGACTGGAATCTGCTGTGTTGCTAAAAAACAACACCTAAAATACACGGTAAAAGCCCTGGTTGACTAGAAATAGCCCATTTGCTATACTATAGGCTAAGTTAAACAAACAGGAGCCCTACTGTGAAAAATCTTCAAAAATACCTAGATCAAAAAAACCAATGGAACGCTATCTTTGGCGGTAAAGCATTGGTCATTGGCAAAGACAATCAACGCATTGCCAATATGATTGACAGCGAACTTTCACCAGAAAATCTCACCTGCGACGGTGAACTGAGTCGTAGTCAAGTGCAAGCCCGCTATCGTCAGCTTACTACAGCGGCCACTGAACTACGTCGTCTAGATCCCACAGTGACATTTTATGAGTTTTCATAAGGTTGACGCAGAAATCAACTTCACATACAATAGTAGAATCATCAACAACAAGGACCAAGCCCTATGTCATTTGAACATCGCACCGTAACCGCGGTTGGTGCCCGCAAGTCC
>Ga0209400_1002807_pt1 | contig 12999 bp, 14 predicted proteins | sample M_130807_EF_Meta_FD_187313 | JGI IMG/M metagenome (GOLD analysis project Ga0209400, IMG submission 187313) | Freshwater microbial communities from Lake Montjoie, Canada to study carbon cycling - M_130807_EF_MetaG (SPAdes) (version 2) | ecosystem: Environmental > Aquatic > Freshwater > Lake... | reverse complement strand
CGTGGCTCCGCACGCGCAGGCCGCCGAACACGGGCCCAAGATCGTCCTCGATGTCGTAGGGGGAGATCGGAAGGCCGTCCCGGTCGAGGACCTCGACGACGAGGAACGGGGGGCCGAACGCGGCCCCCTCGTGCAGCTTGGCCTCGAGCCCCTTCACGCGGTCGCTCGCGCCGTCGATGGGCGGGTTCAGCGCCAGCCAGTCGGAGACCGGCATCCAGACGACGAACCCCTTGTAGGTGATGTTCGCGTTGTCCGACACCTCTCCGATCCCCTCGCGCGGGTCGAAGGTCACCGTCGCGCCCCGCTCCGAGGTGACGGTGTAGGGGCGCTCGGGGTCGAAGGCGTCCCCCTCGCCCAGTGCGCCGAGAGAGGCGTCGGGGAGGGGGGAGCGAGAGCCACGCCGACGCACGGCGCCCGCCACCGCGAGCGCGGCGACCGCACCGAGGGTGAGGGGGAGGCCGTTCTTCATCGGATCTCCTCGGACCCAACGAAGCGAACCCCACAGCCTACTGGGTCAACCAGCGCGATGGCGCTCTCGGGGGTGAGGCCGAGGGTGCGGCTCGCTATCGCCCAGCCGCAGTCTCCTCGCGCCCGAAGCGCCACAGTGAGGGCTTGTGGAGTCACCTCGTTCGCTCCGACTGACATCGCGAAAGCACCGTATCCGCCGGCCACATTTGGCAATACCAAAGGCCGGGTCGTGACCGACTCGATGAGGCGAGGCGAGGCGCCCTCGCGCCAGGAGGAGGTGGCGTACCACAGCGTCTCTGTTCGCCCGAGACCGAACCACGTCGGGCGGTCTCCCCTCGGGCTGGTGGGGATTCCGGGAAACGACGCTTGGGTCGCGTGCCAGAGTGGGGTGCCAGCAGGGATCGTCACCGTGTTGCCAATGGAGACGATCGAGCGCGACCCGGAACGGGCGAGCCCCGCCGCTGCGAGGGCGCCGACGGAGAGCAGGGCGAGGGGGAGGCCGGAGCGGCTCATCGGGGCTCCACGCGGCGCGCCAGCTCGACCAGCCACGCGGCGAACGCGGGAGGGGTCAGGTGACGCTTCGACTTCGCCATGCGCTCGATCACGCCGCGCGAGACGCGCCCCTCGACCCGCGAGGGCGGAGGCGGGACCTGTTCGGGGAGCGGGGGGATCCGATTCGGCGGAACCCCCACAATGTAGAGCCACGTCCGCTTCTCGGCCGGATGGCCCCACCAGTGCTGCGACACCTCGATCGTGTAGCCACCCCAGGCATCCGGCGGATCTCCCGGCTTCGGCATCCCCATCGCGCGCCAGAGCTTGCTGCGGCGCGGGTGCTCCAGAACGCCGCCCCAGGTCCGGACCTGATCGACCGCGACCGGGCCCGTGCGCCCGTCGTCATGGGCGCGGGCGGAATAGTTGCCCCAGTGACCACACGGAGGATGGGCCACGACGGGATCGGGCCCGGCGTAGGTCGTTGCGTCCTCCTCCGCGCCGTAGGCCGCCACGCCGGGGAGGGCCGCATACGGCCCCCGACGCAGATCGACGTACAGGGCGGCGACCGTCGCAGAGCGGTTCGCGGCGCCGTGCGCGCGCAGCGCGCCCGCCACCGCGAGCGCCGCGACCGCACCGAGGGCGAGGGGGAGGCCGTTCTTCATCGGACCTGCTCAGCCGCCATGAGTCGCTTCTCGACCACGTCCCACGCGATGCGCGGCAGCACCACCTCGAGGTAGCCCTTCCGGTTGTTCTTGCGGTCGAGGTAGTAGGCGTGCTCCCACACGTCGATGATGAGCAGCGGGCGCGCGCCGACGAGTATCTCGTTCTGGTGGTTGCCCACCGGCATGAGGACGAGCTGGCGCAGCTCGGGGCTGTACGCGAGCACGACCCAGCCGCTCCCCTGGATGCCGAGGCCCACGTCTCGGATCTCCCGCAGCGCTTCCTTCACCGAGCCGAAGTCGCGCAGGAGGGACGCGCGCGTGCGCGGCCCCGGCTGGGTCGCCGCCGCGCCGTCCGGACGCAGGTTCTCCCAGTAGAGTTTGTGGAGGATGGAGCCTCCCCCGTTGAACATCGCGTTCCGCCAGACCGGCATCAGCATCGCCACGCGCTGCGCGTCGTCGTAGGTAGCAGCCCGCGCGTTCCGCAGGGCCTGCATCGCGGTGTTGTAGCCCTTGACGTAGGACGCCTGGTGGGTGGTGTAGTGCTCGGTCACCGTGGCGGGAGACACCGCCGGCACGAGCGCGTCGGTGGCGTAGGGCAGCGGCGGGAGATCGACGGTCGGCGCGTTGGCCGAGCCCCGGCGCCGGTCGAGCGCGACCGCAGCCCCGATGAGGCCGAGACCGGCGGCCCCGAAGAGGAGCGCGTTGCGGGTGTTCGTCTCCATGTCACTCCTCCGCAGGGTAGCCGTAGCGGGCTATGATCGCGTCTTCAATCGCCTCGTCCAAGGCGAGCGTATCGGCGTAGGCCTCGGTGTAGCGGGAGGGGACATCGTAGCCCATGACGCCCGAGAGGGTGCGTGCCGCCGCCCTGTCGGTGTAGTCCGAGGACTGCCAGCGGGAGAACGCGTACCACGGGTGCTCGCTCCGGCTCCCCGACCGGCGCACGCCCTCGCTCACCGCGGCGAGCACGCCGACCGCGCCGAGCGTGAGCCAGAGGCCGGCGCTGGGGACGCAGGTACACGGCTTCCCCGGTTCGACGTTGCGGCACCCGCACGGACGGCGGCACGGGCAGGCGCCCGCGCGACGGCAGCGACAGCGGCAGGAATCAGGGCATCCACAAGGAGTCATGCGCTTCTCCGGTGGGCGACGGACTGGTCTTGCTCAAGCCCCGGATCGACCTCCCAGAGGCTCACCGCCCGGTCGTCGCGCCGCACCGAGATCTTCCCGGGAAGCGAGCCCTCAATGCGGACCCCCTGCTGGGCCAGCATCCGCATCCAGACGTTCCGCGTCGGCGCGTGATGCGGGTCGAGGAGCCCCTCCTTCTGGAGCTGCGCCTCGGCGTTCAAGAGCTTGTCGTAGGCGCCGCGCGCCATCCGATCTTCCATCTTGAACAGCCGCATCAGCGTGCCGGGGGTGATCACCCGGCTCGACTGGTGGAGCAGCGGCGGGTCGAGCGGCGGGGCCACGGGGTCCACCTGATCGTTCGCGACGACGAAGCGGAGCCGGTGCTGGAGGACGGGGGCCAGGTCGCGCCCGAACCCCGCCCACATCTCAAAGTCCACCGTGTGCCACTTCCCGAAGGGGCCGACCAGCCCCATCGTGTGCCAGCGGTGCCAGAGGCCGCGCTCGTCCGGGTAGCGGTCGAGCCACGCCGCGTAGGCGCGGTCCCGCAGAGCCGCGAGCCGGTCGAACAGGGGGCGCGTGTCCTCGTTCGGGACCTCGTCCCGCCCGATGCGGATCCAACCGGGGTGCTCGATCACGTCATCGCTCCGATCCGAACCGCTATCCCGTTGTGCCCCTGGGCGCGAAGCACCGGTAAAACACGCTTCCGGAGCCGGTCGTAGAGCTTCATCACCTTCCGGTTCCCGCCCTGCATCAGCCGCTCGCGCGGCGCGCGCTGGAACACCGAGCCGCCGCGGTACAGCACGCCCTTCTTCGCCTGCACCTTCGGCTTGTCGAACTGGTCGCCCGTGATGTCCACGTCGATCCCGTTCACCCGCACCCAGTAGTGCGGGATCAAACCGACCTGGCCCGACATGATCTCCCCGCCGAGCAGGTCCTGCACCATCATTGAGGCGAGGAAGCAGTGCCCCGCCGAGGGGTGGTCGGGCTTGCAGTCCCCGTAGGCCGTGTCGCACGCGAACACGTCTTCGAGGGCGTGCCGCAAGGGCTGGAGGCGCGCGCAGGCCTCCGTGGGGGTTGTGGGCGCCTGCTGGAGCCCGATCAGATCGGCCAGCTTCGGGACGTCGGGCTTCCGGTTCGCGGCGCCGCGGGCCCGCGCGCCGCGCTGGCGACGGTGGACCTTGATGCGCTCCAGCATGCGCGCGTAGGCCTCCATGGCCTCCGCATGCTCGGCCTCGCGCGACAGCTCGGCCGAACGCAGGAAACCCTTGAGCGTCGGCGCACGACCGCTCGCATCGAGGTAGCCCTTCTCGCGCAGGCTCGACGTGCAGATGGCGAAGGCCGACGAGACGGCCTGTTTGGACGCGCCCCGCTTGCCCGCGACCGACCGCACGCAGCGCCGGAGCTGGTCGGAGGCGGCGCTCACCGCGACAGCTCGCGGATCATCTTCCGGCGCTGGAGGCTCTTCTGCTCCCCCACGGCCAGTGAGGCCGCCGTCGAGGTGCTGGCGGCGCGGACGGCGGGACCGACGAGGTACACCCCGGCGACGATGCCAACGCCGATGACGCCGTACTTCGCGAGCTGAGCCCAGTCCGTCGTGCCCCCGCCCGCATCGGGCACCACGTTCCCGGCCAGATCGCCCAGGTTCTTGAGCTGGTCAACGCAGGACTGGCGCTGCGCGGGGCTGCGGTTCACGTCCTGCGCGCACGCCGTCAGCTCCTGGATCGTCGGGAGCATCGCGTTGAAAATGTCCTTGCGTTGCTGGTTTGCCTGCTCCAGCATCTTGGACTCTGCCAGCCACGCCGTCGAGGCCTGATAGGTGGCGATGGCGAGGACGATGACGACAACCGCCGCCAGCACCAAAGGAGCGCCCCCGAACGGGGCGCGGGTCGGGCCGCGAACCGGCCGGCGGCGGTTGGGGGAGCCGCTGGGGAACAGGAAGGGGCGCGCCTTCTCGACCGGCTGCGCGTACGTCGCCAAGAACGAACGGGCCGCGTTGATCGCGTTCTGCTGGCCGGGCGTGAACGCGCGGCCCGAGATCTTCCGCTGCGCCTCGGTCTGCTCCACCGTACGGAGCAGGCCGTCGTAGGCCAAGATCGTGTCGCGCGCGCGGACCTTCTGGGCGTCTGAAACGGTGGGGTTTCCGCCGAAGTACCGGTAGCACACGGTCGCCCCGGGAGGCGCGAGACGCTTGGCGGCCTCGAGCTGGCCCGCACGGATCTCGCCCTCGATGGACTCGGGGAGGCTCTCGATCGAGCAGGGGTTGGAGCCCGGCTTCGGAGCCACCTCGATCATGCCCGGGATCGGAGGCCCGCCGCACACCGGGAGCCCCTGCGCGTCGAGCGTTGCCTCCCCGGGACAGGTCACGAAGTAGAGGAGGCCCGGCTTCCCTGCGGCCACCCATCCGTTCGCGTTGGAAGCGAGCCATGTCCCTTCAGCCGGCGTCACCTCGTGCCGGAACGCGCTGAACCCGCGCCGAGACAGCTCCGATACGACGGCTTCGTCCCACGTCAGGAACCCCTTGCCCTTGAGGAGCGCGTAGAACGCGGGCGGCGTCGTGTTGGCATCGAGCGTGTCAGGATCGAACACCGCGAGCTTCAACGCAGCCCCGTAGGAAGCGCGACGAGGAGGGGGGACGAGGGTGCCGAGGAAGTCCATGGAGGAGACTCCAGATCAGAGGGCGGGAAGAGGGTCGGAACCGCGTTCCGTGAGGTAGGTCTTGAGCGCCTTTCGCATCGCGAGAAGATCGCCCGTGCTGAGCGGGTGAACCACGAAGCCTGCGCGCTGTAACGCCTCTCTGTACAGCTTTGACCCCACTACGTCCACCTCGGGGCCCACCTGCCCCTTCTGTCGTTGCAGCAGGGGGAGGATCGTCTCGACCGCGACCTCGTTCTTGGCCTTCGGGCGCTCGGACAGGACGGCGTCGTAGTCCTTCACACGCTCGGTGACCGACGCGAGGCCGTGCTCGGCCGAGAGGACGTAGACGGGGAAAGGAAGGGTGCCCCCACGCCGGTCGCGCGCGGTGCGGTAGGTGCTCCAGAACGGCCCGAGGTACAGCTCGCCCACGGGGTGGATCCCGGGTCGCTTCGCCCCTCCGCACTGGATCACGAGGGCGCGCGCGCCTCTCGGGCGCCGCGTAGCGGGCGAGGAAGTCCGCGAGGTTCATCGGGTCTTCCACGTCGACAGGAAAGACGAGAGGGAGGCGGCCGCGGGGGCGGGGACGGTGCGCGTGCGTGCCTTCGCGGCCTCCAGCATCTGCACCCGCGCCGCGTTGGCGGGGTTCATCCGGAACAGCTCCCCCGTCAGCTCGTCCGCTTGCAGCGCATCGTGAAGCCGACGACGGGCGCCCTCGGGGTTCGATACGCCCCGCGGGTAGTCGAGGACGCCCCGCCGGATCCCAACGCCCACCCCTGCCATCCACGCGCCCACCCGCGGGTCCGAGAGGGGGAGACCGGCCTCCCGCTCCAACCAGCGCAACAGGCCCTCCTCGGGAGGAGGCGGGGAGAGGACGCGGCGGGTGGCGAGGTGGCGACGGGTGTCGGGCGCGAAACGCGCCGCACGGCGCGCCCAGGCTTCGTCCACGGCTTCGTGCAGGTAGTCCCCGCCCCTCGCCTCCTCGCGCGCCTCCAGGAAGTCCTCGATGGGTCCTTCGACGAGAAGATCGACGAGCGCCTCCTCCAACCTGGCGTCCTTCGCGATGCGGCGGCGCTCCGCAGGCGTCGTCCACGCGAAGAGGTCGAGGAGGTTCTCGGTTTCATCCCCGAGCGACTCCCCCTCTTCGTCCGTGATGTCCGTATCCTCGCCCGACCACGGGTCCAGCTCCAGCGCGCCCGTGTCCACGAGCCGGCCCGCGCGCGTCAACGGACGCCCCTCGGCCCGCATCGCGCCGAAGCGGTTGCTGTCCCCCTGGAGCATCGTCCCCGGAGACGCGCTCCGCACCGTCCGAGAGAGTCGCTCCCAGTCCGCGTTCTCTGTGCCCACGCCGAGGAAGTGGATGCGCGCCGGGCGCCGCCCCCGCAGATACGTCGCCAGATCGTCCATCGACGGCTTGACGGGCACCTTGGAGGTCCAGGGGATCGCGGGGTGGACCTGCGCGAAGTCGTCGCGTCCGACTCCCGCCGCGCGCTCCAGATCGGCCGCATCTTGAGCGAGGGAGGAGCCCTTGCGGTGCTGGAGCGGGAGGAGGAGGTGAGCCCCGAGGTGGAGCAGCGTCCGCAGCCGCCGAGCCGCCTTCCGCAGCCGCTCCTCCGTCCCTGCAAAGCTCCCCACCTCGTCGGGGGCCACGAGGAAGATCCGATCGCCGCCCGCCTTGGCGAGCGCTTCGTACCGGTCAAGGACCGTGTCCCAGTCCGCATCGGAGAAGCCGCCCGTCGACTCGGAGTAGGCCCCGCTGTCCACGAAGATCGGAGTCCGGGTCGTGCGGTTTGTCGCGCGCACGAGACGCACGAACTGGTCGAAGACTCGCTCGCTCATGCGCTTGACCGCGATGCCGACGGGCATCCCCTTCTCCATCAGCGCCTGGTACTCGCCCGCGTAGTCCACCGCGCTCCAGAACACGAGCGAGGGCGCCTGACGCGCAGCCGGGGCCTGCGGGCGCGGGGCCTGCGCCCCCGCCGCGTACGCCGCGAGGAACCGCGCGAGGTTCATCCCCGACGCGCTCGCATCACCGACGTTCCGAGTCCGATGGCGGCGCTCGTCACGAGGATGCCCCCGAGCAGCCACGGGAGGATGCTGGGCGCGGACTCCGGGGGCGCGACCGCCACCGGCTGCGCCCGCTCCACAACCGGCATCGCGACGAAGGCCGCCGCCGCCGTGTCCCCGCGCACCTTCTGCGCCCCGTCCTTGTCGCTCGGCGCCTCGACGTAGCGCGCGAACAGGCCCGTCCACGCCGAGAACGGCGTCGATCCGGGCACCTTCACCTCGGTCTCCGCGAGAGAGACGAAGAACTTCCGCAGCTCCCCGAAGCGCCGGGCGATGCGCGCCGTGTTGAGGAACGCGTCCTTGCGGTCTGCCTTCGACATTCCGATCCCCGCGCCGTCCTCGCGAAGCTGGAACAGGCCCACGGCCTTCGCACTGTCGCCCTCGATCGCCGCATCGAGGTTCGACTCGTAGGCCGCGTTCACGACGGCGGCGACCAGGAGCCGCTGGAGGAGCGCGGTGCGCGCCGGCTCCGAAGGGCCCGCGTACCGCAGGGCGAAGCTGTCCACGAGCGGCCACAGGACGGACGCGATGACGCGGATGTTCTGCCAGGCCGGCGTGCCGGGGACGATCGACAGCACGTCGATCCCCTTCTTGCGGGTCAACGAGAGCGCACTCGGCCACGGGATGGTGCGGAAGGTGTCCGAGCCCGACAGGTCGAGGATCGTGTCCGAGAGCGGAACCGAGACGGTGCGCGGCTTCGGCTCCAGCGTGGTCACCACGAGCGCATCGCCCTGGATCCCCTTGACCTGGCCCTCGGTGATCGTCACCGTTCCGTCCTTGTTGCGGGTCCGGAAGAAAACCGGGGCCGGGTAGTTCTCCACCCCTTCCGACAGCCGACGCTGGAGCGCCGCCACGACCGAGGCGGGAAGCGGAGACGCCGAGACCGGCGTGGCGCCGAAGGCGGCCGACGACCCCTTGCGCGCGGGGCCCCGCTCCAGCGCGAACACGATGGGCGTGCGGTTGGTCGAACCCTCGTCCTCCGTCTGCTCCAGATCTTCCTTCACCACCGCCTTCTGCGCGGCCTCCTGCGCGGCCGGCTTGAACGCGAGCGCGTCGAAGCTCTCCTTGGAGAGCGCCTTGCGGAGTTGGCGCACCTGCTGCTGGAGGACGTTGCGGTCGGTGTCCGCGAGGAACGCCCGCTGGAGGTTTCGGATCTGGCCCGGAAGCGGGCGCAGCCGCGCCTGCTGGCTGCCGTCCTCGTCGAGCTGGACCGCCTCCTCCGCGAGGGCCTCGGACTTCAACAGGTGCTTTCGGATGCAGTCGGGACAGTGCTTCGCGGGCTGGGCAAGGTGGTCCTCCAGCAGGATCAGCTCCTTCGCCATCTCGCGCAGGTTGTGGCGCGGGTCGAACACGTCGAGGAGCCCCTTCGGCTCGGCCGCGAGCGCGGACGCGCGGTTCGCGCCCCCGTCCAGCACCATGGCGCGGCGGCGCCGGGCGACGGGGAGGTCTTCGTCGATCAGATCGTCCAGCTCGTCCTCGGTCCACGGCACGTCGGCCACCAACAGGGTCGGACCGCCCCCGCGCGTGGCCCACGGGCGCGGGCCCGGCCGACCGGGGCCACGCCCCGGGAGAACCCCACCCCCACGCCCACCCCGGCCTACGGCGTCCTTCTGGAGGCCCTGTCCGAGCTTCTTGGCGATGTGCTGCGCGAGCGACTCGAGATCGGCCTTCGCCAGCGGCGCAGCGCTCGGCGCCCGGAGCGGGCGCAGCAGCGTGTCCGTGTCGCGCAGCAGGCGCTCCACGTCGTCGTTGGGGTCGAAGCGCTCCAGCACGTCGATCGTGTTCATGCGGAATCCTGTCCAGAAGGGGCGAAGAGGAGGAGGGCGCCGGCCGTGAGGAAGGCGGCGCCCACACCGACCGCCCAGCCGCTGGCCGCAGAGGGGGGCGTGCGGTTGAGGGAGGGGCGACCCGTGCGCTGCGGACGCAGCTCGTCCACGAGCGCCGACCGGTTCAGGTCAGGGCGCTTGGCGACGAGCATCTCCGCGAGCTTCCGCGGCGGGTCGTCGGACTTCGCGAGCACCTGCCCCAGTTGAATGGGGGTCAGGCCGAGGACGGGGAGGAGCGTCTCGCGCACCCAGCGCGTCTCCTCGGGGTAGGTCGGCTGGTGCTCGTCCGCGCTCTGGCGCAGATCTGCGGCGATGGCCTCGGTGAGGCCCTCCGCGACGTAGCGGGAGAGGCGGTCGGCGTTGATGCCGGCCTTGTGGACCAGCTCGTGGAGGACAGACCAGCTCGCTTGCCGCAGCACATAAATATCGTTTCCTACTTGAAACCCAACTACGCCTCGACTATCATCTTGATTCCATCCATGCTTACCCATCACCTTCCCCATCTCCGAAGTCTCAACGATGTAGCAGCGCGTCTCCCCTAAGGAGACGCCAAGCGCTTTCTGGATTCGATCCACAAAAATCGCCTGCTTATGACAAGCCTTGCCTGGAGGAGCGGAACGGGCCGAGGGGGAGGAGACCATGAAGGACCTCTAACTGATGAGGCGCTGAGATGACGCCGTGGACACGAAGCGCATACCGCAGTACCGGCGTCTACGCCATCACCTGTCGAACAACCGGAAAGCGGTACATCGGCAGTGCCCAGCGGTCCTTCGGGGATCGGTGGTCCCGCCATCTCTTGAACCTGGAGCGCGGAAGCCATCCCAATTCACACCTTCAAAACGCATGGACCAAATACGGTTGCGAAGACTTTGACTTCACGATCCTCGACATCCTATCTGGTAAAGACGCCGTTCAGCGAGAACAGGACTACTTCGATGTCGAGATCGAACTCCGAAAAAACGGAAACGACAAGGGGAACCTATTCAACTGCTCCCTGATCGCCCGTGGCGAACGACGTCTGTGCAGTCAGGAGACCGCCATGCGAATCCGGGAGTACAAGCGCATCCATCCTGAAAGCGTGAGACGAGGAGACCAGAGCGGCGCACGACTTCATCCTGAACGGATGGCATCTGGAGACGACAACGGTTCCCGACTGCATCCGGAGTCTCGACCTCGAGGCGACAATCACTGGACACGAAAGATGCCCGAACGGATGCAGAGTGGAAACAGCCACTGGACGCGTCGACTTCCAGAGAAGGTTCCCAGAGGGGAAACTTCCGGACCTCGGCTGTATCCAGAAAGGAGGCCGCGCGGAGACGCACATCACGCTCGGAGAACCCCAGAAGTCATGTCACGCGGAGACGAGCACTATCTGCGCCTGCACCCCGAGAAGATACGACGTGGAGTAGATGCGGGAAACGCCAAGATCAACGACGTGATCGCCCAAGAGATACTGTACCGCCATGCTGCCGGAGAGTCCGGAGCCTCCATCGAGAGGAGCATGGGCCTCAAAAACAAGTACGCGTACAGTGTGATCCGTCGTAAATCGTGGGCTCATGTGCCTGTTGTTGAAGCTCCGCCAACCTACAGTCCTCCGGAGTCAAATCTACGAATCGGAGAGAACGCGGCGCATGTCAAGGTAAGCGAGGCCCTCGTGCGCGACATCCTGCAGCGTCACGCGCGCGGAGAATCTGGAGCCTTCATCAAGAAGGCGCTCAAACTCGATGAAATGGGCCTCTCCGACAAGTACGTCTATGACGTCATCAAGCGAAAAATCTGGAAGTCTGTCGTGATCTGAGCCGTCATGCGCGTTCGATCCTCGCGAGCGTGTCCTTCCAGGGGTAGTAGCGCTCGAAGGTGTCTCCGTCGATGGGATCCACCCGGTCCTTCGCGCTGAGGGGGAGAGAGCCCCCGAGGTCGAACAGGACGAGCTGGGGGCCACGCGTCGTCGCGCGCCACCCGAAGTTGTGCCGGTGGGTGTCCATCAGCGGGATCCCCAGGTTCCAGAAGACGCGTTGGATCGTCGCGAACGCGGCGAGGTCGGGCTCCGAGTCCAGCGCGTCCCACCCGTCGAGGATCTGCAGGGACACGTCGAGCCGCATCTGGGGCGTCTTGGTGCGCTTCTTGCCCAGGTCGAACCACGCGGCCCAGCCGTCGAAGTGCGCGTTGAGCGCCTCTTTCACCGAAGAGGAGACGTTGGCGGCGTCGGAGACGGGCATCACGTCCTCGCGGAGGAGCGCGAACACCGGCACGTCGTGCCCCTGGTGGCGCACCTTGCCCGGGAGCTTCACAATGCCCTCCACCACCACGAAGGCCGCGCGGGAGGCCGCGCGCAGCTCTGGGTCGCTCCCGTTCTGGAGGCGCTGCAGCTCGTAGCCGATCACCGGCTCCGCATCGTCGGTCGTGAGCTTTACGACCCGGCCGTCGTCCGTTGCGAGCGCCACCCCGAACTCCCCGTAGCCGAGCGGAGGGATGAGGTTCCCCGCGGGGGTGCGGGCGAGCGACACGCCGAGCCCGCCCTCGATCGCGTCGAGGTGGGTGCGGAGGTAGGGGGCGATCCAGCGCGCCTTGGCGGCGGTGGGAGCCCCCTTCGCGGTGAAGGGCGCGATGCGCTCGTGAGCCATGGCTACCCCTTCCGGTACTTCTTGGCGACCGACTTCATCGCCTGCGGCGCCGACTGCCCCTTCGCGAGGAAGGCCCCGATGTGCTTCTGGACGTAGCGGGCGTACGCGTTGGCGGGCCTGCGCGCCTTGCGCTTCCCCTTGGTCTGGAAAGACACCGTTTCGCCAGACCGCGTCGTGAAGGAGATCTTCGCCATGGGAACCTCGAGGAGGGGGTAACCGGGGGAGGGGTCACCCGCGAGCGAGGATCGCCTCGGCCTGGCGCAGGAGCGCGCGACGGGAGCGGGGCATGCGGTTGGGGCTGCCCGTCCCCTGCTTCCGGTAGCCACCCTTCGCGAGGGCCTTCTGCAGGAGGGCGACCGCCTGAGAGGCGAGCGGGATCAAGGTGGGCACGTCCGCGCGCAGCGCGTTGAGCTGGGCGGGGGTCAAGACCTCCCTCCACTCCGTGCCGTAGAAGCCGGGCCCCGAGACGTCGTCCTTGTAGAGGGTGAGGACGATCTGCGTGTTGTCTCCGTCGCTGTCTGCGACATCCGTGTAGAGACGGATCTTGAAGTCCTCCTCGGGCGTGTGCTCCTCGTCCATCTGGGTCGGGAACCCCGCCTCGGAGAACAGCCGCGCGAACTCGACGGCGAAGCCGTACAGGGGCGACGTCTTCTCGCCGGCCATGCGATCAAAGATGCGTGCGTCCGCGCCGCCCCAGCTCTTCCGCATCTTCACCTTGGCCTCGGGCTTCTTGCGCGGCTTCTTCGGCGCGGCGGGCGTGGCCGCCCCCTTCATCCCGAGCAGCCGCGCCGTGAGCAGCGTGAGCGGCGCGAGGAGCTGGGCCGTCCGGTCCGCCACCGACTCCCGCTTCGACGCGAAGGCCTCGTCGTGCTCAGACAGCCCGAGCGCGTGGGTCACCTCGTGGCAGGCCTTGTTGTGCAGGTAGGCCGCGATGACCGCCGGGTTGTCGGGGAGCGCCTGCGCGAGCTTGAGGACCGGGACCGGGTTGATCGAGAAGAGCCGGTTGTTCTTGGCGTCGTACTCGGCCCGGGTGCTGTCGTCGAAGAGGAAGCCCACCGTGAAATCCGGCGCGCGGCCGCGCACCTCGGCGTACACGAGCTGCACCGC
>Ga0209400_1002806_pt1 | contig 13003 bp, 8 predicted proteins | sample M_130807_EF_Meta_FD_187313 | JGI IMG/M metagenome (GOLD analysis project Ga0209400, IMG submission 187313) | Freshwater microbial communities from Lake Montjoie, Canada to study carbon cycling - M_130807_EF_MetaG (SPAdes) (version 2) | ecosystem: Environmental > Aquatic > Freshwater > Lake... | reverse complement strand
GGAGCGCCTCGGCCGCCGGCGCGGCGGCGATCTCGGCATCGAGCATCCCGAGCGCCTTGTCCCAGTCCTTCGACTCCATGGCCTTGGTCATGGCGTTCTGCTTGGCCATCGCCTTCATCTGCTCGGCGGCCTCGTCCTCGAAGCCCTGCTTGGCGGCCTTTGGGTCCCAGGTGCCGGCCACGATCTTGGCAAGCGGCTCGTCCATCTCCATGGGATGGCCGATCCACTGGACCACGCCTTCCTTCACGATGAACGCGGTGGGGATGCCGTTCTGGCCGGCGGCCTCCATGTACTGCCGCTGCGTCGAGCGGTCAGGATCCGTGGCCAGGATGTAGCGCGCCTTCTGCTTCCACTCGTCCTTCTCGAGGAAGCTGCGCACGGTGTCGGGCTTCTCGTCGCTGATCCCCACCACCACCACGCCCTTGGGCTTCATCTCCTCGGCCACCTTGGTGAGGTGCGGCATGCCCTGGCGGCACGGGCCGCACCACGTTGCCCAGAATTCGAGCACGTAGACCTTGCCCGGCTCGAAGAACGTGGGCTTCTCGCCGCGGACGAAGTCGGAGATCTCCGGCAGCGGGGCCTTGGAGCCGATGGTCAGGGCAGGGGCGGCGGGGGCGGATTGCGCCTGCGCCGGAGCAACCACCGGCGCCTGCGAGAGGATCGCGGCGAGGAGGAGGGTCATCATGGGGTGTGCAGTCCTTTCAGGTTGACGAAGATCGCAGGCTCACTTGCCGCTCGGCGCGCTGCCGGCCGGCGGGGCACCCGCGGGAGCGCCGCCCGGACCGGCAGGCATGCCGCCCGAAGCGCCGCCACGCGGAGCGCGCGGTGCACTTGCGCCCGGACCTGCGCCCGGACCTGCGCCCGGACCGCCCATGCCGCCGCCCATCAGCTTCATCATCTCGCCCTGCATCGTCTGGCTGAACGCCTGGTTCGCTTCCTCGGGCGTCTTGAACTTGCCGTCGGTCACGTCCTTGGCGGTGCTCACGGCAGCGGTCTTGACGGCGGTACGCATCGAGTCGCCCATCATGTTGGCCATCATCGCCATCTGCGCGCCCTCGTCGGGACCCATGCGGCCGGCCTTGTCGAAGTCGAACCACCACTTGCCGTCGGCCTTCACGAGCGCGGTCGGCTGGCCCGAGGGCTTGCCCTCCGCATCGGTGGCAACCAGCGTGGCGGCGGAGTCGCCGTCCATCTTGACCTCGAGCTTCGCGCCGGCGCTGGGGAGCGGGATCGGCGTCGAGCCGGCCTTGCCGAACGTGGCCATGGACGCCGCCATCATCGGCTGCATGTCGGTCATGAGCGCGGTCGCCACGCGGAGCGCGATCTGGCCGCCGTCGGTCGTGCTGCGCATCGCGCGCACGAGGCGCTGGACGCCATCGGTGCTGCTGCTCGCCGTGGGGATGAAGGCCACGATCGCATCGGTGCTGTCGAAGCCCATCGGATCCACGGCGGGGAAGGTCTTCTCCGCGGCGGCGGTCAGCTTCGCGGCGGGGCGCGGTGCGCGCGGGGCAGCCGGCGCGACCGGTGCAACCGGAGCGGCGGGCGCAGCCGGTGCGGCGTCCGCGGGCTTGGTGGCCGGTGCAGCCGGCGCGTCGGCCTGCTTCGTAGCCGGCGCGTCATCCATGAAGAACGAGGTCTTCTTGGTGGCGGTCGGCGCGTCGGAGCCTTCGTACTTCTTGAGGGTCTCCTTCAGCTCGTCCGTCATGTCGCCCTTGGCCTTCTCGATCGCCTTCTTCTGCCACTCGATGGCCTTTGCCTTGTTGCCCGACTCCCAGTAGGCGCGGGCAAGGCTGTCGATCACGGAGCCATCCTCGCCCTTGCTGGCGTCGACGGCCTGCTGCGCGGTTTCGATCGCGAACTTGAGGTCGCGGTCCTTCACCTTGGCGTTGTCCACGACGAACCACGCCAGCTGGTTGAGCACCATGGCGTTGTCCTTGTTGGCGGCCGCGATCTCGCGACCGAGCTTGTAGCCGTCGGCCGGCTTGTTGGCGTCGGTCAGGAGGATCTGGAACTTGTTCACCAGCAGGCTGGCCTTCGCGCGCTCGGGGGCGGCGGCCACGTCCTCGTCGATCATCTTGAGGATGGCGTCCCAGTCGCCGGCCTTGCGGGCCTTGGCGACGGCGCTGCGGCGCTCCATCTGCTTGCGCGCCATGGCGGTCTCGGCCTCGAAGTCGATCTGGTACTTGCCGGGGTTCCAGGTGCCGTCGACGACCTGCTTCAGCGGCTCGTCCATGGTCATCGGGTGGCCGATCCACTGCACCTTGCCGTCCTTCACGATGAAGGCGGTGGGAATGCCGTTCTGCGCGGCGGCCTCCATGTACTGCTTGTGCGTGGAGCGGTCCGGGTCGGTGGCCAGGTTGTAGCGGGCCTTCTGCTTCCACTCGTCGGTGTCGAGGAACTTGGTGACGGTATCCACCTTCTCGTCGCTGATGCCGACGACGATCACCTTGCCGTTGTACTTGTCGGCGATGTCGCTGATGTGCGGCATGCTCTGCTTGCACGGTCCGCACCAGGTGGCCCAGAACTCGATCACGTAGACCTTGCCGGACTCGAACCACTTCGGCTCGGTGCCGCGCACGAACTTCTCGATCTGCGGGACCGGGGCGTTGCTCCCGATGGTCATCGGCTCGATCTTGGCGTCGTCCTTCTTGGCGTCCTGCGCGAACGCGGCGGCCGAGCAGAGGAGGGCGATCGAGGCGGCCTGGGCGGCGCGGAGTGCATGCATGCGAGCGGTGATCTTCATGGTGTGACCTGCGTTCGAGGCGATCATGCGCCGCATGGCGCAATCAGGTGGGGTGACGATACCACCGCACCCGTTTCCGCCCCGTGATCGCGGCAGCCTGCGCACGGCTCCCCCCGTATCCTTCGCGGCTCCTCGGGAACGCCCGAGAATCGCGCCGTCCACTGCCTTCCGCACGCCATGACCACCAACACCCCCGCCAGCCACGGAGCACGGATCATCGACGGCAAGGCGCTGTCCGAATCGGTGCGCGCCAGCCTGCGCGCGCGCATTGCAGCGGCCGGCCGCCGCGTGCGCCTCGACGCGCTGCTGGTGGGCGATGACCGCGCGGCGGGGATCTACGCCATGAACCAGGCGAAGACCTGCGAGGAGGTGGGCATCGAATACGTGCTGCACCGTCTTCCGGCAGGCGCCAGCTACGACGACGTGGCCGGCCGCGTGCTGCTCCTCAACGCCGAGGACGACGTGCGCGCGCTCATGGTGCACCTGCCGCTCCCGGCCGGGGTCGACACCGAACGCGTGCAGTCGCTCATCTCGCCGGAGAAGGACGTCGAGGGCGTCAATCCGGCCAACATCGGCAACGTGGTCTACGGCCGCCGCAGCCTGGTGCCGTGCACGGCGCTGGCCTCGCTCGAGATGATCGAGTCCACCGGCATCGAGCTCCGCGGCAAGCGCTGCGTGGTGGTGGGCGCAAGCAACATCGTCGGCAAGCCGATCGCCGTCCTCCTGATGCGCGCGGATGCCACGGTGCACTCCACGAACAAGTTCACGCCCGATCTCCCGGCCCTTGCCCGCGAGTGCGACGTGCTGGTGGCCGCGTGCGGCGTCCCTCGCCTGGTGAAGTCCGAGTGGATCAAGCCGGGCGCGGTGGTGATCGACGTTGGCATCAATCGCATCGATGGACCGGACGGGAAGAAGATCACCGTGGGCGACGTGGATTTCGATGCCGTGCGCGGCGTGGCCGGTTGGGTCTCGCCGGTGCCGGGCGGCGTGGGGCCGATGACCGTGGCCATGCTGCTGCGCAACGTGGTGGACGCGGCATTGCGGTGAGCGCGGCGGTGGGTCGGTGACCCGAACCAATCCTGCAGGGGACTGGCCCCATGCCTTGCGGGGCGGGCGGCATGGCGCCGCCACTGCCCCTCCGGCGAGGGGGCCAGGCGCCCGGTGCGCCGATGGCGTCGGTTCGGCAATGGCCTCACCGCCGCGGGTGATTTTCACGCTGTACGTGCACCCGTTTGACCGTGGCTGTCACGCGTGCGAGCACCCGCAGCGAGCACGGGACCCCTGGCCCGAGGCGTCGACAAGCGCGAAGTCCGGCAGCATGAGAATCGATTACTCCCGGGTGCCGCCCGGACGAGCGGTTGTCGTCGAGGCCGAGAGGAGCCGGGTGGAGCGAGGCCGTCCGCGGGCCAGGGGTCCCGCGCACAGCGGAGGGTGCGGTGAAACTTCGAACTGTCCCGCGCACAGCGAAGGGTGCGGCGGACCTTCGACCGCGCACAGCGAAGACCGCAACGCAACGTCAACCGAAAATAGGGACAGGCGTTCCTGGCACCAATTTCTCGCCACGCTCACGCCAGCAGTCTTGCCGCTTCCTCGTACTTCGCCCGCGTCTCATTCAGCACCTCCGCAGGCAGCTCCGGCCCCGGCGGCTCCTTGTGCCAGCGGCCGGCGGCCACTTCGGCCAGGAGCCAGTTGCGCAGGTACTGCTTGTCGAAGCTCGGCTGGTCGCGCCCCGGCGCGTAGCCCTGCATCGGCCAGTAGCGGCTGGAGTCGGGCGTCAGCACCTCGTCCACCAGCATGAGTTCGCCGGTGGGCGTGCCATCGGCGCCGAGCGCGAAGCCGAACTCGAACTTCGTGTCGGCGAGGATCAGCCCGCGCCCGCGCGCGTGCTCGGCGGCGGCGCCGTAGATGCGAAGCGTCAGGTCCCGCAGGCGCGCGGCCAGGTCGCCGCCCACGGCGTCGCACATGCGCTCGAAGGAGATGTTCTCGTCGTGGCCCTCGGCGGCCTTGGTGGCCGGCGTGAAGATGGGCTGCGGCAGGCGCTCGCACTGGCGAAGGCCCGCGGGAAGCGGAATGCCGCAGGCGGTGCCGGATGCCTGGTACTCCTGCCAGCCGCTGCCCGCCAGGTAGCCGCGCGCCACGCATTCCACCTGCACCACGCGCGCTGCGCGGCAGACCATGGAGCGGCCGGCAAGCATCGCGCGCTGCGTGCCGTCGAGGCCCGCGATCGCGGAGACATCGGTGCTCACCAGGTGGTCGGTCACGATTCCCAGCGAACGCAGGAAGCGGAACCAGCCGACGCTGATGGTGGTGAGCAGCCGGCCCTTGCCGGGAACCGGCGTCGGCATCACCACGTCGAATGCGCTGATGCGGTCGGTGGCCACCACCAGGAGCTGCGGCGCCTGGCCCGGTGCTGCCGGGAGTTCGTAGACGTCCCGGACCTTCCCTTGGCGACGGCCGTGGAGGGGCAGGTGGGTCTCGAAGACCGCGTCGATCGTTGCATCGGTGCCGTGGAGGGCGCTCATCGCGGGGCATCGTAATCGGCGGCGGATCGATCGATATTCGCGGCGATTTCGCCGCAATCCCGGAAGCCATGCACCGCGCGGCTACACTCGGCACCGATGCTTCGTTTCACGGCATTCGACGAGCATGGGCCGGCCCGCGCGTGGCCCATCGTGAACGCCCACCTCCTTGGCTCCGACGACACGGCCATGGAGGGAGCGATTGCATTCAAGAACGGGCAGGTGGTCTGCAAGCCGCGCGACCCGCACATTGCGCATGCGCTCTGCCTGGAGGTGAACGCGGGCAAGGCCGGCACCATGATGCTGCAGACCTGCCTCCTGCAGCAGCGCGACGAGCCGTACCGGTTCTACGAGGAGATCGCGCGCCACCGCATCAAGATCTTCCTGGAGAAGAGCGAGCACTGGGGGCTGCTTGATCCGGCGAAGGCGCCGGATGCGTTCGAGCTCTTCGAGCGCGCGCGTTCCATGTTCGTGTCCGGCATGGTGGACCAGGATCCGTTCCGCGCGGAGATGCACCATCGCGACGCGCTGGAGCTTGCCATCTTCGCCAGCGAGAAGCTGGTGATGCGCCGCGCCGAGTGGATGCTGCATGCGCGCTACGGCAAGCAGGGCGCCGCCAGTGCGCTTGGCGTGCGCGTTCCGGTCGAGAAGTCGCCCGACATGGTGCGTGCCTCGCTCAACAAGGAATTCGACATTGTCTCGGTGCCCACGCCGTGGACGCTCATCGAGCCCACGCAGGGCCGGTTCGTCTGGGACCAGGTGGATCGCTGGATGGTCGCCGCCAAGCAGGGCGGGCGCCGCGTGATCGCCGGGCCGCTCCTCGATGCCACGGCGTCCGGCGTCCCGGGCTGGGTGCGCCCGATGCTTGCGGACCCTGCAAAGCTCAAGGACCGCCTGTACGTCTTCATCAAGGAAGTGGTGACCCGGTACGGTCCCATCAATCCGTTCTGGAACATCGTCTCGTCCATCCACATGAACGAGGCCGCGCCGCTCACGCCGGACGCCATGGTGCAGATCACGCGCCTGGCCGGCGTCTCGGTCCGGCAGACCATGAAGAGTGCCAAGCTCCTGGTGGAGATCGGCGATCCGTTCGGCGACATTCCGCCCGACGAGGCGGGCGCCATCGGCGCCATCCGCTACCTGCGCGCGCTGGTGGCCGAGGGCGTGCCGATGGACCTCGTGGGCATTCCCGTGGTGATCGGCGATGCCGCACACGGCCGTGGCACGCGCGACCTCATGCAGGTGGCGGCGATGCTCGAGCGCTTCAGCAGCCGCAAGGAAATGCTGCCGATCATCATCACCGCGTGCTGCGCGCCGAGCGCACCGCATCCCGAGCCCGGCGCGGGGTGCTGGCGCGGTCCGTGGAGCGACCGATCGCAGGGCGCGTGGGCACCGATGCTCTTCCAGATCGCCATGTCGAATCCCGCCATCCATGCGGTGGTCTGGGATCGCCTGCGCGACGACGCGGGCGTCGGCCTCAAGGACGGCGGGCTGTTCGCCGCAGATGGCACTCCCAAGCCTGCCGCGGAGCGACTGTTGCTGACGCGCCGGAAGCTCCGGAATGCGCTTGGCCCGATGCCGGAGCCAGGGGTTGCTGCCTCCGTTCCGCAGGCCGCGAGCGGTTCCGCTCCCGAGGGTGGATGATGACCATCGCCGATTTCCTGCGTTCCGTCCGGGTGCTTCCGCGATCCGCATGGCTTCCGCGATCCGCATGGCTTCCGCGATCCGCATGGCTTCCGCGATCCTCATGGCCTCCGCGATCCTCATGGCCTCCGCGATCCTCGTGGCTGGTGCGACGCGCCGCCGGCGCCGTGCTGTTGCTTGCCGCCGCCGCTTCGATGGTCCCCGTTCTCGCGCGCGCCGCCGCGGCGCCCGGCCGCCCGGAGACCGCCGTTTCCGTGGCCGATCCCATCGACCTGAACCAGGCCTCCGCCGCGGAACTCTCGCTCCTGCCCGGCGTGGGCCCCTCGCTTGCCGCCGCCATCGTGGCCGACCGGGAATCGCGCGGGGCGTTCCGGCGTCCGCAGGACATTGACCGTGTGCGCGGCATCGGTCCCTCGATCCTGGCGCGGATCCTGCCGCACGTCACCGTCGGCACGCCCGCCACCGCCTACGCTGCGCACTGATGCCCTCCGCTCCGGATGCATCGCCGGCCTGGTTCCCCAGGCTCGTGGCCGCGCGCGCGCTTGACCCACTCGTCGCAAACGTCGAGGCGGGCGGGGCGTCTTCGTGCCGTGGTGCCGCGGGAAGCAGCACCGCCTTCGTGGCGGCCGCGCTTGCGAAGCGCTCGGGGCGCCCGCTCCTCCTCATCACCGCGCACGCCGACGAGGCCGAGGAGGCGGTGGCGGAGATCAACGACCTGTCCGCCGCGGGGCTCGCGCCGGACGCCGCGCTCCTTCCGGCGCTCGAATCGATGCCGGGCGAGGGCGGAGCCGCGCTCGACCTCCTCGCCGAGCGCCTCACCATGGTGCGCCGCCTCGCCGAGGGCCGCGGCCCCGCCATCACCGTGGTGCCGATGCCGTCCCTCATGCAGATGGTGCCGGGTGCCGATCTCCTGCCGCGCATCCTGCGCGTAGTGCGCGCCGGCGGCCGGTGCGCGCCGCGCGAACTCGCCGAGTGGCTGGCCGACGCCGGCTACACGCGCACCGAGACCATCGAGAATCCCGGCGACTTCGCCGTGCGCGGCGGCGTGATGGACATCTTCCCGCCGGGCGGCGCGCTGCCCGTGCGCCTCGATTTCTTCGGCGACGAGCTCGAGCGCATCTTCGAGATCGACCTGGCCACGCAGGCAAGCGACCGCCGCGTGGAGGAAGCGCAGCTCGTCGGCGCCAGCGCGGAAAGCCTGCTGGACGAGGCCGGCAAGGTGCCGTTCGCCGACCTCCTTCCCAAGGCCACCGTGTGCGTGATCGCGGAACTCGCCGAGGTGTTCGAGCAGGGCCGCGGCTACTGGGAACGCGTGAGCGATGGCCACGGCGTCCTCTCCCCGCAGGCCGTCTTCAAGGGCCTCGGCGCGCGCTGCCACGCGTTGGTCGACATCAACGGCTTCAGCTCCACCAACGCCTCCGACCGCGTGGTGCCGCTGCCCGCCGCCAACATCCCGGCGTTCGACGACGAGGTGCCCGCGGCCTTCGGCGAGCTCGGCGAACTGGCCGCCCGCACGCCCACGTACCTCTGCTGCGACAGCGAAGGCGAGCTCGCGCGCGCCGGCGAACTGCTCCGCGAGCATGCGCGCACCGCCACGGTCACGTCGCTCCGCACGCACGTCCACCGAGGCTTCGCGTGGGAGGGTGACCGCCCGTTCGCGGTGGTCCCGCAGCACGAGGTGCTGCACCGCTTCGGTGCGCGCCGGCGCGTGCAGCGGATCGGGGCCGCCACCACGCGCGACGCGTTCCTCCAGTTCGGCCCCGGCGACTACGTGGTGCACCGCGACCACGGCATCGCGCGGTTCCACGGCCTGCACCTGATCGTCGGCAAGGAAGGCAAGGCCTCCAAGGAGGCGAAGGACGGAGGCGAGGAGGAGTTCCTCACGCTCGAGTTCGAGGGGGGCGCCAAGCTCCATGTGCCCGCGTCCAAGATCGACCTGGTGCAGAAGTACGTCGGCGCGGCCTCCGGGCGGCCCACGCTCTCCGCGCTCGGCGGCAAGCGCTGGAAGGCCCAGAAGGAGCGCGTGCAGGAGGCGGTGCGCGACCTCGCCGGCGAGATGCTCCGCATCCAGGCGGCGCGCGAGGGCACCGCGGGCATCCGCTACCCCGAGGACACGCCGTGGATGCGCGAATTCGAATCCGACTTCCCGTGGACCGAGACCGAGGACCAGCTTGCCGCCATCGCCGCCGTGAAGCGCGACATGCAGGCGGCGCGCCCCATGGACCGCCTGATCTGCGGCGACGTCGGCTTCGGCAAGACCGAGGTGGCCATCCGCGCGGCGTTCAAGGCGGTGGAGAGCGGCCGGCAGGTGGCGGTGCTGGTGCCCACCACGGTGCTCGCGGAGCAGCACGAGCGCACCTTCCGCGACCGCTTCAAGGCGTACCCGTTCCGCATCGAGAGCCTCTCGCGCTTCAAGGGCGGGGCGGAGAGCCGCAAGATCCTGGAAGACGTGGCCAAGGGGCAGGTGGACGTGATCATCGGCACGCACCGCATCCTGAGCGAGGACGTGAAGTTCGCCGACCTCGGCGTGGTGGTGGTGGACGAGGAGCAGCGCTTCGGCGTCGAGCACAAGCAGCGGCTCCTCGCATTCCGCCTGACCGCCGACGTCCTCACGCTGAGCGCCACGCCCATCCCGCGCACGCTCCACATGAGCTTGCTTGGCCTGCGTGACATTTCCAGCCTGACCACGCCGCCGCCCGATCGGCGCGCCATCGTCACCGAGGTCATCCCCTGGAACCCCAAGCGCATCCAGCAGGCCATCCGGCGCGAGCTGGCCCGCGATGGCCAGGTGTTCTTCGTTCACAACCGCGTGCACGACATCGAGGAAGTGGCCGCCACGGTGCAGGCCATGGTCCCGGACGCGCGCGTCATCATCGGGCACGGGCAGATGACGCCCTCGATGCTCGAGGACGTGATGCTCAAGTTCATGCGGCACGAGGCGGACATCCTGGTGTCGACCACCATCATCGAGAGCGGGATCGACATCCCCACCGCCAACACGATGATCATCCACGACGCGAACATCTTCGGCCTGGCGGAGCTGCACCAGCTGCGCGGCCGCGTCGGGCGCTCGAAGCATCGCGCGTACTGCTACCTCACGCTCCCGCAGGACCGCGCCATGACCGAGGAGGCCATGAAGCGCCTCAAGGCCATCGAGGACTACTCGATGCTCGGCGCCGGGTTCCGCATCGCCATGCGGGATCTCGAGATCCGCGGCGCGGGCAACCTCCTCGGCGCGGAGCAGAGCGGGCACATCGCCACCGTGGGCTACGAGATGTACTGCCAGCTCCTCGAGCAGGCGGTCGGCGAGCTGCGCTCCGAGGACCGCGTGGTGCCGAGCGACACCGTGCTGGACATCGGCGTGGCCGCGAGCATCCCGCGCGCCTACATCCCGAGCGACCTGCGCCGCATGGAGGCGTATCGCCGCATCGCCATGGCCAAGGACCCCACGCAGCTTGCCAAGGTGCGCGCCGACCTCGAGAGCGCGTACGGCGCGCCGCCGGCGGGCGTTGGTGTCCTCCTCGACATGGCCGACGTGCGGCTCGCGGCCACGCTCCTGGGCGTGCGCAGCATTGCCCGGCGCGAGCAGGACGTGGTGTTCCGCACGCAGAACGACGCGGCGCTGCGCGCGAAGCTCATGGGCATCCAGGGCACGGTGCGGGTGATCGGCAAGCCGGACGAGGCGGGGCTCATCGACGTCTACATGCGGCCGTCGAAGGGGCTGGTGGAGCCGAAGGCGCTGCTCAAGGTGCTGCACCGGCGGTTGGCGGCGTCGGCCTGAGCGCGCGGGGCGATGGCCGCTCGAAGCAAAAAAGATCCGACCGCGTGCAGGCGTGGAGCACGCGGTCGGAGGCGGGCAGGGCCCGCATTGAAGGCAGTCTGCGCTGGCGGTGACGACCAAACCCTCGTCGTCACCGGGGCGACCTCGGGGTCGCCCATGCCAGTCGTGCCGGCGGATCAGCCGCGGCGACGCGATCCCGTGAGGAGCGCGCCGGCGATGCCGACGAGCGCGAAGGCGCCCGGTGCCGGAATGGAAGTGCTGGGGTTCGAAGGATCCTCGCCGCTGGTGCCGGTCACCACGATGCGGTCCAGGTTCCACGCGCCCTGTGCGCCGGTGCTGGTGTAGCGCTTGCCGGATGCGGTCTTGAAGGTGTTCTGGCCCTCGGCGTGGATCGCCATCAGGCGGAACTGGAAGTCGGCATTGTCGGCCACGCCGGCGATGCCGGAGAGATCGAACGAGAACTTCTGGAAGCCGCCGGCAGCGGTGACCGTGTATCGACCGTCGTTGGCCAGACCTTCCGAGGTGAAGGTTGCGCCGCCGTCCACGGAGTACTCCAGCTGCGCCCAGTTGCTTGCGCGCGCGCCGACCTTCTGCCAGAACTCGATGCCGATGTCGTAGTGGCCGGTGGTGCTCGAATCGAAGCCCACGCCGTCATGCCCGGAACGGGTGGCGTCGGCGTCGAAGTCGGAGACGCGGAGTGCGCGGTTCGTCTTGGGAGCACCATCGCCCGCAGCGCCGCCGCGGACTGCCAGGAAGGACGTCGCGACGGCTTCGGCCGAACCTGCGCCGACGTTCGCGGCGGTTCCGCCGTTGTTGAAGTTCCAGGTCGAGATCACCGCTGCGTTCGTGGACTGCACGATCGCAAAGGTGGTGGCGGCGAGGGCAAACTTGATTTTCATGACAGCAACTCCCGAGGAAAGGGTCGTGGGATGCGCACCTCGCCGAGGGTGGCGAGGAGTGCATGCGGGTGGGCAGGGACCCAGCCGCATCCGGGTAGGCGCGAATTACGGGGGAGGTGGATCACGCTTTCGGGGGAAATTTCTCCAGCGCGGGTGGTGTCCGGATAATCCTCGGTGATCTCGGGGAAAAACTTCCCGTTCCCACAGTTGTTTCATCCTGCCCGTCCATACTGCCCTCAACAGCGGTGCCACGCGGCGCCGCACGCATGGATGCACCGGGAATGCCGGCCCCGCGATCGGGAGTCCGGGTTCCCTCGAACCACAGTAAAGGAGTGACGCAATGGCAAATCTCAACAAGGTGATGCTGATCGGCAACCTGACCCGCGATCCGGACCTCAAGTACACGCCGGGCAACCAGGCAGTGTGCGAGATCGGCCTCGCCGTGAACCGCAAGTACCGCACCAAGGAAGGCGAGGACCGTGAGGAAACCACGTTCGTCGACTGCGAGGCGTGGGGCAAGCAGGCCGAGGTCCTCAAGCAGTACATGACCAAGGGCAAGCCGCTCTTCATCGAAGGCCGCCTGAAGCTCGACACGTGGGAGGACAAGGACGGCGGCAAGCGCTCGAAGATGCGCGTCGTCATCGAGAACTTCCAGTTCCTCGGCGCTGCCGGCGGCGGTGGTGGCGGCGGCGGCGAGCGCTACGTCGAAGAGGGCGGATCCTCCTCGCGCGGCGGTTCGCGCGGTGGTCGCTCCTCCTCCGGTGGCGGCGGCGCCCCGCACCAGAACGTGGCCGAAGAGGAAATTCCGTTCTGATGAACCCCTGAGCCCTGGTTTCGTTGCCGGTGCGGCGCTGCGTTGAGCAGGGCTGCGTCGGGTCGGCGTCCGAAGCGGCGCCGTTACTATCGGAACCGCGAACAACCGCCGCGGAAGGCCCGCGAAGCGCCTGCGAATTGGCGCTTCATGGGCTTCCCGCGGCGGTGTCTTTCTGCCATACTGCCCAACTCGCCTCGCATCCGGCCAAGCGGCCGTGTGCATTCCAAAGGTTGGGCCCCGAGGCAGCCCTAACTTGACGCGGCACAGCCGCGGAAGGACAGCGTCATGGCAACCAAGAAGGTCGAGCTCCTGCTCAACCGCACCATCGAAAATCTGGGCCTCGTCGGGGACGTCGTGAAGGTGAAGCCTGGCTTCGCCCGCAACTACCTGCTGCCCCACGCCTTTGCCGAGGCTCCCACCGCCGAGAAGATCGAGGCGCTCAAGGGCCTCCGCGCGCAGGCACAGGCCGAGCTCTCCAAGCTCCGCGCCGAGCGCGAGGCGCTCATCGCCCGCATGGAAGGCGCCGCCATCAAGCTCGTGCGCAGCGTCAACGACTCGGGCGTCCTCTACGGCGCCGTCACCCAGCGTGACATCGCCGACCAG